>FSSH01000250.1_pt1 | contig 19627 bp, 17 predicted proteins | sample 1166101 | NCBI WGS metagenome assembly FSSH01 (sample SAMEA32972668, study PRJEB13176) | freshwater metagenome | biome: Drinking water system; feature: Biomass in drinking water that filtered by 0.45 um membrane; material: drinking water | place: USA | collected 2012-12-20 | depth 0 m | reverse complement strand
ATGACATATCTGTTGATGCAGACATTCTTGCTGCTGCTCTCGGCCTACTTCTTCGGAGCGTTCGTCGCGTGCGTTGTCAAACGCTGGCTGCAAGGTGCTGCGGCGGGCTATGCCAACCAGCTGGCCCTTGCCGGCTCCCAAGGTTCTCCGAGCATGGCCCGAGGCATCGAGCCGGCGCCCGCGATTCCGCAACGAGAGCAGCAAAGAGACCTGCAACGCGGACCACAACGTGCGCCGCAAATCGAAATGCCGCCGCCTGCTCTGAGGCCGCCACTGCGCGAGCCGCGCGTCGAACGCCAGCCGGCACCGCCGCCGCCGCCAGCGTTCAAGCCGCGCAGCTTCGAGCCGGTGCAGCCGAAGATCGACATCCTGCCGCGCCCGGCTCCGCGTCCGGCGCCCAAGGTGGCCGACGTCATGCGCTTCGACCGGGCGCTGTGGGGGCCTGAACTGAATGAAAACATGCCGCGCGTGGCGATCTGCGAGATCCGGCCTGCGGTATTCAAACTCGTCACCGGTCCGGCGCTGCCGTGGCCACCGAAGAAAACCGCCTTCGAGATCGGAGCCGAGGAGGCGGCCGCCGCCACGGCTGCAGCTGCCATCGCTGCCGCCGAGATCGAACAGCAATCGGCCGCCGCCGCCGCCGCGAAACAGGCGGCCGCAAAAGCCTTAGCGCCACCGGCTCCGGCCCGCGCGCCCGGCATGAGCAGCGCGCTGGCAAGCGCGGCGGCAGCGGCGATCGCTGCGGCAAAATCAGCGGCTGCCAGTATCGCGCCTCCGCAAGCCGAAGCGCCGAAAGAGAAAGAACAAGAGCCGCGCGTCAAAGACGCCGTCGCCAATTCGGCGGTAAAGGCCGACGTGACAAAGCCGGAACCATCGTCGTCGGCGACGCCAGAGCCCGACTTAGTCAAAGGGCCCGACTTGGTGAAAGGGCCTGACGTCGTCAAAAAAACCGACGCGGCCAAATCTGCGGTGGCCGCCGACACCAAAAAGCCCGAGCCAGCAAAAGAGACGGGCTCGGCCATCAAAGACAGCCTGCCATCCCCTTCCACGCCGAACCCTGCGCCCGCGCCCGCAGTCACGGCCAAGTCCGAAACTGCCAGCGCGGCGCAACCCCTCACCAACTCGACGGGGGCCGCGCTCGCCGCAGCCGCTGCGGCTGCGATGACGGCCGCCACGACCGCCACGACCGCCGCTGCCGCCGCCGCCGCCAAAGCGGCCACATCCTCGGTTGCGAAACCCGTCGAGCCGGCCGCCGCCCCGATCTCGGACGGCGACGACTTGCAACGCATTCGCGCCATCGACGCCAAGGCCGAACAAGGCTTGAAGTCTCTCGGCGTGTTGCGCTTCGAGGACATCGCCAACTGGACGTCAGACGACATCGATCTCTTCGATCAGGAGCTGAATTTCGCCGGCCGCATCGATCGCGAGCAGTGGATCGAACAGGCGCAAATTCTCGCCAAGGGCGGCGAGACGTATTATTCTCGCAATCGCGCCACGGCGGCGAAGGCTACCGCCGCAATCCCGGCCGCCACGGCGTCGCCTGCCGTATCTGCATCGGCTCCTGCATCATCTTCGGCGCTCGTCGCTGCAAAAACCGACACGGCAAAAATCGAGACAGCGCCGGCCGCCGGAACGCCCATCGCCGCCGACGCCGGTGCCCCTGCATCAGTGAGCGCCGTGCCTGTGCCTGTGCCTGCGCCTGCGACCGTGGCGGTGACGCCAACGCCAACGCCGCCTGAGCCAGCGAAACCCGTTTCATCACCGACCCCCGCGCCACCGAGCCCGGATGCCAAAGCCGCAAGTTCCAACCCGCCAGCCGTCGTACCTCCAGACGTCGTACCGGCACCCAAGCCGCCCGCGCCACTCGGCCGCTCGGTTTCCGAACTCGCCTCAGCCGCCGCCGCTGCCATCGCCGCTGCATCGGCCAGCGTCACGCGCGGCATCCGGCCGATCGAGCCGATCTCGCCGCTGTCGAAGGCTGATCCGAACCTGGTTATGCCGACGCGGCTTGCTGACGCCATCAAAGAACAGGGTGGCAAAGTGCAGGGTGGCAAAGACAAGAGCGCCAATGACGCCGTGCCGGTTCCGCGCTCCGATCCCGAGCAGCCGATGGCCAAAGCTTCAGCGCCGCGCGCTGCCGACGATGCCGGCGGCGATGATCTCAAGCGCATTCGCGGTGTTGGCGTGCTGATCGAAAAGCGTCTCAACGGACTTGGCGTCACGCGCTATGATCATATCGCCAACTGGAACAGCGGCGACATTGATCGCATCAGCCGAAAGCTCGATTTCCAGGGCCGCATCGAGCGCGAAAACTGGGTTGAGCAAGCGCGGATTTTGTCGAGCGGCGGGCACACCGAATTTTCCCGTCGCGTCGATCGCGGCGAAGTCGAAACCAGCAAGGACTCGTAAGCGATATCTCGCTTAAGCCGCGCTCGACTGCTGATGTCCGGCGCCGTCATCGCTCGCAGCGAAGAAACTCACGATGGCGGCCATCGTCAGAGCATCTCGCAACAGCGGCGCGTGGCCTTCATTGGCCACCGTCACCCGCGTCAGCATCGTATGCCGCCGCTGCATCTCATCGACGGTCTTTTCCGACAACAGATCAGAATTGGCCCCGCGAATGACCATCAGCGGAGCCCGCTTTAGCGCCTCGAACTGCGGCCATAGCGCCGGGATCGGGCCATCGAGCACCGACAACGATTTCGCCAATTTGGCGTCATAGCCGGCAACCGGGCGGCCGTTACGCTCGTTGAAAAGTTGCCGCGCGACGCCGTCGACGTCTTCATCAGTCAGCATCGGAAAATCGCGCTTTGTCAGATCGCGGACCGTGCGCGCCGCATCTGCCCAGGTTTTTGGCATCGGAATGCGCCCGACATAGCCGGCGATGCGCGCCAATCCATCCTGCTCGATCACCGGCCCGATGTCATTCAGCACAACAGCGCCAATGCGCCCCGGCTGAGCCGCAGCCAGGATCATCGTGATCAGCCCGCCGCGCGACGTGCCGATAATGCCCGCTTCATACAACCCGAGCACGGTCATCACGTCGATGACGTCGTGCATCTCGTTGGGGATGGAATAGCCCTTCCAGTCGCTATCGTGTTCCGACATGCCGCGTCCACGCGAGTCGAGCGTATAGACATCGCGCGGCGCGCTGGCGTCTTGGCTCAGTGCCAGCGCGACATCGTGGAAGTCGCGGCTGTTGCGCGTCAATCCGGCGAGGCACAGCACCGGGCGCGTGTCACGCTGACCGCCTCTCGCCAGTGCTGGATAATGGCGCACATACAGCCGCAAGCCGTCGCGCGCTGAAATAAACCGCTCGTTGAAAACCGCCGCCGCCTCAGCCATCACCCCACCCCGCAAAATCGCCTCGCTTGAAGCTGTTCGAACAGCTGTCATCAAAAAGTTGCGCTATCCCTCGGTATTGTCCCTCGCCGCCGGCGTTGCATCGTCCTCGACGGCCGCCGCAGGCGTCGTAGATTGGCCGCGCCCACGTTCTAAGTCGTCTTCCAGGCGCAGCGCCCGGGTCTCATCGCCGAGCCGTGCCCGATAGACTTGAATATTCGACAGCACCTTGGCCACGTACTCGCGCGTCTCGGTGATCGGGATGCGCTCGATCCAATCGACCGGATCGATCTTGCGATGACGCGGATCGCCGTTTTCACGGATCCACTGCCGGGCTCTGCCGGGCCCAGCGTTATAGCCGGCTAATCCCAGCACATACGACCCGCCGAACTCGCCCATGCGGTCGGCGATGTAGGCGGATGCTATGGTGGCATTGTAGCTGGTGTCGGTCATCAGACGCGGAATATCGCATTTGATTTTGTAGTCGCCGCACACGTGCTTGGCCGTCACCGTCATCACCTGCATCAGGCCTTTGGCACCGGCCCCCGACAGCGTTTTGGGTTCGAATTCGGTTTCCTGACGCGTGATGGCGAGCATGAACGCCAATTCGGGCGGGCTGCGTAACGGCTTGAAGGCCGGGAACGTGTGCACCGGATAGCCGTAGGTCAGCAGGTTTTGCCCTTTGGCAATGGCGGCCTTCGCAACGCGCACCGACATCTGCGTATCGCCGATCGCATCCGCCAAGTGCGCCACCATGGCCGCATCCGCTTCACTGGCGAGGCCGATACGCAACGACGTTAAAAACCCTCGCGTGTAGTCGCGCGATAGTTTCGATCGATAGGCGATCATCAACGCCTTGACGGCATCGCTCGACATGAAGGCGTTGATTTGCGCGTCGGTCGGATAATCCGGCGGCGTCACCGGAAACGACGTGCGCCCCGGCTCAAGCTTCTGCATGGCCAACTGACCGTGGAACGTGTCGGGGTTTTTTGCAGCCAGCTTGTAGTAGTCGACCGTCGCCTGCTTGTCGCCGCGGTTTTCAGCCAACCGGCCGAGCCAGTACGCCGCCTTGGCGCGGCTCAATGGTCCGTCGGCGGCCGCGCTAAAAGCTTTGAAGTGCGCTGTCGCTGCGTCTTCGTCTTTCAAATAGCGCCAGGCGACCCAGCCCGCCATGAACGTCTGCTCTTTGAGCGGATTGACGGTGAGGGGTCCCGCCTCGCGAACGAGCTTGTAGGCGAGTTTGGGATTGCCGGCTTTGAGTGCGCCGTAGGCGAGTTGGCGGCGCTCGGCCCACCATTCGTCAATGACCGGAATTTTTTGAGGGTCGGGCGGTATGGCGAGGATGATCTTGGCCGCCTCCTCGACCTTGCTGTCCTTGCGCAGCAGTTGGGCGCGATGAAACGCCAAGCCGACGTCGTCGCCACCCGGCGGCAGCGCCGCCATCAGCGCCTTCGCGTTCGATGATTTGGTGAACACCGCAAGCCGCGCCGTGGCTTTCTTCTGTTCCGGTCCCGGCAGCAATGGAATGACGCGGCGCGCAAAGGCGGCGCGATCGGCGCGATTGTCGGCGAAGCGCACGTCATCCGTCACCATGCGGTCGAAGCGCCATTTATGATCGGCCTCGGTGAGCAGTGGTGCAAAGCGGCGCAAAAATCCGGTTTCCAGCGTGCTGGGAATGGTCATCGTGCGCCATGCTAGGCTTGCGAGCTTGCGAGCGTCGGCGGTGTTGCCTTCGGCGAGGTGGGCCGAGGCGAGGGCCGCCGACCCGATGCCGGTCTTCGGTTCCGATGTTTTGAAATAGGCTTTGATTGACGCAGCGCTGCCGCCCTGGATGAAAAGCGCTTCTTCCATGCGCTGCACCAGCATGGTGCGATCCGGCCATAGCGGATTGCCGGCGAGGAAAGTGCGGTACTCGCTCGCGTCGCCATATCCGGCCCGTAATCGCGCCCACAGCACAAACTTTTTCGCCGTCGGGTCCGACAGTCCGGCACTGAGGTCGGCGAGGCGCTGCGGATTGTTGGCTTTGATGGCAGCGATGGCTAAGCGAACGGCGTCGGCATCGCTGGGTGATGGCGTGATGGCGAGCACCGGCGCCAGGACCTTGTCCAACCGCGCCACATAGGCCGCCTCAGCTTTTGCCCGTTTGGGCGCGGGACTCTGACGGCTCTCCCCGGCCGGCGTGGATTGCGCGCGGGCGGCGACGCAATACGCAGTGACCGACACCACCGACAGCGCCACGGCGACGCCTGCAGCAGCGCGGCGGATGGGTCGCCCTAGCGCTTCGGCACGGCTGCCGGTCGAACTGTCGCGCATCGCGGTCGGCTCCTTAACTGTCAGAATGATCACGGCGATCCGGTTCCCACCGTACGCTTCGCGATACCCCGGCCATGGTCTTGCAGGCCCGGCCACGTTGTTGCAGGGTCGCGGCTGGGCGCCTAATGTCTGACCGCGTTTGTGCGTTCCACGTCACATCCGTCGGCGTATTAGGCAGTCGGTGCGGCGCTGGCGCAAGTGCTTTACTATTGCGGGGTGCCACGCCGGTGCGGCAAGACCGTGTCTTAGTCTTGTCGGATAAAGTGGGCAGCGGAGCGTCACGGCCGCCGGATTTCCTGGGTATTGACTACAACCGGTTGCGATCCGCGGGCTGGCCTAAACGTCGCTGCAATTCCATGGCGCTTGGAGCAAAGCGCTGACCGCCTTCTTCTCTTCTTTAGTGAGACGCATGTTCAAAGGTTCGATCACGGCGCTTGTGACGCCATTCAGAAACGGGGCGCTGGATGAGGCGGCCTTCACGCGCTTCATCGAATGGCAGATCGCCGAGGGGAGCCACGGCCTCGTGCCGGTCGGCACCACGGGCGAAAGCCCGACGCTAGATTTCGACGAGCACAAGCGGGTCATCGATCTCACTGTGGCGGCGGCGCGAAAGCGCGTGCCCGTCATCGCCGGCACCGGATCGAACTCGACCGACGAAGCCATCGAGCTGTCGCAGTACGCCGAGACGGCCGGCGCCGATGCCGTGCTGATCGTCACGCCCTATTACAACAAGCCGACGCAGGAAGGGCTTTATCAGCACTTCAAGGCGATCAATGACGCGATCACCATCCCGATCATCATTTACAATATTCCGCCGCGCTCCATCGTCGACATGTCGGTCGCGACGATGGCCCGCCTGTTCGAGTTAAAAAATATCGTCGGCGTCAAGGATGCGACGGCGAACTTAGCGCGCCCATCGCAGCAGCGCGCCGTCATGGGGCCGGAGTTCTGTCAGCTCTCGGGCGAGGACGCGACCGCGCTCGGCTTTATGGCGCATGGCGGACGCGGGTGCATTTCGGTGGCGTCCAACGTCGCGCCGCGGTTGTGCGCCGAATTCCAGAACGCTTGTCTCGCCGGCGATTTCAAAACGGCGCTCTTGCTTCAAGATAGGTTGATGCCGTTGCATGATGTGATGTTCATCGAGACCAATCCTGGCCCGGTCAAATATGCCGTATCGCGTCTCGGCTTCGGCACCGCCGACATGCGCCTGCCGATGGTGGCGATTTCGGACGCGTCGAAAACCGCCATCGACGCCGTGCTCGTCCAATTGGGCCTGCTCGACGCCAGAGGCAATGCCACTGCGGCGGCTTAACACGGCCAATCGTCATCCTCGAAGGCCAAACGTCATCCTCGAAGGACAGAGCCTGCGGCGTCCTTCGGGGATCCAGCGCACCGAGTGCCGAAGGCTCAAAAGCGCTTTTGGGTCTACGACGCTCCTGACGCTGGATCCCCGGTCATCGTTCGCATGCGCTCACGCGACCGAGGATGACGTGACAGTTTTTTCTTCTCTCTGTATGAAAGTGACAATCCCGGCGCGGGTCCGCCAGCAACACACTTCCGTGCTTGGCGGCCGGCTCTGCGAAGCGGAGTCGCCAAGCGCCACAAAAAAGAGCACGCACCGCATGGCCTCCAAACGCGACGACGGCACCACGCTGATTGCGGAAAACCGCAAGGCGCGCCACGAGTTCTTCATCACCGACAGTTGGGAAGCCGGCATCATGCTGCTCGGCTCGGAAGTCAAATCGTTGCGCGTCGGCCAAACCAACGTCGCCGAAAGCTATGCTTCGTTCGAAGACGGTGGCCTGTGGCTGATCAACAGCTACATCGCCGAATACAAGGGCGCGTCGCTGTTCCAGCACGAGCCGCGCCGCAAGCGCCGCCTGCTGCTGCACGCCAGCGAGATGGTCAAACTCGCCAACGCTGTCGATCGCAAAGGCATGACCATTGTGCCGCTCGAACTCTATTTCAACGTCAAGGGCATGGCCAAGCTGAAGATCGGCTTAGCGGAAGGCAAGAAGCTTCACGACAAGCGCGAAAGCGATGCCAAGCGCGACTGGAACCGGCAGAAAGCCCGCGTCATGCGCGATAAGGGATAGAGCTGCGTCCTAAGCGCCGCTCGTTCGATTTGAAGTGTTGCGCTTTGAACTGACCTCCAACGATCCGGGTTTGCCGTCGAGTTCACAGGCTCGCCTTTCACCGTCACCCAAGGTCACCCAGATCAGTGATGGCCGACACTCGACGACTATGGCAAACGAACGGTCACGCTCTCTGCCAGAAAGGCGCACGTTGCAATGGTCATCACCGACGCTTACCCCTGGCCCGCGCCGATCAACGACGGTGCCGCTCAGCACTTGATCGCCGGCACGCGGCTGCCCGACATAACGCTCACCGCAACGCACGGCGCACCGGTAACGCTGGCGCGCTATCAGGAGCGTGCGGTGATTTTCTTCTATCCCTTCACCGGCACACCGGGACACCCGAACCCTCCCGATTGGGACACCATCCCCGGTGCCCACGGCTCGACCGCCGAAGCCGAAGGCTTTCGTGATCATTATGCCGAATTCCAGAACCGCGACGCCGAAGTGTTCGGCGTCTCCGGCCAATCGATCGACGCACAGCGCGCCTTCGCGACGCGCGCCGGACTGCCGTTTCAATTGCTCAGCGACGCCACCCTGGGTTTCGCCGACGCGCTGCGATTGCCGACGTTCGAAACTGGCGGCGTGCGCTATCTCAAACGCCTCACACTTTATGTCCGCAACGGCATCATCTACCGCACCATCTATCCGGTGCATCCGCCGCAGACGCACGCGGCGACGCTGCTTAGCGAGCTCGCGTCACCCGCCGTCTAGCGCACAACATCGTCGCTGCGCAAAATCTTGAAGGTGGCGAGATCGACGTGCACCGCTTTGGCAGCCGCAGTGTTGCCGATCATCAAGATCAGCGTTGCGCCGTCGCCGATCACGACATTGCCGAGATAATCGCCGCCGACTGTGTCCAGCCGCGTCAGGCCTTGGCCGTCGGCGCGGGCCAGCGCCATCGTGGCGCGATCGTCGCTGTTGAGGACGCCGTCACCCGTACTATCGGCTTCTATGAGGCGATAGAACAGTGCGCGCGGTGCCGCGTCATTGCTGTCAGTGTCGCCCCGCAGCTCTTGCGCGTCGATGATCAGCCGGTTGTTGTCGGCGAGCAGCTTTCGGCTTTGCCCGCTGCTTGTGTCGTAAAATACGACGTTGCGCCGACTGCCCGCCTGCTTGCTCGAATAGCGGAAATCATACGATTGCGTCGCCGTGAGCTGCGAGGCCAAAATCGAGGTGCCGCGAATGCGCGCAAACGGCGACAATTCGAGTTCGGTATCGACACCCGACGGTTCGCCCGCTGTCTTGCCGTCGGTGCCTGATGGTGCGACGCGTGCGGTATCACCGGCGCGGTAGGGACGCAGCACGTCGCGCGCGACTTGATAGGCGCCGTAAGACCCGATCACCAGTCCCATCATGCTGACGATGGCGATGGCAAGTGCGTTGAAGCGCCAGATGAGGCGAAAGATCCGCTTCGACATGTCATGGTCCCGTGCACGAAGAAAATCCGCCCGCTCGCGCATCGCTGTGTCCTAGCTGCGGGCAAGCTCGTCACGAATGGCGGCAAAAACCGCCTGAAACATGTCGCTCGTCAGTCGCCCGGTGTTGGTGTTGTAGCGCGAGCAGTGAAAGCTATCGAACAGCGCGACGCCGCCGCCGAGATCGTGGCGCGCGCCATGCGCGAACGTAAACTCGGCTTTGCGTTTGCCAAGCGTCGTCAAAATCTGATCGTGGGCGATGCGGCCGAGTGCCAGCACAACGCGCAGCTTCGGCAAGGCTTGGAGCCGGGCTGAAAAATAGCCGCGGCAGGTGGCGATTTCGATCGGCGTCGGCTTGTTGCCGGGCGGCGCGCAACGCACCGCATTGGTGATCATGCAATCGACAAGCTGCAAGCCGTCGTCGGGACGGGCATCATAAACGCCGCGTGCGAAGCCGAACTCCAAAAGCGTGTCGTAGAGCAGCACACCAGCATGATCACCGGTGAACGGCCGCCCGGTACGATTGGCGCCGCCGCGTCCCGGCGCTAAGCCGACGATGAGCAAGCGCGCATCCGGCGAGCCAAATGACGCCACCGCACCGTTGAACCAAAGCGGCTCGGACGCTGCGTTGTCGTGGCGATAGGCAACAAGGCGGGGGCAAAGCGGGCACTGCGCTGGTGCTTCGGCGGGAAAACGATCGTCCGTCTTCGCCCCGTTTGTCGACGCCTTTCGCCGGACTGGCGCCACCCTATCGTCTCCAGCGTCAGATGCGTGCGCTAGATATCGTCGTCGGCGAGATCGCCGCTCGTCGCGTGCGCCAAATCGCGCACCACCGGACTGGCAGGGCGCGGCGCGTAGCCCCGGCTATCGCGCGGCGGGCGAGTGCTCCCCTCGCGGCCAATCAGATGCTCGAGGTCGGCAATGTCGATGAACTGATCCGCCTGACGGCGCAATTCGTCTGCCGCCATCGGCGGTTGGGTTTGCAGCGTCGAAATGATGCTGACGCGCTTGCCCTTCTGCTGAAGCGCCGCCACCAGTGAGCGAAAATCACCGTCGCCTGAGAAGATAACGATATGGTCGAGCGTGTCGGCAAGCCGCATCGCATCGACCGCAAGTTCGATGTCCATGTTGCCCTTGACCTTGCGTCGGCCGGTGGCGTCGGTGAATTCTTTGGTCGGCTTGGTCACCATCGTAAAGCCGTTGTAGTCGAGCCAATCGATCAATGGCCGGATCGATGAGTATTCTTGCTCTTCAGCCAGTGCGGTATAATACAATGCTCTGATCAACTGAGCTTTTGACCGGAACATACCAAGCAAACGCCTGTAATCGATGTCGAAGCCCAGCGACTTGGCGGTCGCGTAGAGGTTGGCGCCATCGATGAACAACGCAACGCGCTCGTTGGGATAAAAATGCATATTTGAAAACTTTCGTTAATCTCCGTCACGACGCGTCAGAAATGAGACAGGCGGCATGGGTCGGCAAAGCGCGGCGCTAATGACCGAATGACCAATCGAGCGCAGAAATCCCAACCGGTCGCGGTAGGTTTTGGCCAATTCCTGCGGCGTAGAATAGACGGCTCTGGAGATAACAGACTTTCTTGTGGCGCGACAATCGCGACATATTTGTGACAACCATTCAATTGGCTTTTGTAAACGCCGGCCAGCGGACTTAGTGCCTGAAAATCAGAGGCAATCAACGACCGATGCCGCATCTTGCCTAGCTGCGTGCCCGCCTGGCGGCGGCCATTTACCGATCACTGCTTGATTTTTTTGCGAGTTCATGCCTATTCGCGAGTCCGAGGTGCTGAGAGGCAGTCCCGTCGACTCCCTGCGCCCACAAAATCCTTTTTTAGCGTTGAATTTATCACCGGAAGGACTCCCTGATGGCTCGAGTTACCGTCGAAGATTGCGTCGACAAAATTCCGAACCGCTTTGAACTCGTCCTCCTCGCCGCGCATCGGGCGCGCGCCATCGCCAACGGCAGCTCGATCACCGTTGCCGCCGACAACGACAAAAACCCGGTCATCGCTTTGCGCGAAATCGCCGACCGGATGATGGCGCCCGACGACATGCGCGAGACTCTGATCAACTCGATCCAGAAAAACACCGAAGTTGACGAACCGGAAGCCGTGGCCGCGCCGTTGCTGCCACCGGATCGCCGGGCGCCGCAGCTCGGCCGCGACGACGCATCGAGCGATACGCAGGTCGATGTCATGACCGAAGAGCAATTGCTGCGCGGTCTTGAAAGCATGACACCGCTGGAGCCGTCGGCGAACATTGGCTCGACCGGAGGACCGCGCGAGCGTGAGCGCGATCGTGATCGTGACCCGCGCGATCGGATGCGTTGATCTGCAACGCGCCGCGACGACCCTTGGCGCGCGCTGCTGCGTCAAAGTCGCCAGGGCAAAGGTTGCAGCGCAAGTGCGGCATGGCTAAAGCGTTTCTTTTGTTTTAGCCGCGTCTTCGGCTACGCTTCCCGGCGAAGGAGCGTGCCGGTTCATGATGCGCCAATACGAACTCGTCGAACGTGTTCTCAAATACGACCCGAAAGCCGACGAAGCGCTGCTGAACCGCGCCTACGTCTACGCCATGAAGGCGCACGGCACCCAGAAGCGGGCGTCCGGCGCGCCTTACTTCTCGCACCCCCTCGAAGTCGCAGCCATCCTCACCGACTTAAAGCTCGACGACGCCACGATCGCGACGGCGTTGCTGCATGACGTGATCGAAGACACCGACGCAACGCGCACCGAAATCGACCAGCTGTTCGGCTCTGAGATCGGCACGCTGGTTGACGGCCTGACCAAGATCAAGCGCCTCGATCTCGTCTCCAAAAAAGCTGAGCAGGCAGAAAACTTCCGCAAACTTCTGATCGCCATCTCAAGCGACATCCGCGTGCTGCTGGTCAAACTCGCCGACCGTTTGCACAACATGCGCACGCTCGAACACATGAAGCCCGAAAGCCGGCGGCGCAACTCCGAGGAGACACTCGACATCTATGCGCCGCTCGCCGGCCTTATGGGTATGCAGGCGCTGCGCGAAGAACTCGAAGAGCACGCTTTCCGCTGGCTGCATCCCGACGCCTACCAAACGGTCACCGGCAAGCTTGTCGAATTGCGTGATCGCAACAAGGGTCTGGTCGAAGAAATCCGCCAGGCTTTGGCGCGCAAATTCTCCGACGCTGGCATCAAGGCCGAAGCGTCCGGCCGCGAGAAAAAGCCCTACGCCATCTGGAGCAAGATGGAGCACAAACAGATCGGCCTCGAACAGCTCTCGGATCTGTTCGCGTTTCGCGTCATCGTCGACACCATCGATGATTGCTATCGCGCGCTCGGTATCGTGCATACGACCTGGGGCACGGTCCCCGGACGATTTAAGGATTACATCTCTGCGCCGAAGCGCAACAACTATCAGTCGATCCACACCACGGTTTATGGCCCGCGCCATCAGCGTGTCGAATTGCAGATCCGCACCGCTGCCATGCACCGCGTTGCCGAGTATGGCATCGCCGCGCACGCGCTCTACAAGGAGCAACGCGCCTTCCAAACGGCCGTCATGCTCAATGCTCCCAAGTCGCTGGCTCCCGCATCGGCGGGAACGGCTGGCGCGCATGGCGCCGTCAACGGCGCCGCCGTCACGGCAACCTCGACGCGCGACGCCGACAACAGTCCCTACGGCCGCCTGCGCGTGATGATCGGCACACTGCTGTCATCGGAAAACCCGGAAGAATTTCTCGAACACACGAAGCTCGAACTTTTCCAGGATCAGGTCTTCTGCTTTACGCCGAAGGGCCGCTTGATCGCCCTGCCGCGCGGCGCCACGCCACTCGATTTCGCCTATGCGGTCCACACCACCATCGGCAACGAAGCCGTCTCAGCGTACATCAACGGCCGTCACGTTCCGATCGACACGCGTTTGCGCAACGGCGATGAGGTGACGATTGAAACCTCCAAGTCGCATGTTCGGCCAATAACCTGGGAAGCTTTCGCCGTCACCGGCCGGGCCCGTGCCGCCATCCGTCGCGCCGCACGAGAAGCTGAGAAGCGCCGCTACACCGAGCTTGGCCGCCAGCTCGTCATGTCGACGGTCACCGGCAGCGGCGCCGACTACTCGGAGGAAAAAATTCGTGCCGCCGCGCCACGCTTCCAGCTCAAGTCGGCGGACGACGTGCTGTGTGCCGTCGGCCGCAATGATATTCCACTGCACGAGCTGATGGCGGCGGTGATGCCGTCGCCCGCCGCCATGGCATCCGGCGAGAAGTACAAGCCCTCCAGACGTTTTGGCCGCGCCCAAGCCCAGGACGGCTGGTTCAACATCGACAAGGTCTTGAGCCTTAAATTCCGCGCCGCCGAGGGCGACACGACGACCGCCATTTCAATCCGCGGGCCGAACGGCGATCTGCCGGTGCTGTTTGAACCCGGCGGAGCGGTCCCCGGCGATCGCATCATCGGCGTCATGTCGCCCGGCGAAGGCATCAGGATTTTCCAGATTCACTCGCCGCGATTAAATGACTTCGAGCATCAGGGATGGATCGACGTCACGTGGGACATCGATCCCGATAACCCGCAGCGTTTCCCGGCCCGCATTTCGGTCACGGCCGTCAACTCGCCCGGCACGCTGGCTGAAATCGCCAAGACCATCGGTGAGAGCGGCGGCAACATCGATAATGTCAGAATGGTGCGCCGGGCCGCTGATTTCACGGTCATCACGATCGAGCTCGAAGTGTTCGACCTGGTGCATTTGAATCACATCGTTGCCGGCTTGCGGGCGCAGGCAACGGTTGCAAAAGTCGAGCGCCTGTTCGAATGATTAAGCCCCTAGGATTCGCGCGGCGGGCGCGGGCATCAGGTGGTTTCGCGCCGGCCATGACGCTGTCGCGTCTGCGTCACGGCCGCGTGTCAGGAGAACGACCGTTGCAACCGCTAGCCGCCAGCACCGCGAACCCATCGCGCGACCGACAACAGTTTGGCAAACGCGTCGCCTACCTGTGGCGCCGTTTGTTGCGTGTTCATGCGACGCCGCATCAAATTGCGCTCGGCGGCGCCCTCGGCGTGTTCGCCGCCTGCACACCCTTCTTCGGCGCGCAAATGCTTCTCGCCGGCGGGCTTGCCTACATGATGCGCGTTTCAGTGGCCGCCGCACTGCTTGGAACCTTCGTCGGCAATCCGCTGAGCTGGCCGGCGATCTGGAGTGCGTCCTACGTCGCCGGCGCCTGGATGCTCGGCCTCGATCCAGCCTATGCGGCTGAACATCTGGCGTCCAACCTGTCCGATAGTGCGAGCCTCATCAGCGCGTCGATCCGCCAGCCGACGCCGCAAGTCATCGACGCCGCCGTCGTTAACCTGTCGTTGATTTTACGTCCATTGGCGCTGGGCGGGATGCTGATCGGCTTGATTGCAGCAGCCGTGACCTACTATCCTACACGCAGAGCTGTGCGCCTGTTTCAGACACGCCGCTCACTCATGCCACACCACGACGCTTGATCGGCGACCGGCGTCGTACTGCGGGCGGCGGTGGTCGCCACTAGAGCGCTTTGCGATCTGACCGACTCAGATCGGCGCTCTCGTTTTATGCTTTGTCGCATTTTCTGACGACGAACTGGCATTCACTTCGTCGGAAAATGCTCTAGGACACGACGGACACTCATGCCCCACCCTCTTGCGCCAAAGCCTCGCGCGCCAAAGTCACTCGCGGAAAAATTGCAATCGGCAGTGTCGCTGCCGCAAGACGCCCCGCGTGAAACAGCACCAGCGATGCCGCCAGCGCGCGCCCTTCGCCTCGGCATCAACATCGATCACGTCGCGACCGTTCGCAACGCGCGCGGCGGCTTGCATCCCGATCCGTTGCGCGCCGCCCACCTCGCCATTGAAGGTGGCGCCGACGGCATCACCGCGCATCTGCGTGAAGACCGCCGGCACATTTCCGATACCGACATCACGCGTCTCAAAAATGAAATCACCCGGCCGCTCAATCTCGAAATGGCGGCGACGGACGAGATGCTCAAAATCGCGCTGCGCCACGTGCCGCACGCCTGCTGCCTTGTCCCCGAGCGGCGCGAAGAACGCACCACCGAAGGCGGCCTCGCGGTCATCGGTGTTGAAAAAACGCTGAAGCCTTATATCGCCGCCCTGAAAGACGCCGGCATTCGCGTGTCGCTGTTCATCGAACCGGATCCAGCAACCATCGAAGCGGCTGCCCGTCTCGGCGCCGACATCGTCGAATTGCACACTGGACGCTATTGTCACTTGGCGCTCGATCACGATGCCGCCGGGGTTGCGCGCGAACTCCAGCGCCACACCGTCGCCGCCACCGCTGCCGCGAGCGCCGGACTTGAAGTCCATGCCGGTCACGGCTTGACCTACAACACCGTCGCCGCGATAGCCCGCTTGCCAGAAATCGTCGAACTCAACATCGGCCACTTCCTCATGGGCGAAGCGATCTTCTGCGGCTTATCGAGCGCGGTCCGCCGCATGCGCCAATTGATGGACGACGCGCGCACCGTAGACGCGCGGCGACCGGCCCTATGATCCTCGGTATCGGCAACGATCTCTGCGACATCCGCCGCATCGAAAAAACCATTGGCCGTTTCGGCGATCGGTTTTTGCAGCGGGTCTTCACCGATGTCGAACGCCGCAAAGCCGCCAGCCGCGCCCATCCCGCCGCCACCTTCGCCAAGCGCTTCGCCGCCAAAGAAGCGCTGACCAAGGCGCTCGGCACCGGCTTTCGCGACGGCGTGTATTTTCGCGACATCGGCGTCGTTAACGCTGCCAGCGGCCGGCCGACCTTCAAGCTGACCGGCGGCGCCGCTGAACACTTGGCCCGCCTGATCCCGGACGGCTATCACCCGCGCATCGATTTGACGCTCACCGACGAGTATCCGCTGGCCGAAGCCATGGTCATCATCAGCGCCGTCCGCACGATGGATGACCGGCGAGGCTGACTGCCGGGACGACCCGGATGCGGCTTTAAGCTCGTCCAGAGCCGTATGCAGACCACAGCACAGCGTCAGGTCATCTTCCGCCTTTGTTTTCGGTCGTTTGCGTCATAATCGCGGATGCCGCCCAATGATTGCGAACGGCCCTCAAAGCCGCTATAGCGGGCAACTTGTGTTTAGAACGCCCCCGGCTCACCCCGTCCGGCGATGACAGTCAGCCTTGGGAGCCACGAATGAGCAGCCGTTCGAGCGCGCAGCGGTCTGGAGCGCTGGAAACGGTGATCATTGTCGCCGAAGCGCTGGCCATCGCCATGTTCGTGCGGGTTTTTTTCTATCAGCCCTTCAACATTCCGTCAGGCTCGATGAAGCAGACGCTGCTTGAGGGCGATTACCTGTTCGTCTCCAAGCTGTCCTATGGGTATTCGAAGTATTCGTTTCCGTTCAGCCCCAATCTGTTTTCAGGCCGCATTTTCTCAGCCGAGCCCGAGCGTGGCGACGTCGCCGTCTTCAAGCTGCCGCGCGACAACGCCACCGACTACATCAAGCGCGTGGTCGGCCTGCCCGGTGATGAAGTGCAAATGCGCAACGGCCAGTTGTTCATCAACGGCCAGGCCATCCCGAAGGAACCCGCTGGCGAGTTCGTCACCGACGAGGATGGCGAGCAAGCCCGGCGCATTCCGGTCTTCAAGGAAACCCTGCCGAACGGTGTGAGCTACAACGTACTCGACAGCGACCCCAATGGCGCGCTCGATAATACCGCCCCGTACAAGGTTCCAGAAGGCCACTATTTCATGATGGGCGATAACCGCGACAACTCGACCGACAGCCGGGTGCGCAGCGCCGTCGGCTTTGTGCCGCTCGAAAATTTTGTCGGCCGCGCCGAGATCATCTTCTTCTCCGCCCCGTTCCTGGACGAAGGTAAAATGCAGTGGTGGGCGCCGTGGTCATGGCCGTTTGACATTCGCTGGAACAGGTTCTTCAATCTGGTCCGCTAGCGGCCAACGATTTGGCCGGCCAATCAAATTGCCATGCTGAGACCCCGTAGATTCAAAATTCTCGAAACCAAGCTCGGCCATCGCTTCAAGGATGTGGCGCTGATCGAACGCGCCCTGACGCATGCCAGCGTGCGCGGCGGAAAATCCGAGCGCGCCGACAACGAGCGCCTCGAATTCATCGGCGATCGCGTGCTCGGCCTTGCCATCGCTGAGGTACTGCACCTGCAATATCCCGACGCCAACGAGGGCGAATTGGCGCGGCGCTACAATCGTCTCGTCCGGGGTGAAGCCTGTGCCCGCGTCGCCCGCGCCATCGACCTCGGCGATCATCTCATCCTGTCGGAAAGCGAAGCCGACAGCGGTGGCAGGGAAAAAACCACGATCCTCGCCGACGCCGTTGAAGCCGTCCTCGGCGCCGTGTTTCTCGATGGCGGCTTTGACAAGGCCCGTGGGGTTGTGCGCAAGCTCTGGAAAGAGCAATCGGAGCCGGTGCCTGAAGTCGCCGTGGACGCCAAATCGGCGCTGCAGGAATGGGCGCAAGGGCAGGGCTTGGCACTGCCGAAATATACTGTCGTGGCGCGTAAAGGACCCGATCACGCGCCGCGCTTCACCGCCGAAGTTCTGATCAGCGGCCGGGCGCCAGCGCAGGGCGAGGGCGCCTCGAAGCGCATTGCCGAGCAGGCCGCAGCGACCGCCTTATTAACGCGCGAAGGCGTGAGAGCACAGGTTAGCGATGTCTGACGCAGACAATGAGCCAGCCATGACCGCGACCCCAAACCGCCGTTGTGGGTTCGTTGCGGTCCTCGGCGCCACCAATGTCGGCAAGTCGACGCTGGTCAATGCGCTGGTTGGCGTCAAGGTCTCGATCGTGTCGCACAAAGTGCAGACGACGCGCGTGCCGGTGCGCGGCATCGCGCTCGAAGGCGACAGCCAGATGGTGTTCATCGACACACCCGGCATCTTCAATCCCAAACGCCGTCTCGATCGCGCCATGGTGGACGCTGCCTGGGGCGGCGCTGAAGATGCCGACGTCGTGGTGCTGGTGCTCGATGCGGCGCGCGGCGTCGACGAAGACGCGGCCAAAATCATCGACAAGCTCAAGACCTCGCGCATGAAGCGCGTCGTCGTCTTGAACAAAATCGATCGCGTCGAGGACAAGCCGCGTCTGCTGGCTCTCACCAAGCACGTTGACGGTCTGATCCGCTTCGACCGGCTGTTCATGATCTCGGCGTCGAATGGCAAGGGTGTCCCGGCCCTTAAATCCTATCTCGCCGAAACCATGCCGCTCGGGCCCTGGCACTATGCCGAAGATGATGTCACCGACGCGCCGTTGCGTGTGCTTGCCGCCGAAATCACCCGCGAGCGCATCTATCATTGGCTGCACGAAGAGCTGCCGTATTCGACCACCGTCGAGACGACGAGCTGGAAGACCTTGAAAGACGGCTCAGCCCGCATCGAACAAACCATCTTCGTCGAACGCGACGGGCAAAAAGCCATCGTGCTTGGCAAGAATGGCGCGACCATCAAACAGATCTCGATGGAGGCCCGGCGCGCCATCGCCGATATCGCTGATCACCCGGTACATTTGTTCCTGTTCGTCAAGGTGCGCGAAAACTGGGGCAGCGATCCCGAGCGCTATCGCGAGATGGGCCTGCCCTTCCCGAAATCGTGACGCGGCATGCAGTGGTCCGATGAAGGTATCGTTCTCTCGGTTCGCCCGCACGGCGAGACCGCGGCCGTCGTCGAACTGTGGACCCGGTCGCATGGGCGCCATCTCGGCCTCGTCCATGGCGGGCGCTCGCGCAAGCTTCGGCCCATTCTGCAAACCGGCAATCACGTCGATGCAACCTGGAAAGCCCGCCTCAGCGATCAGCTCGGCCATATCACGCTTGAATTGCGACGCGGCTTCGCCGCGGAATCGATGGATGACAGCGCCGCGCTTGCCGCCCTGTCATCGATGATGTCGTTGACGCGCCTGCTGCCCGAGCGCGATCCCCATCCCAACCTCTATGAGATCACGCTGTTCGTCCTCGGCTTCCTCGATGACGTGACGGTTTGGCCGGCGCTGCTGGTGCGCTGGGAACTGGGCCTGCTTGAAGAACTGGGCTTCGGTCTCGATCTCAGCCAGTGCGCCGCGACGGGTAGTAACGATCAACTGCTGTATGTGTCGCCGAAGTCGGGTCGTGCCGTTTCAGCGTCTGCCGGCGAGCCATATCGCGAGCGCCTTTTGGCGCTGCCGCAGTTTCTCACCAAGCAGCGCTCGGGCACCGTCACCGCCGCCGACGTCACATCCGGGTTCGCTCTGACGGGGCATTTTCTCACGGAGCGCGTGCTGCATCCGCGCGAACAAACGCTGCCGGAAACGCGAGCGCGATTTCTGTCCTATCTCGCCAAACAGCGCTGATCCGCACGTTCGTAGCGCGCCGCGTTCACCATCTCGAAAATAAATCGCAGCCAACTTATCCCCGTGTCCGAGCCATCCCGCATACTCGGT
>FSSH01000731.1_pt1 | contig 19685 bp, 13 predicted proteins | sample 1166101 | NCBI WGS metagenome assembly FSSH01 (sample SAMEA32972668, study PRJEB13176) | freshwater metagenome | biome: Drinking water system; feature: Biomass in drinking water that filtered by 0.45 um membrane; material: drinking water | place: USA | collected 2012-12-20 | depth 0 m | reverse complement strand
ACTAGTTGCAGCAAAAAGCCCATTCGGAAACACTGCTCCCAAAGGGCACTTCAAGACAAAACGTGTTCATTACATCACAAGTTATCCGCTTTCTCAACGGAAAATCCCAAGGTTTGTAGCCCTGGAAGCCGCGCGATAACGCCCGGCGTAAGTGGAAATACTACTCATATATCAACCACTTTATCTATATCAAAACCGCTGACATACTTGCGCCCGACATACCCCCGGGTGTTGCTTAAAATGCGGGCATCCGCAATCCGGTAATCGCCCAAATTGTGTACATGACCGTGAAACCAGGCAGCTATTTCATACTCGTGAAACAAAGATTTCAAGTCATTGCAATACGCCAGCTTTTTAAGCACGTTGGGCGAATCGATCCAACTCCATTCGGTGGGCGCATGGTGCGTAACCACAATAGTCCTGCCGGCAAAGGGTGTGGCAAGTTGTTGCTCCAGCCAGGATTTAGACTCCCGGTGTAGTTCGGCAAAGTGTTTGGGTTCGAAAGATTGGCCTGCAAACGACACCTTACGAAAGTCATTCAAGGTTTTTCCCAGCGCTTCGGCTTTTTCAGCGCCTTCGATAAACAAATTCGTCCACAAGGTACAACCTAAAAAACGCACGCCCTGGAAGATAAACTGATCTTTTTCTAAAAACTGAATTTGACTACCCGCGCATTCCTTACGCAGCATGCTGATGGTCTGCTGATATTCGTAACCATAAAATTCATGATTACCAGCCACGTAAATAACTGGCTTACCGATAGACTTCAACCATTCGACGCCTTGTTTGAAAATCCCGATATCGCCCGCCGCCACGACAATATCCGCGTCAGTTTCCGGCAAACTCTGCTCGCCGAATTCTAAATGCACATCAGAAAAGTAATTTATCCGCACAATTTGCTCTTTCGTCCTGTAGCTATGGAGGTATAATTTATATCCTAAGTGAAATACTTGGTATTTTTCAGATAACTTTGATTTTTCGTATATAACAATTCTATGTCGATAAGCCCCAGAAAACACACCCAACAGGTTTTGGTAGGAAACGTAAAAGTCGGCGGTGGTGCTCCGATTGTAGTTCAATCCATGACCAACACCGACACAGCTGATGTTGCAGGAAGCGTTCAACAGATCATGGAATTATCGACAGCTGGCTCCGAACTGGTTCGCATCACCGTCAATACTGAGGAAGCGGCGAAAGCAGTCCCTGAAATCGTCAACCAGCTTGAGCAAAAAGGCTTTTCAGTGCCGATTATCGGCGACTTTCATTTTAACGGCCACAAGTTGCTGGAAAAATATCCGGATTGCGCACAAGCGCTCTCTAAATACCGCATCAACCCCGGCAACGTCGGCAAAGGCAAGGCTCGCGACCCGCAATTCCAGCAAATGATCGAATTTGCCTGCAAATACAATAAGCCGGTGCGGATCGGCGTCAACGGCGGTAGTCTGGATCAAGCGGTTCTGACACGTCTGCTGGACGAAAATCGCCTGCTGGCCAACCCCAAGGAATTGCCGGCTATTACCCGCGAAGCTATTGTCTTGTCCGCGCTGGAAAGCGCCGCTAAAGCTGAAGAGATTGGTTTAGGTAAAGACAAAATCATCCTGTCTTGCAAAATCAGCAACGTGCAGGAATTGATCAGCATTTACGAGGACCTGTCTAACCGGTGCGATTATGCGCTGCATCTAGGTTTGACGGAAGCCGGCATGGGTTCGAAAGGCATCGTTGCGTCTTCTGCCGCATTGGGTGTATTGATGCAACAAGGCATCGGCGATACGATTAGGATTTCACTGACACCTGAACCGGGCGCTGCCAGGACCAAGGAAGTGATCGTTGGTCAGGAAATTCTGCAAACCATGGGCTTCCGTTCGTTCACACCGATGGTTATCGCCTGTCCCGGTTGCGGCCGCACCACCAGCGACTACTTCCAAAGACTGGCGCAAGACATTCAAGCATATTTACGCGACCAAATGCCGGTCTGGAAAGACAAGTACAAAGGCGTGGAAACCATGGAAGTCGCGGTCATGGGCTGCGTGGTCAATGGTCCCGGTGAAAGCAAAAACGCCAACATCGGCATCAGTTTGCCGGGTAGCGGCGAATCACCGGTAGCACCGGTATTTGAAGACGGCGTAAAAACCGTGACATTAAAAGGCGACAATATCGCCGGCGAGTTCCAGGAATTGGTCGAGCGCTACATCCAATCTCACTACAGCGCGCAATAAAAAGCGTTACCCACAAAAAAGGCGGCGATCAAGCCGCCTTTTTTATTACCGTAAACGCTTAACCGGCCTGCCCATCTAGTCTCGACGTTGTCAATATCGGTGCGTAATAAAACGCGAACAGCGAAAATGCCGCCAACCAGCAATAAGTCGAAACCATCACCAAACCGCCGTACCAAGCCGGCAAGATGGCGGGAAACAGCACCCGAAACAATGCGGCCAGATTAATCAGCACAAACGCCAGCGCCATTACATTCGACGTTTTTAATGCTCTGCCGGTATGGCCTAAGGCGACGCGCGCCATCATACCCAAGGTTAAAATGCCGATACCGCCCACGGTAAAAGCATGTAAAGCCAAAGATTGCGGTACCAGGCCAAAAGCCGCCAAGGACACCAAACCAAAGCCAAGAATCAACCAGCCGTAGCCGACGTATAAAACCCACAGCAGAGGCACAAACCAAATCCGCGGATTGTACCAAGCAGCCACCCGCACAATATTGATCACAATCGCCGCTACCGCAGCGATAGCTAACAAGGCGCCGGAGATATTCAGCATCAATAGTGCAAATACCGCCAGACTCACTACTACAGCGGCGATATCCAGCGCGGGATTGCGAATACAAATGACACCGGACAAACCGCGTTCGGTGAAAAACGGAAACACCCGGCCGGCTATGACCAAAATCATCGCGACGATGACGGTAACCACCAAAATCAGACCGAGCGCGGCGCTATCGGCCATAAAACCCAACACTTGGGCATGGATCAAGCCATTGCCCAAGGCCAATAACAGCAATAACGCGATAAACACCAGATTCCTGTAATTCGCGGTTTTCAAAATCGGTTTGCTAATGAAATAGGCCAAGGCTGGTAGAAAGACGAAATCGACGGCACCGATCAACACATCAGGCAATAATTCCGAATAAAACGGCAAAACCCTGCCATAAATCCACAGAAAGCAAAGCGACGCCAACTGATCCGGCGTAACCGTTTGCAAGCCGGTCCAGTTTCTCACCGCAGTGAGCAAAAAGCCGGCAATCACCGCCGTCGTGTAACCAAGCAACATTTCATGAGCGTGCCAAGTGCTGCCGCTGAAATAGTTATCGATATGCAATGAACCGTTCGACATCGAATTCCACAGCGCAATCAAAGCCAGAGCCGATAAACCCGCCAGCGCGAAGAAAGCCCTAAAACCCATCGCAAACAGTGGATAATCAAAAACCGGTTTGTTATTCATGCAAACGCTCCTCCAGCCAATCGATTTCGTTATTCGAGAAGCCGGCGATTATACGCACTTCTCGGTTAAAGGGGCCTTTGGGTTTGCCCTTGAAATAATTCAGAATCAAGTCCTTGAAGCAATGTTCGGGTTCTAAACCGCGCTGGCTGGCCAAGGTATTGAACCAATAAGAACCACGTTCCACATGCCCGACTTCGTCGTTATAAATCCGCGTTAAAATTGCCACTCCAGGCTGATCGTCGATGGCAGCGAGCTTATCCATCATGGCTGGCGTGACGTCCAGACCGCGCGCCTCCATACAACGTGGCACGATCGCCAATCGCGCCAAAATATCGTCGGAGGTGTCCTCGGCGTGCGACCACAGCCCGCGGTGCGCGGGCAAATCGCCGTAATCGAATCCTAAACCAAGCAAATGCCTGCGGATCAACTCGAAATGCTGGGCCTCTTCGTCGGCAATGGTCAGCCAATCCCGATAAAAATCGTCAGGCAAACCGCGAAATCGGTAAACGATGTCCCAAGCCAAATAAATTGCCACAAACTCGATATGCGCCAGCGCGTGAAAAAATGCTGCCTTGCCTTCGTTGGAATCCAATCGACGCTTGGGCATATCGCGCGGCATCAATAATGTCGGCCTGCTCGGGAATACCGTATGACTGATCGGCAATACATCTCCTGCTGCCTGCAAAGACAGCAGGCCGTCATCTAACAACTGCCTGGCTCGATGGGTTAAAACAAGTTTTTGCTCAATATCGCTATCAAATAAACAGCGCTCCGCAAAATCAGACAAACACTGCGTCTGCTCCGCCAAAATCAAAGTTCCTGTTTTCACATTAAACCGGTAAGCGCATCCCGTCCGAGAGCAAAGCGCGTCAAATAAATGGATTAAACCTATCTACCACGCTCTCGGGATTGGCCGATATTCTTACTTTTTTGACATAAAGAAATAAACGGTCTGACACTTTAAAACCATATTGTTGCCGGCTTTTTCGATAGCCTCACAGGTTTCCATCTTTGAACGACCCGGCGCGGCCTGTTTGACAATTTTGCCGCCTTCAACGGAATAATTCAGCACCGCGCGCATTTGGTCAATTCTGGCATGCGAATCGTTTTCATGGGTCATACCCTCGATCGTGCCGTCTTCTTTAAACGTCCAGGTGGTATTGGAGCTGCGCGCTTTGCTGCCATCGCTGGTGTTCGATTCTTTGTCGATTTGCCATGTACCCAGAAGATCGGCTTTGGTCAGCTGTACTTCCGCTACGGCATTAAAAGATAAAAGCAGCAAAGCAATAGCGGGGAGTTTGATAAATTGCATGGTAAAGCCTTATGGGATTATGTTTTTAGAGCCGCCGATTGTAACATGGAGCCGGAGGTAGCCCCTTTTAGTTGAATGCCGCAGCTATACTCAAGCCAAACTCGCCGTATTAATGTGCCTTGCCAGTCGATTGCGGCGCCCCTACAATCGCCCAACAACACGGTTTAGCAGCACTAAACCCACCCGTCGCGACACGCCCATCACTTGTTTGCCGAGATTATATGTCCGAAGACATCCTACATTTTACCTACCGCCTGAGTGCGGAAGATTACGACAGCACGGATTTCCTGATAGCAGTTGACAAACAAAGCATGACGCTGATTTCCGCCGCACCACCGCCCTATCCTTTTTGGACGGAGCTTACGTATCAACAATGCCGCAATTGCCCGCTAAATCCGGAACAGGTTCCGCATTGTCCTGTCGCGATTAATTTGGTGTCGCTGTTGGATTTATGCGGTTACTTGGTGTCCCACAAGCAAATGACCGTAGAGGTAATTACCGACCGGAGAACCATACGCGCCGATACCACAGCGCAGCATGTCGCCAGTTCTATTCTCGGCTTGATCATGGCCACCAGCCCATGTCCGCATACCGAATTTTTAAAACCGATGGCCCGCTTTCATTTACCGCTGGCCGATCAAACTGAAACGATATACCGGGTAACGACCATGTTCCTGCTGGCACAGTATTTTCGCCAAAAAGACAAGCTGCCCTATTCGCTGGAACTGGATGAATTGCTCGCGCTTTATCAAAATTTACAAGTTATCAACCTGCATTTAAGCCAACGATTAAAAACGGCTATTAGCGAAGACGCAGCGGTAAACGGCGTGATTTTGCTGGACTTATTGTCAAAGTCGGTTTCTTGGTCAATAGAAGACGGTCTTGAGGAAATTCATCATTTATTCGATGGATACCGCAAACCTTTCCAATAGTCCAGCCTCAGGCCGGAGCGATTTAGCCGGGTGGGTCTCTCACCCACTGATAAAGCGCCGCCTTCGCACGGCGCACGCCATTACCTGCCGGTCGAGGTCACTATCCAATTTCAACTATATAAGGGATCCTGTACCCAATTGAGTGTCCGGTTTTCGGTGGGCAAATTGACCTTATCCCTGCCTCGCTCGTGCCAAAATCCACTCACCTTACTCAAGCCAAATTAAAGTGTTGATTGGTAGAAGCCAAAACAAACGACTGCTACCTTAATGAGTTTTAAACATTAAGTGGAAAAGCAAATATAGAACTTCGTCTTCCCCTTGGTGACGCAGCATACTAAACGGCTAGTTTAAAAACTAAACCAGCCCGAACCGAATGCCGTCGCAAATACCAAACTGACAATACTCATCAGTTTTATGAGAATATTTAAGGCCGGACCGCTAGTGTCTTTGAAAGGGTCACCTACCGTGTCGCCAACGACAGCGGCCTTGTGCGCATCCGAACCTTTGCCGCCGCTTTCCCCAGTTTCAATCCATTTCTTGGCGTTATCCCATGCCCCTCCGGCATTGGCCATCATCACTGCCAACAGAAAACCTGATGTTGTGGTGCCAATCAACATGCCGGCTAGTGCTTCCTTACCCAGTATAAATCCGGTCAAAAGTGGAACCACTACCGCCAACATGCCCGGAAAAATCATCTCCCGCAATGCGCCTTCCGTGCTGATGTCCACACAGGTGGCGTAATCGGGCGAGGCTGTCCCTTCCATCAAACCGGGTATTTCATGAAATTGGCGGCGCACTTCCATGACGATGGCATAAGCCGCTTTACTGACCGCAGTCATGGTCAGCGCTGAAAACAGGTAAGGCATCATGGCGCCTATCAAAATGCCGGGTAACATGGTGGGATTGAGCAAATCCAGATTCTCGATTTTTGCGGCGCTCACATAGGCTGCCACCAAAGCCAACGCCGTTAACACTGCTGAGCCGATAGCAAAGCCCTTGCCGGTGGCTGCCGTGGTATTGCCCAAACTATCCAACGCATCGGTGCGGTGCCTGACTTCCGGCGGTAGATGAGCCATCTCCGCAATCCCGCCGGCGTTATCCGCGACCGGGCCATAGGCATCGGTGGCCAGGGTTACGCCTAAAGTACTCAACATACCCACACCCGCCAGCGCGACTGCATATAAGCCGGCGGCAATCGAGCCATCTGCCTTGATCCCCAGCCAGATGCTGGCCAAAATGGCGACAGCGACAATCAGCACCGGAAACACGGTACTCATCATGCCTACCGATAAGCCTTGAATGATGGTGGTGGCCGCGCCGGTTTCGCAGGCTTTGGCGATTGATTGCGTGGGTTTTTCGGTGTAAGCAGTGTAATACTCCGTAACGTAGGCGATGGCATTGCCGGCCACCAAGCCCACCAGAATCACCAGCCAGTAATTGAAATGCACCCCGGAAATGGCGACGGTTACGAAGGTTAATACTAAAACCAACACCGAAGCGGCCCAGACCGAATGGCGCAACGCATCCAGCAGATCTTGCAGACTGGCGTCTTCATTAATATCGGCGACTTGGCTATTCAGCAGGGCGAGTGCTTTATCCACAAAACCAGTACCGGCAGCCAAGTTGGGATCTTTGTCGGCGACGATTACGTAGATACCAAACAACGAGGAAATCACCCCGACGGCGGCAATCAAAAACGGTAAGGCGATAAACGCGCCGGCGGCATCACCGCCAAAAGCGGCACCCAAGGTGGCGGCCGCGATAATCGACCCGCTATAACTTTCAAACAAATCGGCGCCCATGCCGGCCACATCGCCGACGTTGTCGCCGACGTTATCGGCGATGACCGCCGGATTCCGCGGATCATCTTCCGGTATGCCTTTTTCAATTTTCCCCACTAAATCGGCGCCAACATCAGCAGCCTTGGTAAAAATGCCACCACCCACCCTGGCAAACAAGGCAATACTGCTAGCCCCAAAACCAAATCCGGTAATGTAAATCAAGCAATTAGGGTCGTTACTAAATAACAAATAAAGACTGGTCATGCCCAGCAAACTGAAGCTGATCACCGACATGCCCATGATGGCGCCGCTAGCGAACGCCACCTGCAAACCTAAGTGCAATCCAGTTCGAGCAGCTTCTGTGGTGCGCACGTTGGCACGAACAGCTACGTACATCCCCAGATAGCCGGCACCGGCTGAGGCAACCGCACCCACCAAAAACGACACAGCAGTTTGCCATTGCAGGAAAATTACAATCACTGTGGCCACAACTGCAACAAACACAGAGAGGATGCGATATTCCCGGTTTAGAAACGCCGCCGCGCCGTCTTGAATCGCAGAACTAATGCGTCGCATGACTTCATTGCCCTGCTCACAAGCAAGTACTTTGCGTAACTGCCAGATCACGTAGACTATGCCAACTAACGCCAAAATTAATGCAAAAACAATAGCTATCGATGCGTGTGCCACTATAAATCCTCTCGCTAGATTGATCGGGTGATTGTCGATTCTATGCCAACGTGGCCCGGATAGCGAAAATGGATTCGAATTGGCGACAGGAAACCTGGCGCGCCCATCGTTCTCTGTTTAATGTTTAATGTTTAATGTTTAATGTTTAGGCAGCATTTCTAAAAAACACCTTGCTAACAAATGCTTCAATCAATATAGCGCGAGGAGTGTTCTTGATCAGTATGCGATAGTTCGTCAATCAAAGTACTGAGGGAACCTTGGCAATCAATTAAGCCAGGTGATGCATAAGTTTGGATACTGAGAAATAGAGACTGCCTCGAATTGAACAAATCGCGGTCTGTCCTTTGAGAACCAAATATCCCCGTAAAATGCGGACGCTTGGCTCTGACGGTTGTCGGTATCGGTCATCAAGGCTACGGCATCGATATAGCGAATATCTTCCCCAAACAATCTATGCAGATCAGTTCGAACATTGCGTTTTTCAGTCTGCCAGGCGTTAAGTGTGGCTTCTGGGCCACGCAAAGCTAGCATCATGAGCTTTTCCCCTGCAAATGCATTGGGCCAACTAGTTTCCTGTAGGGTATTACTTGCCCAAACATAATTTATCGCCTTGGTCTGCCAAAAATGCCAATCCCCCTCATATAATCGGGCAAGCATAATCGTCACCCGATTTGCTTTGTTCACTAAGCCCTTTAAGGTGATTGGCAATGCGCCAGGACCAATTGAGAAACGGTGTTTTTTTTCTAGATCAACACGTTGTTCTTAAAACATGCCAGAGGCAGAGGCTTGGCTATGGGCTTTCAATATAGTTAGATCGCCCATAGTCTCTAGCTGGTATTGAGTTTCACCTTTGGAGCATTGCTTCTCCCAGCCATCGAGTTGATTGCGACTGAATTCACCGAGTTGCAGAGTAGACTCGGCACCGCTGGCTTGCATAACCAAAACCATCAAAAGTCCAGTAAATAGTTTTTTCATTCAGTTGCCTTTCTGTTTCCGGCTTAGGATTATTGCTAATCAAGAGTGCTTTTAATATCGCACTCCAGGCATAAGCTATACCTGCCAGATTACAGCCGCATGAACAATGCGACCTGCTTTCTTCAAAATTACGCGCTATCCATTTCAAAATGGCAGCCAAACGGCTTTCAGTATTAGCTAGTTTCGTTGCTTCAGAGTGCTGATCTTGGTTCTATATTCAGGCTGGAGCTGACCGTAGTATTTTGAGGTGATTTCCATGTGAATACCTTGCTAGCATTTTAGGTGCTGCCTTTTCTACTGCGTATCCGATAAACCCCGTCAAGCATGCCCATTGCCAAACCACCATTCATTCCGATACATATTCGGCCAGATTTTGAACGCCTCGTATCGGCCGATTGTGTTGAAAAAGGCCGTTTTGCACAAAAAGTGTTTTTTATAAAACTTTATCAGTTAAAACAATAGATTAGAAATTAGGCTGTTGGCACAAATGGCCTAAAGTCACCCAAAACCGAGTTTTTCAACACAATCGGCCAAAACCCGCCGCGCGGGGGTAGCTTTCCAATTTCAATAGTTAAGGCATCCCGTGGCCCAATCGAATGTCCGGTATTCGGCGAGCAAATTGACATTATCACTGGCTCTACTCAGCCTGCATATGGTTCTGTTCCCGACTAAGTCTTGCCTACTGATTCCGGGTCGTTCGGTTTAAGTTTCTATGGTAACTCGTTATACCTTTGTTCTGTTTTCCTGAACTAACAAATTGACCTGCTCCAACAAGGTATCAGTTAATTCCTGGAGTGCTGCCAGTCTGGTCAGCGCCTCTGAAGTCCGGGCAGACGCTTGTAGTTGACAAAGCTCTTTCGTCTGTAGATGCACATGGTCACACCACTGTTTGATAGCTTGAAAGGCGGGTTGGCCATTATATTGGGCGTGACCTTTGCCTTCTAACCATAGGCCGAGTCGAGATCGCAGATGGTTCAATGGCGCTGGCGTTTCTTGTCCACCTTTAAGGCATTTTTCCATGGCGGTGACCCAGGCACGGTGCTGAACACCCGCATATAACACGGATAAGTCATCGCGATTAACCAACACCAGATCGACCCAGCTCGGGTCCGGCGTCCAGGTGAAAGTCCAGTCCAATATTTTGTGCGCGGGCATGGGGCGTGCGATGCCGTAACCTTGAGCCAGTTCACAACCAAATTGGAGTAGTAGCCTGCCGTGCTCGATAGTCTCTACACCTTCGGCAATCGCATGACGATAGAAGGCGGTGGCCAAGCTGAGTACCCCTTCCACAATAGCGAGATCATCAGGATCAACCAGCATGTCATGCACAAAGCTTTGGTCAATCTTGAGCGAGCTGACGGGTAGGCGTTTCAGGTAGGTCAATGAGGAATAACCAGTCCCAAAGTCATCAAGTGCAAATTTTACCCCAATGTCCTGGCAGCCCTTAATAACATTGGATACATGCTCTAAATCCTCCAGCGCACTTGTTTCCAGCACTTCCAGTTCCAAGTCAGCGGGTTGCACATTGGGGTGGGCCGCCAAAATATCACTCAGATATTGGACAAAATCGGTCTGTTGTAATTGGCGAGCACAGACATTGACACTGATAGCTATATTCAACCCAGCAGCATGCCAGGTTTCCAGTTGCGTCAGGGCCGTATCAATTACCCAAGTGCCCAGTGTAACAGCCAGCGGATGATCTTCAATCACCGGCAAAAACGCGGCGGGTAGCAACAGTCCTTTTTCCGGGTGATGCCAGCGAATTAAGGCCTCAGCGCCGATAACCTCTCCGGTGCGCATGTTCACTTTGGGTTGGTAATACAGTACAAATTCCTCTGCGCAAATGGCACGGCGAATATCCTCCACATTTTCATGATGACCACGGATACTGCTGTCTTGATGAGCATCAAAAATATGGTAACGGTTTTTGCCCGCTAACTTGGCTTGATACATGGCCTGATCGGCCTGACGTAATAGTTGATCCGCATCGATGTCTTCGCTTTGCGGATAAAAGGTAACTCCCAGACTGGCCGAGACCTGGAGTTGATGGTCCCCGTAATGAATCTGCTGCGCAGCAGCGGCCAGTAATCGGGTCAGCAACGGTTGGCAGGCGTTCACATCGGCCAAATCAACCAGTACCGCAACAAACTCGTCACCACCCAATCTGGCCAGCGTATCGCCGTCGCGCAAAGCCCGCTTCATGTGGTTAGCCAATGCGACCAACAACTGATCGCCAGCTTCATGTCCCTGCTTGTCATTGACTGCTTTAAATCCATCCAGATCAAGAAAGGCCACGGCAACCTGCTGCCCGCGTCGCTGAGTTTGGGCCATTGCCAATTGCAAGCGGTCTGATAATAACACTCGATTGGGTAAGCCCGTCAGCGCATCATAGTGAGCGATGCGCTCCATCTGCTGGGCATGCATCTTGGTCGAGGTGATATCAGAGAACAGGCCGACATAGTGGCGGGTTATACCATCAGCATCGCGAACGGCACTGATACTTAGATTTTCGGCATACATCTCGCCGTTCTTGTGCCGGTTCCAGAGCTCACCAAACCAGTAGCCTGTAGTGATCAGGCTATGCCACAAGGCTTCATACACCACTTTATCTTGTTTGCCGGAACTGAGCATGCGTGGGTTTTGACCCATAGCATCATCACGGCTATAGCCTGTGATTTGGGTGAAAGCATCGTTAACGTCAATGATGGCGCCATCCGCAGAAGTGATCAGAATGCCCTCGCGGGAGGTACTAAACACGCTGGCAGCGAGTTGTATTTTTTCTTCAGCCAGTTTGCGCTCACTGATATCGCGGGTGACAGCCAGTAACGCTAATTCACCGTGAGCCTGCATCGGCACGGCATGGGTCTCCATCCAGCGTCGCCGGCCTTTAAGGCCGACGATTTCATAGCGCATTTGCACGGGTTCGCCGGCAAGCACCTGTCGATGTAGATTGGCATAGGCTGAGCGATATTCGGGGGCGACGAAATCCAGAAATGGTCGCCCAGCCACCTGCGCCAACGCATCAGCTTCAATCATCGCCAGACCGGCGGGATTCATCTGAATCAACAGACCTTGAGCATCCAGTATATTGATGCACTCGGGTTCATTTTTGATAATGGTTTCTAGGTGATATTCGCTTTCTCTGAGCGACACTTCGGTGCTTTGGTCGACAAGGACTAACAAGGTGCGCATGTCTTCCTCGGATTCTTCGTGCAAGTGGATGACATGCACATCGCAAGGAATGGTTTGAGCCACCCCCACTTTAACGCCCAATAAATTAAGGATTTGCGGCGCCAGGTTGGTTCTGTCGTGCAGTACCTGATAAATCTGGCTACGACTGTCTTGATCAAACAATTGCAGGGCGGAACGATGTTGCAGTGCCGTATTTTGCCGCAAGCCAATAAACGTGCAGGCTTGACGGTTGGCCTCAACAATAAAACCGCGGCTATCTAAGATAATCCCTGGCAACGGCAGGTTTTCAAATAGGGCGCGATATTGTTCCAGTGCCGTCGAAATCTTGCTCTGTGCGCTGTTGAGCTCCTGATTTTGAATCTCAAGCTCTGTCTGATAGACACGCAGTTCTTCAACCAAATGACCAATATCAATGTCTTCAAAGCCTGCATGCGCACCCTTTAAACCAGAAGCACTTTGCTCGATCACTTTTTCGGCTCGTTCTCGCAACTTGGTCAGATTAACCTGTCGATCACTCATGGCGTATTCTGTAGATAGCTGCCGGAAATATTGACGTGACTGATCACAGCCCCGAATTCTTTTCCCGCCACAGGGGCGACATTCATCACGAACCAGCGCTGTTCCGTGGCTGAGTGGCAGGGGTAGTCCAAGGAAAACAATGGCAGGGACCCTTCCAGTACGCCTCGTAAGCCCCGAACCGCCGCCCTGGCAATGTCATCATCGTGATGATTACCCGCCTGGCAAACATCGAGATAATTGACCCCTGGACCGGAGCGCCGTAATTCCCTGTCGCCATTGGCAATGGCAAAACGCCGCCAGCCGGCGTTGATCATGACAATCGTACCTACCGGGTCGACCACGGCGATATGTTCCGGCAGCGCGTCGAGAATCGATTGCAGCCGATTGACATCGTGATAGGCCGTAACATCCACGAAAGTAGCGACGACGCCGCGCACTGTCGTCGACGCTACTTGGTAAGGTAAGATACGGACAAGATAGGTTTTCTTCAGATCCAGCGTGTTGATTTCGCGCTCAATCATGCGTTCGGTTTTGATCGTTGCCGTCAAGTCGTCCATAAGCTCCGGATAGTTCAAAACATTGGCAACTTCATCCAACGGCCGACCGATGTCCGCATCCCGCAGTTTAAAGATCAGGCTGGCGTCCGGACTGAATCGGGTAATCAGTAGTTGGCTATCAACAAACACCGTGGCTACCCCGGACGCTTTGGCCATGCCGTCAAGATCGGCATGGGCGCGGTTCAGCAGCAACATTTTTTCCTGAAACTCGTCGTTGACTGTATTCATTTCTTCATTAACTGATTGCAACTCTTCATTGGAGCTTTGCAGTTCCTCGTTGGAAGACATCAGTTCTTCGTTAGTCGCTTGAAGTTCCTCGTTGGAGGTTTCCAGTTCCTCAATGGTCGACTGCAAGCTGTCGCGGGTTGCGGCAAGTTCGCGCTGCAGAATGGCCACCCGCTCGACGGTGACGGCATCCAGATTGACCGACGCTATCTCCGAGACATTTTTCGTTTCCACAGCCTCGAAGCACAGCAGCGTCAGTCGCTCCTGATTTTCGTTTGGAACCGGGTGGACCGATAGCCTTAGGGTTCGATGCTCACCGTTGTTTAGGGTCACATCCACCAAATCGGAAACTAAAGAGCAGCCATCATGGTTGGCTTTGTAAAGCAATGCCGAGGCGACCGGAATCAAGGCATCCGGTAACAAACGATTAATTTCCAAACTTGCCATGCCCTCGCGGTTATACAGATAGACATTGACATCTCCGTAGAGATGAACAGCCTCTTGATTTTCATTAACCATGATGGCTGGTGGCGCGAATTTGTTAATTAATGTGGCAAGCCCCGCATCTGACAAACTAACATCGCTTGAGCGCCGTCCAGATTTACTGACGACGGGCGACCTGCGTACTAACGGATGCGGATAAATTGCGCCACCTTGCCGGTCCAGAAAAGGCAGCTTTGCCACGCCTTTTCGGCGAAACAACTTGTGCTTGGCACTGATGCTCTGTAATCCTTCCGTTATAGTCGCTAATGATTCGCTCGGCCCCAACAGCAAAGCGCCATTCTGGTTGATAGCGTATTGCAGCGACCGCAAAGCCCGCTCTTGCGCGGCTGACTTGAAATAAATCAGCGTGTTTCGACACGAGACAAGATCTATTTTGGTAAAGGGTGGATCCGACAGCAGGTTGTGGCGTGCAAACACGATGCACTGGCGTAATTCCTTTTTTACCACGAAGCTATCGCCGTTCTTGTCGAAAAAACGTTCAAGACGTTCCGGCGATAATTCGGCCGCAGCCGACTCGGGATATTGGCCATTAGATGCGGTTTCAACACATTGCGGGTCTACATCGGTCGCAAAAATTTTTAGATTGGGCCAGCGTCCTGCACACTCAAACGCTTCAAGAAACAACATGCCAATGGTATAGGCCTCTTCGCCGGATGCCACGCCAGCTATCCAGACCCTGATGGTGTCGCCGGCCAATTTTTTAGCGATCATGGGCGCAATCACTTTATTGGACAGCTCTTCAAAGGTTTCGGGGTCACGAAAGAAACTGGTCACCGAAATCAACATTTCTCTACGTAGCGTCAGCACTTCGCCACGATCATTTTCCAGTAAATCAAGATACGCAGACAGTTCTTGCGTTTGGCGCACCTGCATACGACGTTCAATTCTGCGCATCACTGTGGCCGGCTTATAATCCGAGAAATCGATACCACCAATCTGATATAGCAATTGCAGGATGGCCGCCAGTACGTCTTCTGGCGGCATCGCTGCATAGGGAATGACTTTTGATATCGCCAGGGCTTCCGTGTAAGGCAGTCTGTTAATGTGAGCTACCAGGCGAGCAGGAAGTTCTTCCGCCGATAACACAGCGTCAACGACACCGGTACCAATTACGCTGCGTGGCATGCCGTCAAATTTGGCTGAATCCGGCTCCTGGGCCATCACAAATCCGCCCGCCGCATTGATCGCTACCGCACCACGCGTACCATCTGTCCCCGTACCTGACAAAATAATACCGACTGCCTGTTTGCCATAAATGTCGCCCAAGGATGACAAAAATATATCGATTGCCAGCGTCAAACCGTGTGGGCTCTTCGGTGTCAGATGAAGATGACCGGCTGAGACATGCATGATGGCGCCAGGCGGTATCAGGAAGACATGATTGGCTTTAATCGGCATGGCTTCTTCAACCATGGTGACAGGCATTTTGGTGTAGCGCGTAAGCAGGTTGCTCATCATGCTTTTATGATCTGGAGACAGATGCTGAACAACAACGAACGCTGCACCCGTATCTGCTGGACAGGCGTTAAAAAACTTTTCTAGCGCCTCCAAACCGCCTGCTGAGGCGCCTACACAGACTATATAACCGTCAAAGCCACTGGTTTTGATATCAGCGGGTAGATCTTTTTTCGATGTTTTTGGCATGATTATGCGTGTTCAATTGGGAGCGGCTGCATTCCGAACAGAGCAATCGCTACCAAAACTATCAAATTCCACAGGTGAATGAGATGGGTAGTAACAAATAAAGTTCGAAGTATTAATTGCACCATTCTGTGATGCAATGTCGGCTGGCGAACAGAGATCTGCCTGGCATTTCTTTAACTTATTAAGGTGCACCATTTTGATCAAAATTTTTGTAAAAATTAAATTCGGGAGGAAAAATGGCATTCGTAAAAAAAGAAAAAGCAGCTGCGATAAAAAATCTTCCACAACTGCAGGCTCAGGAAATAACAGAGGAGCCGGTCCCACCATCTAGCCTCCAAATCGCAGAGATTGCATATTATAAAGCAGAGAGCAGAGGTTTTGCGCCGGGTTACGAACTGAGTGATTGGCTTGAGGCAGAGCTGGAATTAAGCCTCACCTAGCTCACTGGGTTTCGCCCTTTTAGTGAAAATAGTGGTTATCCATAGCTTTGTGTTGACTTCGATTCCTGAAAGCGGCCAGTCTCCAATGACTGCTTTGTAGTCCTCCAGTTCGCGGTATATGGGTTCGGCTGTCTGGCCGGTTTGGAGAAGCGCGACAGCGATTTTGGTCGCCAGGTGACTGTCTTCTTCAGAGTTGTCGCCGGAAAGTGGTCAATTGAATTCCGACACCCGAATGCAGCCAGTCTTCACTGCGTTCAACCGAGCCTTAAGAGACCTTGGCGAACGACCGCTATGCCAGTCAATTCTCGGTGGCTAATTATTGCTTGGAGGTGCTCAATGTGCTTGCCAACAATCTCTCAAACTCATCGAGAGGCATCGGCCTGCCAAACAAATAGCCCTGTATCGCATGGCAGCCGTGTAGCTCCAGAAATACGCGTTGTTCTTCCGTTTCGACACCCTCTGCAATGACCTCCATACCCAAGCTCATTGCCATAGCAATGATGGTCTGAACGATGACAGCGTCATCCGGATCAGTCGTAATATCACGAACAAAACTTTGATCGATCTTTAGCTGATAAAGAGGTAGCTTCCTCAGGCTGGATAATGAAGAGTAGCCCGTTCCAAAGTCATCCATAGAAAAGCGGATGCCAATTTCACGTAAACTATGCATCTTGAGTATGGTGTTGTCGATGTCGTCAAGCACCAGGCTTTCGGTCAATTCCAGTTTAAGATTGCTTGGGTTAATGGCAGAGAGAATTGCGGTGGCGGGCAAGGCAATTCTCGATCCGGCCAGACCGACATTGGCTAACACGAGCACCATTTTGCGTGGACCTAGCTGAAATTCGAGGACCGTAAGGCTTGCTTCGTAAACGAGTAACAGGCAGGACAAGAAAGGCAAAATCAAGGCATTGAACCTTGTTTTGATTTTCGCAATGAGTTTTCGTTGCTATTTCCCGATCAATCCGGCGATTTTTTGGCCTAAGATAAACACTCTTTTTTCTGGTGGTTGGTATTTACAAGCCTGTCATACCAATGGTTACAGGGCAATTTTACGCAGTTATGAAGCAATCCTTATGCTACCCCGACCACATTCAACACAGCCATTCGTCGATTAATGTCGCAACTAAACTTGTCCAAGTTTGATGAGAAGCACCCAGGCCTTGACCGGTTTCGGCATGAAAATATTCGTGAAACAGCAGATGGTCTCGCCAGTGCGGCAATTGTTGAAAGTCCGGGTTATCGCCGTAAATAGGCCGACGTTGGTTCCCATCCGGTAAAAACAGACTGATCATCCGTTTAGCCAGTTCCTCGGCCAAGCCGCCCAAACTCATCGAAACTGGCGTGAGTTTGTCGTCCAAATGCACTTCAATTAGAAAATCGTCCCCCAGGGCCTTGTTGAGTTTACGTAATGCTTCGATCATCAAAAAACCGGTCGGAAACCAGATCGGGCCGCGCCAATTGGAGTTTCCGCCCTTGAGCTTCGACTCCGCTTCGGCCGGTTCATAACCCACTTCACCTGTCCCGTATTGAAAGGGCTGTAGCTGATGGATTTTGGAAAGGCTGCGGATGCCGAATTGCGACAGGAATTCGTTTCGGTCGAAAACCCGAGCCAGGATACGCTTTATTTGGTTTTGATCGGGAATACTTAGGACGTACGTGGTTTGGCCATGCGGCGAGCTGATGTGATGAGTAAATTGGGCAAAAAAGCTGCGATTCTCTAAAAACCAGTTGAAATTGGCCCGGAAATTGGGAAAGGGTTGCATCCAGTTTGTTTCCAGACGTTCCACCGCAAATAATGGTATTAGGCCAACTAATGATCTGACCCGGAATTTATGAAAGCTGTCGTCGGCATGGCGTAATACGTCGTAAAAAAAACCATCTTCTTCATCCCAAAATTGGTAGTTGCGGCCGCCCATTTGTTTCATCGCGGCGCCTATGTAAACATAATGCTCCAGAAACTTGGTCGCCAGACCTTCGTAAGTCTTGTTTTCCTCTGCCAATTCCAACGCGATCCGCATCATGTTTAAACAGTACATCGCCATCCAGCCAGTGGCATCGGATTGCTCCAGTACTTCGCCGGCGGGCAGCGGTTGGCTACGGTCGAGCACGGTAATGTTATCCAGCCCCAAAAAACCGCCTTCAAATACATTATTGCCGCGGCTGTCGACTTTATTAATCCACCAGGCAAAGTTGATTAATAATTTGTGAAAACACCGCTCTAAAAATGCCCGATCCGGGGTGTGATGCCCGCGCTTTTCCATATTGTAAACTCGCCACACTACCCAGGCGTGCACGGGAGGATTCAAATCCGAAAACTCCCATTCATAGGCGGGGATCTGCCCGTTAGGATGCTGGAATTGTTCGAATAACATTAATCGCAATTGCTCTTTGGCAAACTCCGGATCGATTAGCGCCATCGGAATACAGGCAAATGCTAGGTCCCATGCCGCGAACCAGGGATATTCCCATTTGTCCGGCATAATCAGCACCCGCATTGAATTCAGGTGCATCCAGTGGCGATTGCGAATGCCCAGTCTTGAGGTCGGTGGTGGGGCATGCGGGTTATCGCCCTTGAGCCACTTGTTTACATCGAACAGATAAATTTGTTTATTCCACAGCAAATTAGCGAAAGCTTGTCGCTGAACATCACGGAGCTCCGCATCCGCATTGACCGGATGAATTTTGTTATAAAAGGCATCAGCTTCCGCCTTCCGTTGACTGAAAACCGACGCGAACTCAGCGAACGGAGCTTCGCTTGCCTCTGGGGTTAAGCGCAATGACAATTGAACGTATTCGCCGGCCGGAATAGTCATCTGAAAATGCAGGCCGGCTTTACTACCTGATTGGGCGGGGTTGATACAGGCTTCCCCGTCGATAAGATAACGGTGGAAGGCATCTTTGGTATAGGGAGTGGTATCTATTGAAGAGGTACCATAAACGCGTTGTTGATTGGTCTCGTTATCGGTGAATAACGGGGTACAGTCTCCATCGGCATAAAGAAAATAGCTTGCCAGTTGATAGGGAAATAGTAGACCCGGCAGGGGCCCACGTTCAGAGTTGTCGGCAAATAAACATGTGGTTTTAGTGGATTGACCTGCATCGATCAATTTAATCCTGGGTTCATAGCCGCGCGGTTCGCTCCACGCCCATGTATTACGAAACCAGAGTTGCGGCAAGACATGCAACGGCGCTGGTTCAGGTCCACGATTAAATGCCGTGATGCGAATGCAAATATCATCCGGCGACGCTTTGGCATATTCCACTTCGATATCAAAATAACGCTCGTCGTTAAAAATACCGGTGTCCAGGAGTTCATATTCAGGGCCTTTGCCGGCGCGACGCCGATTTTCATCGATCAGCTCTTGATAGGGAAAGCGGCCTTGCGGATATTTGTATAGATAACGCATATAGCTATGCGTCGGGGTATTGTCCAGATAAAAGTAATCCTGATTAGCAAGCTCCTT
>FSSH01001863.1_pt1 | contig 19706 bp, 14 predicted proteins | sample 1166101 | NCBI WGS metagenome assembly FSSH01 (sample SAMEA32972668, study PRJEB13176) | freshwater metagenome | biome: Drinking water system; feature: Biomass in drinking water that filtered by 0.45 um membrane; material: drinking water | place: USA | collected 2012-12-20 | depth 0 m | reverse complement strand
GTCCGATAAGATATGTTATGTGGCACCGCTTTATATGCACAACTCGTATCACTTACCGGGTGTGCATTTCAAGGCTTTTATTTATCTTCAGCGCTTGGCATGTGCCACCGCCCACGGTTGTCATTTATATGCTAGCCAGTAATTGGGGTACTCAAACCACCCCATCCCGCCTAGCCTCCGGCTGATAACTAAACCGCCTGTTTCTTTCCACTCTTAGGCTGCGAAATATCAGGCATCCCACCCGGCATAGGCGCTGGTGAATTCTTGATTTTCCGATAACGGCTCAAGTCTTGGTTTGCGATTTCTCGCTTTTCTAACCAAACCGTACTACCTATGGGTATTTGCTCAGGCTTTAATCCTTTGATTGCCATACAAAATGGCGCTGGCTTCTCCCCTGGCATTTGCCAGTAACTGACACAGCCAGCGGTATAAACTTTCGCATTTCCGCCGCCAGGGCACTTTACCTGAATAGTCTCTAGAGTTCTTGCACGGCCAGAATCAGTTCTATCCGAGACCAGAATCAAATTGTCTTTGATCACGTAATGGTCAACGACCCGAAAGAAAAGTTGATAGTTCTGTTCATTCATGTCTTACCTACCTGTAGCCTTGCATCTCTGCCCGCTTCAATTCCTCTAACTTTAGAGCTTCCAGCATCTGTGCATCATCATCACTAAGACCTAACATTCTGCGGTGCCGAATCATAAAGTCCTTGACATGCAACTCCAAGATAACACGGTCTTGGTCTTTCAGGTTAGCTATCTGCCGCTGCGTTCCGTGCAAAAATTCTTCTAGAGCGGCTATTTTACTTGGGTTCTCGCGCAACAAGATTATGTCTGGTTCTAATGGTCCTGTAACAAATACCGAAGCCTCAGCAGGTATTGAGTCTAGGTGCCCCACAACCCAGGAATCAGGACCACCAATCTCTATAACCCTATTTTTGCCTTCGATTGCACCCAAAAGCTCTTTAGATGCTTTGGTAAGTGGCAAGTCCCTTAATTCCTCTGGTATGGCTGGCATTTCCATCTCTACTCTCTCTATGCCAAGCATTTTAAGCTCTTCGGCTGTCATCTGATCGAGCTTCATTTGATTTGCGGCGGCTTTGTCTATAGGCTTGCCGCCACCCTCAAAGAAAAACATCGGCATAAGAGACCCCGCCGCCCCAGCTCTCTCATTGGCTGTCATCGGCTTGTCTATTGTGTCCAAGATTAGACCTGTCACTACTGCCACATCTTGGTTCAACTGCTCTGGACTTTGGGCTAGATGATTCAAGACATTGCCTACATTTCCTGGTAGATTCCACAGGTCTTGATTCACCGCATTTGGCTGGCTTAGGTGTTCTTCAATTGGCCTGACTGCTTTGGCTCCTGCTTCCATCACCTGCCCGAGATAGCCTAATGCCTCATCAGGCTTAAGCCCTGCTGAAACTTCCGGCACATTTGTTACCTGCACATTTAGCTTGACGCTAGATTGATAATTGCCCTCAGTCAGTCTTTTATCAATCTCCCCAGGCTTCTCTAATGCTTGCCCAGGTTGCGCGGTATAAACCTTGTAGGGCGTTCCATCAGCATTATGCCCAGTTGCTAGATTAGCCTCTTTGAGCGGGTTGGTTCTCGAAACGGACACATCACCGTCAATTAGCTCAATACTTTGGTTCTGCTCATGCCAGTCTGTTGGCAGCTTTCGCCTTACTTGCGTTGTTGCTTGATAGTGCCTGAGTGACCCATCACTAGGATTACTGCGGGCTTGCTCTACTCTGTCCATTTCCACACGCCCAGCTAATCTCACAGTCTGAGCGTCTGGTGAGTGTATGGGTTGTACTTCTGATTTGACCTGGTGCTGGTCGCCCTGGTCCTTTGCTTTGGCGTCTGACATTCGCGCACCCTGGGGCCTGTCTTGGCCATATTATGCCCTTGTGCGGCTGATAAGAAACTAGCTCTAAGCGGTGGAGCGGGGGTTACGATCCCTCGGCTAACTCTAAATAATCGCTCCATGGGCGGCGAAGGCACGTAAGTAAGCCGTAGCAAGCCCGTCCGCTTCGACAATCCCAAGCACCGGTTCTATTCCTGTTTGGCTAACGCTGATAGCTCTGCTGTCCTAATTCCCTCTCTGTCTGCGCTGTTTAGATAAGTCATCTCCCACCGCTGCCATAAATTGGTGCCGTCAAGAATGGCATCATTCAGCCACCAGTCTTGCACAAAGCAATTCTTAAAACCTTCGTCTCTTGCTTCCCACCAATCTCTAGCAAACTTCTTGCGGTCTGCATATGAGACGTAGATACGGTCTAGCGGGTCATACGGGTCTGGCAATTCCTTTGAAAATGTCCTGTAGGCTGCTAACTGCGGTCTCTTTAACCGCTCTGCTTGCTCTTCCATGTACCTGGGGTAGTTCTCTAGCCCGCCGCCTTTTGACACCACAAAATCATGCAAGTCATAGGCCCACTCTACTTGTGTCTGATTCGGTAGCTTTTCGTAGCCGGACCTAAAAACCACTTCCGGTGTCACAGAATATAGCCCTAGTGCCTTTTCGCTCTGCTTCAAGCCTGACTTACCACCGCGCACCGATACTGTGCTTTTGACAAACATCTCTTTGGCTATGCCACTTACAACGGTCTGATCGCGCTCTGGTATTGCCAGGGCTGGCACTTGCAAGACTGCCGCTAACACTGCCGCCGCAATGGTTTTTGATACTTTCATTTACCCCTCACCAGTATTTTTTATGCTGCCTAATTTGTTCTGCAAGCTGACTAGCCGCCCTTCCACATACTCAGTAGTTTGGCTGCATAGGTCATTTATCTGTTGACTTACTCCACCCGCTATCGTGTCGAAATCTAGCTGTACTGAGCATAAATCCCCGATGGCTGTTCCTTGCACTTTCATAGTTACCACGGTCTCTATTCTTGTTGCAGCCTCTCCCTGCCCCATTTCCTGGGCAAACTTTGAGACATAAAACAAGCTCAGATTTTCCGGGTTCACGTTCTCCAGGTGCCACCGCCTTTCCCCGAAATACTGCGTAGATATGGCGTCTTTGACCTCGGTTAACGCATACATAGGGGTAAGTTTGTACGGCCTTGCCGACGGCCTGAATATCGCCGGGTCACTTGAAATATACAAGACTGGAATGAGCCTAAAGGCGAATGTAGCCGCTATCCCAGCCAGTACCGTTGATATCGTCCAGTCATTACAGAGAGCATGAAAGATGTTGTAACCGCTGAAAAAGACGAAAAATGCAGCCACACATGACCCTATCATCACCCCAGTAGCTTTTATTTCCGGCAGTTTCATTTGCTTGTACCGTCCACCCATGAGTCAATAAAGCCTTTGGCTTTCTTGGACCGAAACACCCAAACAGTGCCGCCTGACATAGCTAGGAGCATGAGCACACCAAACCAGCGCCCCATGTCTTCCTGCATCCATTGCCCTTTCATGCGCTCCGCTTCTTGGTCTATCTCGTCATGTATTTGTGCATCAGTCTTGTAATAGCCGCTGGCTGCGTCATGGGTGCTCTGTCTGTACTGCGCTTTCTCCATGAGTAAAGACGCCTGCTGCTGCCTCTTGACTCTCTCATATGCGTTATTACTGAACTTGCCAGACCAGAGAGCCAGGCACATTATCACCAGGGCCACTTTGCCGTATGTGACTAGCTTCTGGCGCTTGTCTCGCCCGTGGCCTGTCTTTATTTCTTTCTGCCGCTCTTGTTCCCTTTGCTCCCAGGCATGTAGGTCATTTTCTGGCGCTTTGGTCTCTTCGCCTTTCTCCCAAGACTGCCAGTCTGTCGAGTCTTCAGAACTTGCCTTAGCTTGCCCCGGGCGCTCCTGCTTTTGATTCTGTTTAGTCCTCCAACCCTCGGGCGGCTCGCCCGTTGGCTGCTCGGCAAAAAACGCCGTGAGAAGCTCATAAGCATCCTTGACCGCTATTAGCTTCTCCGTCGCCATTTTCTGGGCTGACGACTCCGCCGGGTACTTGTCCGGGTGGAAGGCTTGCAGGCTGAATTTATAAGCCGTCTTGACCTCATCCAACGGTGCGCCCGGCTCTAACCCAACTACTCTAAATGCGGCTTCTACGTCGTCATAGTTCATATGGGCAAAATCTCGTCATCGTCTTCCGGCGGCGGCTTCGGCTTGGTCTTCTTTGGCTTTTCATTGTCCTCCTGAACCTTCGGCTTTGCAACTTGCTTGCTGTCCGTCAGCTTCGGCGGCTCTTTTGCCTTGGGCTTTGCCGCTGGCTTCTTCGCCGGGGCTTTCGCTGGTGGCTCTTGCGGCGGCTCTTTTAACTCTTGCTCCCACTTCGGCGGCTTTTCCTGGTCCTCCAAAAGTAGCACCAGGTTAGGGTCTACCTTCACCGCTTGCTGATGTGGCGGTGCGTAGTTTGTCTGGTCTATGTAGTCTTTCCAGCTAAACCGGCTTATCTTCAGCGGGTCTGTCGATGGCGTAAATACTACCGATAGCTCTGGATCTAGCGCCATGACTTCCGCCGGTGTCATTAGCGCCCGGCCAAACTCCCGCTCCATCACCTGGCAGGTAGTGGTCAGTTTGCGCTCTACTACTGTCTCTTGCCCTAGCGACTCGCTCACCTTTTTGGCTGTCGCTAGGTCCGGCGTCCTGAAAATAACCCTGGTCGCTGGCTGCGTGAACAAGAGAGTGGCGTCATCATCCCCGTAAACAGACTTAAGCTGTACATAGTCCTGTATGCCTAACACCACGGGCATTTTACGGTGCCTGACGATGGTCATTTTCTTGGCTATGCCCGGTATTAATCCGAAGTTCGTAAACTCATCGAGTATTAACGCTGTCGGGTGCTTAAATTCCGCCTCCGGGGCTTCCAGTAACAGGTCCAGCAGGAAGTTAAACACAAGAGCCGCTGCCGGTTTCAGCTTCTCTTTCTGTGCCGGTACAGCCAGATAGAAGCTGAATAGCTCACCCGGTAGTGCCTTAATGTCTATCGTCGTCTTCGATGTTAGTGCTACAACCTTGGGATTTAGCCACAGACTGAGCCTCTGCATCGCTCCCGATAGGACGTTATTTTTCAGCGTCTCCGTAGCCAGGGCGCTAAATGCCTTGTATTCGTCCCGTGCTTGCTTTACTTTCGACTGCTCTAGTATCTTGCCTAGACCTTCGGCGCCCTCTCTCAGTAAGGCTCTGACCTTGGCCATGTCCCCGCCTTCACTTGCTACATGCAAAACAAGGCTGGTCAAGACGTTGCGCTCTGCGTTCTCCCAGAACGGATCTCCGCCTACGTGCTTGCTCTGTGTAGTGTTCCTAATGATGAGGTCAACGACATCTAGCGCCTTTTCTACGGCCTTTGTTTCGTCGCTTGTGTCTATCTGATCGAGCGGATTGATACAGACAGATGCCAGGTCATCGGGGTTGAAATAGTAAATCTTGTGCCCGTTCTTGGCCCGGTATCCGGCGGTCTTTGAGTATAGGTCTGGCGGCTCGCTTCCGGCTGTCGCCTCGGTCACTATTGCCGAGACTCCAATACGCTCTATTAAGTTAGGAATGAACAGGGACGAGCTTTTGCCGCACCCAGTAGGCCCACAAATGACCGTATGCCTGATAGCCTGGTCCGACGGGACAACTAGCTTTTTTCCACCCTCCCACGGACCCAGGAGGAAGCCATTACCCTCCAGTGCCTCACTGACATACCCCGCCGCCTCAATATCCCCCTTGCTCGCCCACCTGGCAGTCCCATATGAGGTCTTTGGCTTCGCCTTAGCCAGTGTTGCCTTGACCCGCTCCAGCCTCTCAGATATGCCTTTCAAGACCTCAAAACAGAGCTTCTGACAGTCCCTCTCTACTGACTGCGCCTCTCGGTCTTGCACTTCCACGACTATCCGCCACTTTCCGCCCTGGTCAAACCAGACCACCGATAGCCGGTAATCGAACGTCCACGGTATGCCGCTGCGCTTCTCGGTCTTCTTCTGCTCCCCGGTTATTTCCTGCGTCAAGTCGTTGTAGTTGAGCTGCTGCCAGGCGTTCGCCCTTAGACTGGTCGCTATCAGCTCCCCTAAGTAACTCTCTTCTACCTCGAAATCCCCATGCAGTTTGCCTTTAGCGCCCATACATCTCCCTTTCGCTGTCGTCTTCGCCCCGGTCTTTCTCCCTCTCTTGTTCCCGGCTTTGCGCGGCCGCCTTGTTATTTGCCTCTTCCGCTTGGCTCATTTGCTGCCGCTGCTGTTCTTGCGCCTGCTCGGCCTGCTGCGCCTGTGCTTGCTGCTGTCGCTCCTGCTCCTGGCGCTCTTCTTCCTTGTCCGGCTCTTCTTTGCCTTCGCCCTCTTGCTCTTTGCCCTGACTTTTTTCCTTCTGTTGGCTGTTCTTCTTCCAGCCCAAAATACTGTCTACGTCTACCTTTTCAAAGTCCTTATCTAAGTCCCGCTTGTATGCTTCCAACTCTTCTAGCTGGTGCTCAAATACTTCTCTTTTCTCCGGTAGGCGCTCAATTAGCCCCTTTAGCCTACTGCGCTCCGCCGATAGCTGGATGTAAGTGTAGTTCTCCAAGTCCCTGCCGCGCTGCTCAAATATGCGCTGACTCTTAGGTTTCTTGCTGTAATCAAGATAGTGCTTCCGGCTATCTCTGGGCTTAAACTGCTTAAATTGCTCTCTGGTTTCGGCTATTCTTGTCGCGCTTTTAGCCTGTTCCTTGCCCTTCTGCTTCTCTTTGTGCTTCTCTCGCTCTTTCTTCTCGAAATAGTCATCACCGGCTTTCTCTTTTGTCCCTATCCAGCTCCAGAGCTTCTTGTACTGCTCCCTACTGAGCCGCTTCTCTTTGCCCTGGTCCAACCCGTGGCAAAACTCTTTTAAGTCTGCCTGGCTGCTGAACTTGCTCAAGACCTCACCGTGGCTTGTTACGATCTTCTCGTCGTCGGCTAGTTCCGCTACTGCCTTCTCTTTTCTCCACTCTTCAGGCTTGCGCTCAACTGGCTTGGCTTTTGGCTTCTCCTGCTCCTTGCCGCCTTTTATTCCATAAAGCAGCCGGTTAAATAGCTCGTCTCCCCGGTCATACTCAAAGCCTCTTTCTACGCCCCGTTCTGCCTCTCGGTCCAAGTAGCGCTCTAAATAGTGCTCCCTTTCTATGTACTTGTCTCCCCACTCCCTTAAATGGGCGTGGTCGTCTTTCCTCAGTAGTACAGGCTTTCGGTCCCTCGACTCACCAGATATCAGCACATGGATATGGTTGTGCTCAGTGTTACTGTGCGCTACTGCTACCCAGTTAAGCTCCTGCCCCTTGGACCTTTCTAGCTTTTGCATCAGCTCTCGGGTGTACGCCATCGGGTCAACTTCATTGACACCGGGCGACAATATAAGCTCATGGGCTGCCGCTCCCCGGCTCTTTAACTTACTTACTTCTTCTCTTAAGTCTTTGTCAGTCTTGTCCTTTTCGGCGTCAAAGAACGTCCGCCCGCCCTTCTCTTTGTCGTCGCCTTCTCGATATTTCAGGTAATTGCTGTACTCAGAGACCGCCTTAACAGCCTGCTTGCCACTCCAGTATCTGTGTTTTGCTACCGACTGCGCCACGTCTTAAGCCTCGTGCGCTTCGGCTTTCGCTAGCTCTTTCCTAAATAGCTCTTCTATGTCTTCCACTTCCGCTATCTTGCCCTTGAGCCTCATAGCCGCTCTCTTGTGGCATTTCTTTAGCGCTGCCTCTTTGTCTTCCACCGGCATATTGGAGTAGATAATCTCCAAGATTACACCTGTGTCTATGTTTCCCCTAGAGATAAGCGCCGCCATACGGTTTTCCATTTTCCGCATCCGTGCCTCTAGCTTGCTCTCCCGGCTGTCTTGAATAATCTTGTCCTGCTGGTCCATGTACCAGAGTATGGCCTCTCTTGCCACCTGCGCCCGGTTCCGCCCGCTGCCCACGCACAAAATATCAAACCGCTTCAGATCGTCCGGTACTAGCCTGACCTCTATTGGTGAGGTCCGCTTAGTTCTATTTCCCACCGGGGCGGGCTTGGTCTTCTTTTCGGCGTTCTCCACTGGCTCCACCTTGGCAGGCTATCTATACCTTCACTATACTACACTTCCAGACTCCGGCAGCAGCTTTTGCCTAATTATACGCACCGGCAGTGCGCCAATAGCCAACAGAGCTTCAATTTCTCAATATTGGCAGCGCAGCTTTATCCTGCTACTCCGTAGCCCTTTGCAGGGGCAGGAGGCGTCCTCGTTCTATGTCCTAGTTCTAGCGCCTCTAAAGCGCGTTAGCTCAGCGCCCGCAGGGTGCGCGTTCTCTGTTCTGAGTTCTAGCCCCAGCAATCTAGACCTCTATGTCCAAAATAAAAGTTAGCTCGGAGGCGGCCGCCTGGGGCGGGCTGGGGGAAACCTCAGCAGGCTTGCCTGCGCTGTTCTTAGCTCCAACAAAACAAAAGAAAAAGCTAGCTCCTTGCCGAACTAGCCCCTTCAGATTGTCGATTCTATCGCCTACTCAGTGATTCCATTCATACGGTAGTAGCTGCCGTTCAGCTCAATTAGCCTGCCATCGTCTAATTCACTATCTGCATACTCATCACAACCCATCTCAAAAGCCACTCTATCAACCGATTCCAGTACCATCGAAGGGCTGTATTCTAATTCGCCAAACTTAATCGGGTCATAAATCTCATCTAGCAAATCTCGATAAAGCTCGGCTATGTCTACCTCTTCGCCTTCCTCTCTAACCAGATGCTCAATGATCCAATCCGTTCCCCACTCAACGCCAACACCTTCTAGCTCTCGCATAAGGTCATCAGAGCCGCATTTGGGGCACCTATACTCTCCGTCCTCATTCGCCTCTACTCGCCTGTAATCGCTATAACAAAATGCGTGTGATTCATCATAAGCTCTCTCTGTTAGCTGTTCTTTAATGCTGTCGGTTGCTTCGATCATCTTCTTGTCCCTCGTATAAAGAGGGTGCCGCCCGGACACCCCATGCAGGACATGCGGTATTGCAGCGAACCATGGGTCCTAAAGTCATGCCTGCCCACTGGGCACCCGAAGGGCTTGGGCATTGACTTTGGGTGGTCGCAGCTACGCTTCTTTGCGTGCATGGGAAGGGAGGGCGAAGCCTACCGAGGACGTCCAGCGGAAATCTCAGGACTATTACGCTACCGCTTTCTCAGGTGTTAACAGACCAGTCTACTATTCGTTTTGAAAAGAAAAAATAAGGAGCGCTGGGCCCTAGGCTTAAGAATTGAATTTCTTGGGTACTCATGATATGTGTGTGATTTTATATGGGGAAATCGTGTTTTTTTGAGGGATATGAAAGTATGTTTGGCCGCTGTACATTGCTCATTAGAGCTGCCTGGCATGCCTTAATCGGCAAGGTAGTTATGCCGATAGACTTACTTGGCGATGAGCCTTTTTCAGCCGCAGTAAGGAAAAAACCGGTATCTCCAAAAGGAGATACCGGCATTGAGTCAGCATTATCAAATGATGATGCTATCGATTCTATTTAGGTCGTGTTTGCAGAATCAATCCTAGAGTAACTATTGCTAGAGCTGAAACTCTGAATAGTTTTGGATACTTATGGAGTTGGCAAACCAGCTTTGCTGTAGCAATTCTGGACATCTTGCAAATACTTCTCCGCTGCATCCGCAATTGCTTTATCAGCATCAGCCTGAGACATGTTACCTTTCTTGCAGCGCTTTTTAATTTCCTCTTTTTGACGGATGAAGTCGTAAGCGGCTACATTTAAGCAGGTATTCAGCATAAACATGCGCCACCAAACATGAATGGCGATCGTAATACCTACAGAAAGAACGATATTTGAGCCTTTAACGCCCTGACTCAAATTGCCCATTGTACCGTCCATGGGACTTAGTCCGAATGGGTCGTTTAGATTCAGTGGTGTGTTACGGACATAGGTGTAAAGATTGAGTTGGCTAGCCTCAGTTCCTTCACAGGCCGTCACACAGACGCAACCGCAGCTTCCATCGACCTTGAGGTCATATCCAATCGGATCGGGCTGTAAGAAACGCCCGATTGTCGGATTGTAGTAACGGCGCTTGTAATAGTACAAGCCAGTTTCAGAGTCATACCGCTGTCCGTTGTATCCAAACGTCGTGTTTGTGAGCGATGAAGTCTCACCAAAAGAACCTATCTTGTACTGGTTACTTACGGCTCCTGCATTGCTTGTTCTAGCAATCGGGGTTCCCTGGTGGTTTCTGTGGAAGAACGTTAGCACACCGGCACTGGTAACCTGAATGAGCATTTCATCCAAGCTCGTACCGTACACATAGCGGTTTTGCAGTGCACCAGTCGTTCCGTTGTAGTCAGCTAGGCGCTGCCACCCGGAATAGATGTACCGGGTTTTGGTGGTACTGGTGGTGGTGACAGCTTTCTGAGTCTGCCGGTGGAACGGATCGTACAGATAAGCCACACTAGTGCCTGATTTGCTGGCGCTAGTCAGATGGTTTTCGGTATCGTAACCATAAGTCCAGGTGCCATTGCCAGTCAGGCAGCCATTTGTGTTGTACGAATAGACCGGCGTGCCCACTTTGGGGTACTGGTTCAAGTTGTTTGTGGCCTGGTATGTCACAGTCCCAGCAGGGCTAGGGTGCCACATATAGGCGCTGTCTGACATTTGCTGACTCGTAATCTCATGGGCGTTGTTGAACCCATAGGTGTGGGTGACACTCGCGCCAACAAAGGATGAAGCCAACGTAGTCAGGTCGTCGTTCAGCTGATAAGTGTAGCTCTGGGAAGTCCCATTGTTAAAGGTCAGGCTCGAACGCCGTGACAGCGCATCATAGCCAAAAGTAGCCGCCGCCGTTGCTGCTCCATTTAGCTTGATCGTGCTCAGCCTGTTCAGCTGATCATAAGCTCTGTCAACAAAGTAGCCATCAGCATACGTCAGCTTAGTCACATTGCCATTTTGATCCAACTGGAAAGTAACTTGCTTAGCGTCCGGGTATTCTTCTCTGAAGAAGCGCTTGGCGCTGTCGTAAGCCCATTTGTGGCTTCCACTGGAGGGATCTCCAGCAATTACGGGGGTGTTGGCTTCCAACAGACGACCGACCAAGTCGAAGACATAGGTGATCACAGGCTGGCCAGTTGGCGTCTTTGTGATCGGACGGTTCAAGGCATCGTAAGTCATTACTATCGTGTTGCCGGAGCGCACCCGATAGGTTAAAACGTTGCCATTGGCATCATACGACTGATTCTGCTCAAACGTGGTATCCGGGAAAGTCGTCTTGTCCAAACGATCATGCCCGTCAAAGGAATATTGAGTCAGATTGTTCTTTGCATCTTTTACAGAAGCAACTTTGCCGTTAGCCGTATAGAGACGGGTCTCAGCGATGGTCAAAGAAGAGTCTTTGACCTGGAAGAGCTTGCTGCGAGAATCATAAAGATACTCTGTGACTCGCGTTTCTGGGTCGGTTTCTTTCCAAAGCCGGTCTGCTCCGTCATAGTCCCAAGTCCAGACCTTAGAAGCTGGGTCAGTCAGAGTCTTTTTCTTGTCAGACTTGGAGAACGTCCAAGTGTAAGTCTGCCATGGCGTAGCGACGATGTTCGTCTGCCTCTGAACCGAAGTCATGTTGCTGTTGGCATCGTAGCCAAACTGAGTCTGATAGCTAAATGGCGCTGGGTCTGTGCGCAGGGTCATGCGCCGCAAGTTATCGAAAGTAAAGGTTGTGGTGTTTCCACGTGGGTCCTGGACTGAGTTTACATCCCCCCAAGCGTTATACCCAAAATTTGTGGTAATCGCAAGATGGGGAGTAGTACCTGGGTCAATCACGCTAGACAGCAACTTTTCAGTTGTCACATCGTAAGTATTTTGAGTCACCAAGCCAGTTTCATCAGTCCTTTGAGTGATTTGCCCACGACCGTTGTACTGAAGCAAAACAGTCGGAGTGAGCCCGCCAACCAAGGGACGTTCGATTTTTGTCAGATTTCCAGTCACCGGATCATAGGTGAAAGTTGTGGTATTGCCGCGCCCATCCTGGCTTGTCTTCACTTTGTTCCACAGAGGATCATAGGTGAAATTTTTGACGATGTTTGCAAGTCCAGAACCTGATTTCGCCACTTTTGTGCGGCTGAGGATGTTATTTTTCGCATCGAAAGTAAATTCCTCATAGTTGCCTTCTGGCATGGTAGCGCGCTTAATACGCTGTTTGCCATCCATCAGATAGGTGGTGGCATTGCCAAGCGCATCAATTACCTTGATCGGATTGTTGTTCTGATCGTAGTAGGTGATTTCCTTGTTGCCGAGCGGGTCGAGAATTTCCGAGCGGTTACCAGCCAGATAGAACTGGTAACTGTGCCCCAAGATGTCCACCTGACTCTGAATTCTGCCCACGGTGTCGTATGTGTTTACTACACAAGCATCAAGCGGGTTTGCCGGGCGGAAATACTTCCACATGCGCCCAGGAGCGCTATAAGAGAAGGTGTAAGCCTGTGAGAGCGCATCAGTGAATTGCGTCAACTGATTGCTGGCATCAAAGCTATAACCCACACTCCGGCCGTTTCCGTCAGAAACTGAGGTCAGTTTGCCTGAGGTATAGGTGAGCGTCAGCGTTCTGCCCATGCCGTTTGAAATGCTGGTCAGGTTGCCGCTGGTGTAGGTCAGGGTGATTGTTACACCGCTTGGGAAGACCCAGGATGTGAGCTGCCCAGAGGTGTTGAAGTTGAAGACTTCACCTTGCGGGCTGGTCACTTTGTAAGCACCAGAAACAAGAGCCAGAGAGTCAGCGTACTGCGTCAAAGGCTCATAAGTGCCGTTTGGCATCAGCATAAATTTGCGGGCGCCATTCGGTGTGGTCAGGGTCACCACGTTGCCATTCATCTGCCCGATCCACCAGTAGGCGGCTTCGTGAACAGACACGACCCTTTGAACCGGCAGAGTATTGTCGGTCAAAAGATCGACCATGACATAGATGGCTGAAATCGAAGCAGCAGCACCAATAGCTGAAGGCTGCCCAAGACCGGCAAAGCCGTCACTGCCTTTTGCTGCTTTGTAATCCCAGTTGTGGCTCCAGCCAAGACCCAAAGTGCCATTTACAAAACGGCTTCTTGAGTCGTATTTAGTCTGGAAACCTAGCTGATAAGGAAACTCGCCGCTACCGACAGTCAAATCTTCGTGGCGATATTTGTAATCACCAGTTCGCATGTTGACCGGATCGGCATGCTCGCAATCGTCCTCGTCCTCATCTTTTGGCGGTTCTTTCTTCGGAGGCGTATTTTGGTCACCAGTTCCCCCTTTGAAGTAATTGATGATACCGCTAGCGCCACCATATTGACTGACAAGACTCCAGCCAGTAGCTGTGCCCGTAGTCATGGCCTGACTAGCAGTCTGAGCCAAGAAAGCCGACCAGCCATATGGCAGGTAGTAAGTTGCGATGTTGTTTAGGTCGTTTGAGTCGTAGCCAGACAGCGCTGGAACTACAGTAGCAGCCCAGTTAGCCTGAGTGCCCTTGTAGATTTTGATACCGGCGGCGTTGGCGGCATGAAGAACTTTGGTTGCAGATGCAGCAGAAGTGCCGCCGTACTGCCGCAAGGCCAAATCTTCAAGTGAGTAACCCAAAACGCCCCAAGTCATGCCTGCGGCGTAAATGTAGTTCGCTGAATTCGCGCCGTCTACAGTTGAAACACCACCACGAGAGCCCTGCAAGTCAAAGAAGTTGTTGTTGAAGGTTGGGCTCACAAAATAGCCGGTCATCCCAACTAAGTGGTGATTGACAAAGACCGTCTTTGTCAGACGCCCAATAAGATCCCCAATCAACCCCAATTCAGCAGCATAGGTTGCCCAAGAAACTGCCAAGCGCTCGCCAAGGATAGGCTCGGAGAGGTCTCCACCACCAGCAAAGTCATTGGCCTGCGAAAGCTGGCTATGGTAATCGATCATGCCAGTACCCATGCGCCCGAAGCTAAAGCTCAGGTTGTAGTACCACTCGCTACTACCAGATGACGCGAATTTCGAATTTACGCGCTGCCAGAAGAACTGGTTATTGTTTGTGCTGGTGTAGGCATTGTGCGTTACGTTGATACCCAGAGAGTTCCAACTTCCAAAGAACTGGGCTGTTCCTGTGGCAATAACAGTGCCGTCCAAAGTCAGGACAGGCTGGTTTGTGCTGTTATAAAACAGCGTCATGCGCTTGCCATAGAGCTGGTCATTAGTGAAGGTAAGCGGGCTGCCAGAGGCGTTTAAGCCAATGCCGCTACCGTCAATCGTGACCGTGATTTTGTAGTTGGTCGGGATGTCCGTGGTCCAAATCGTTGGCACATCACCAGGCTTTTGATACGGCAACGCCGTCAAATAGGTGAATGGTGCGTAGATAGGAATAATCTGCCGCCCGCCTGTGACCTCATCCGTGGTGGCGCCAGGGTTATTAGTCTTGATGTAGCTAACCAGGTTTGTAGCCAGGGTCTGCATCTGGCTATTGATGTTCGCGGCGTTGATATTCTGGACCCAGTTACCGCTACCATCGATAGTGGCGCCTGTAGTTGCCTGAGTCAGGAATGTTGACTGCGAGTACCCCGTAGCTGTCGCCAGGTTCATCCCGGCAATTTCGGTGTATGTCTTGAAAGAGGGGTCCATCACTTTGGTTGAGCCAGATACGACCACCTGGACCCAGCAGTGTGATATCTCTAACTTCTGGTTGGGGAAGGTTCCCACAACGGCAGTAGGCACACCACCATTTGCAAATATGCTATTGGCAACAAAGATATTAGCGTCTGTGCCAAGCCAAGCCTGACACTGCGCCAAGGTTAATTGCAAAGTGCCCAGAACATACGAGGCTGTAAAGCCCGCTTGCCGCAAAAGGGCAATTAGAAGCGCCGACTGGTCGAATGAATTACCGTAACCGTCCACGGCTACCATGTTTGCAGGTTTTTGCAGTCCATACGTGGGGGTAAAGTCCACGTTGTTGTAAACCCACTCAAACATTAGCTGGGGGTCGTTCTTCAGCGCTCTGGCAAGTTCTACAATAGATGATTGCCCGGCAACGATGTTACTAGCAGCACCAGCAGCAAGCGCCTTGATGGCTGATGGTGCCGGGAGCGTCATAACATTGGGCATTGGGCGGCTGTCGATAATTACCTTGGCTGATGCTGGATCAACCGCTGGCATTTCGATTAAGCGCCCATTCTCTTTGTCTGGATTCAAGATAGAGCCGGGATTGGGCGTGTTTTGGGAGTTTGGAGCTTGAACGTTCATATTTGTTCCTGCTTGGGTTTTTGTTGATTGAACACAAAGGTACTTTCTAGCTGAAAGCAGCCTCTATGCTGGATTTTGCAACGGAGATAATCCCCCTTGCGCTTCAAGAGCTTGATGAAATCTACTTTGTCCTGGTACAATACGTTGCCAGGTGGATTTCTTAGCACGTCCCAGATGGGCATGAAGTGACAACTGACGTGCGATTCCCCATCGAATCGTAATTATAGGTAATCACTGTCCCGTTAGTGTAGGTAACGGTTTTGACCCGTCCGAGGTTGTCATAAGTGTAGGTTGCTGTGTCTGCGGCCATGATGTTTATCCTTTGTATGTGCGGTTTTTGCCAGCCTGAAAAATTCAGACCAACAGTTGAATAAATAGCGCCTCCAAGTCAGTGACTTATTTAGACAGCGCTATTGTCAGTAGATGAGTTCCTAGTTTGTTCTCAGCGTTTCCAAAGCCGTGGCTCTGGTAGTCAGCCTTGCCAATACCTAACGCTCATCTAAGCAGAATGAAAATCCCTAATAGCCACTCAAAACTAACCAGTCGCCTGGGTTGATTGGATCTAGGTTGAATGTGCTTGTGGCGGACTTGTTGGTAAATTCTTCTTAAAATGACTATTAATAGGGATACAACTGACCTAACCCACGCAAACCCCTTTAATCAAACGATTGTAGATACATGCTTGACTATTGAAATGAGCCATTCTACGGCGTTGTCACGCAGCTTTTATCAAACATATGCGGTTAGAAACCTAGCTAGTCAAGCTAGTTTCGGAAGAGCAAATGAAGAAATGTTATTAGAGGCATTTAGTTATGACTTAGTGGTGGCGCGGCTTACGCCAGCTTGGCATTACGATATATTACCACGTCAATCGTTAAGAATAGCTTTAGTGGCGGGTTTTAAGCGTAACAAAAAAGTGTTAGCGGTCTAAGTGACTGCAACGTTCGATTAGAGCCTAATGTATTACAAGAGCCTGGTTACAAGTTTAAATTGCTATTTGGCGCTAGGAATTCTCTCCATGAGTTTGTCATTTTGTGCCTGAAGGGTAGCTACAGTGCCCATCAGCTCAGCAGCCTTGGCGGCTTCTTGCCTGAGTCCTTCTATTATCTTCTCTTGCTTTTCCATGAGCTTCTGCAGCTGCTCTACCTGCGACTTTTGCCCGGCGGCTTCCTTTTGCAGGTCATGGAAAGCTATTTCGGTCTTTTCCAGTTTGGCAGTTAAGCGCTCCATTTCTTGGGCGTCGGCTTCGCTTTCTTCTTCCAGCTTGCGGATAGCATCGAGGGCACCATGAAACTGACGCAGAGCGGCGGCTATTTCTTCTTTGGCCTTTTCTTTTACCTCGGCGACTTGACGCCCGGCCTCCTGTGCGGCGAGCCTCCATGATGCAGTAAAGCTAGCTAATACCTGGGCAGGTAATTCGTCGCCGGGGGTAATAACCTCGGTCGGCTTACTAGCCTGCCAAACCTCAAGGTGTTTGTAGATAGTGCTCAAGCTCCCGCCGCCCAGGGCGTCCAAAAGTGCCAGAGCAGTAACCTCTTTGCCCTCAGCCTTCAGCCGGTTGGCGGTCTCGAAAAGTTCATCCGCGGCGATTGCCTGCCTACGTGCCATATTTTGCCCTCCGTGAGTGATGAAATTATAGCGGAAAGCCGGAGTAATTACTAGCTTATTACTATTATTATCATTATTACGATTATTATTACTAATTTGACTGCGTTTTTTCTCGAAAAGCCCCATTTTTGGACCTTCCGCGCACGCGCGCCCGTTACCTCCAAACCCCACAACCCCCACCAGCGCCAATCAGGGATCGGCCCGAAGCGATGGGGTCCGGCGTCGGTTATTTTCGCCCTGGCGGCCCCCTACCGACCGCTAAAGCTCCACTAGCGCCCTGTCTGCCACTGTGACAAATAACTCTGAAAAAACCGCGACATTTAATTCTGCAAAAAGTGCGACAAATAATTCTGAAATCAGAAGCCCGAGGAAGCACCAAGCACGAGGCCCGGAAAGCACCAAGGTCTAGAACCCCAGGTGATAAGGAAAGCTCCCCCGCTGTCTCATGCGGCAATGCCTGAATACCAGATAGCCAGGGTCCAAGAGTCAGACTTTCGGAAAGAACTGGTACAACTTGAACTGAACTCTGAGGGATTTCTGATTGGCTTTCTTGCCAGGCATGAAACAAGGGGACTACTACCAGTGAATCCCCAGAACTAACAGACCGAGGATCAACTGACTCCCCGCCAGAAGGCACCGGATCTAAAACTGAAACCGGCCGATCAGAACCAGTTGGAACAGGAAAAGTACCGAAAGAACCACCCAAGAAGTCAGGAGAAGAGCGGAGCCCCCCGACACCCCCCGCTATATATTCGCTTCCCCGGCTGCAAAGAAGGTCTCTATTCTTGGCTACTGTTTTGTGGCAGGCTTTGGCCCGCCTGGATACTTTTGCTATATCAATCTCTGAGCCTTCGGCTTCTAGCTGGGCCACGGCCAGGGCTATCCTCTGTCTAGCGTCCAGGCTCCTATCTATGTTCGCCTTTTCTAGCTCGTCAATGGTCCAGAGCTTGCCAGTCTTTTTGTGCAGCCAGTCCAGGCGCTTTAATAGTCTTTCGGTGAGCTGATAGGGCTCATATTCTTTTACTAGGGGGGTTTCCTTGGTCCAAGAAGCCGCCCTTAGTATGTCGCCCTCTACTTCACTCCATCTCTCTTTGTTTATGTCCTCAGACCGCCCGTTATGCTTCTCCCTTAGGGTCTCTTTGATTAGTTGGTAGCGCCTTTCTTTGTTACGGCGGCCAGGCAAGGCCTGGAGCCCTAACGGCTGGTCTCCGTACCAAAGGTAATGACCGATACAGAGAATTGCGTCATGTCTTTGATTGTCTGCGGTTAGCCCAGTGAGCCAATATTGCCTACCTCGCTGGTATTTCTCCCAGTCTAGTCCCGGTTTGAATAGCCCGGTGAAACCCTCATCATTTAGCCATTCCTCTGCGTCCTGGGCGTTGCCGGCAACGCCGGCGCCGGCGGAATAAATTTCTGTCTCTATGCGGGTTTTGACTTCCTGCCAGTTTGCGGCGCTTCGCTCCAGGTCCATTAGGAAGGTAGTTATTGCCTCATTTTGGGATATGTGCTCTCTTTTGGTTTTTACTACGCCGTCAGGAGTGAGCCAGGCAAAGCCTGTCTGTAGAGGCAATCTGAGGGCGTTGCCTGAGGGGAAGACTTCAAGGGTGCCGGATGCAATTTGATAACCACGTAGCCGCAAGTAGTCTTTTATTGTTGTTTCTACTTCTTTGCTTAGTACATCGCTATCAAAAGGCAAGTAGAGGTGCCACCCCCCTGATTCACTGCTCCTGTATGGAATGAGATTCAGACCAACTTCTGCCAGGTCGTCAGTAATTTGTCTAAGCCCTTGAACAGTGTGATAATGGCTATTGATGTCAACATCTAAAACACCGTGCCGGGTGGTTCCACCCCAGTAGCAGCCGCGCAGGAGCCCCCGGCCTTCATCTGACATGACGCCTAGAATCTGTGAGTCCAGAAGGGTGTTTGTCCACTGCATCCACCGGCGCTGTCCTGGGTGCTTCCAGATGGAGGTCTTGCGCTCCGGGTAGAGCTGACAGATATCTATCGAAACCGCCGTTAGTGGCAATTGCGATGATTTAACTTTTTTATCTAGGCTGCGTTCCTCAAGCCCCATGGGGCTTTCAAGGACGGCTGCGGCTTCGCTCGTCTTGCTCTCCTTGCTTTTTTTGCAAAGCAATCTTGACCGAGCAAAAGCTATCCGCTATTCTTCTAGCAGCTTCAGGAAATCGCCCTACCAAAGCAAAACCTGATTGGATAGCCTCGACCGCCCGGTCGGGGCTGTTTTCTTACTAGTGCTGGTTCACTGAACCGCTGGAATTTTAGTATTTTATATCTCTCGCATGTCTTGCGTATCGCGCACTGCATATGGTGGCAGATACTCACGCACGATTATATGATCTTGCTTTGAAAAAGACTACCGACGACCCAAAAACCATGCTGAGAAGTTGGCCCACCAGCCCTGCTTGTTTTGGCGATCAGTAAGCAACAATATTTGTTGTTCCTTATCTTCTAGCTTTGACTCTAAGTAGCCATTCCTGAAATTAGCACCTTGCAGTTGTTGATTAGCCCTATCAAGGCGCACCTGTAAGTCAGCAACCAAGTCGCACAATCTATCTAGTTCAAGGGACTGGACAGGCGGGAGTCCCTTATCGTCCACGATAATAAACTGGGAGTCACCCGGCACCGGTACCGGGGAATCCCCAGTTTCTTGAAATTGCTCCGGGCTCGCAATTGAAGGCACAACAGCAAGGGACCCCCCAGGGAGTTCTTCCGGGAGTTCCTCAGTAAGCACCAGCCATTTTTCACCGTACTTAGTTTTTGTTTTAAAGCCCTTGAGCGTTCCCCTACGAAGCCTCTTAAGGACTGCACGGTCAGTCAAACCGAGGCGCGAAGCAGCCAGTTCAACAGGGACCCCCTGCGGGAGTTCTTCCGGGAGACCCTGCGGGCGTCCCTCTTTTACCACAGCCGCAAAGAAGTCATCCAGGCCGGTAGTGTCGGCGGGGTCTTGCGGCT
>FSSH01001358.1_pt1 | contig 19736 bp, 26 predicted proteins | sample 1166101 | NCBI WGS metagenome assembly FSSH01 (sample SAMEA32972668, study PRJEB13176) | freshwater metagenome | biome: Drinking water system; feature: Biomass in drinking water that filtered by 0.45 um membrane; material: drinking water | place: USA | collected 2012-12-20 | depth 0 m | reverse complement strand
ACACATCCGAACTCACTATCATGAAACGTCTTCGACCATTGTTGGCCCTCTTAATCGCCCTGACGCTGGCGTTCTCGCCGGTGGCAGGGTTTGCGATGACAATGACTAAGTCATGTCAGGGCATGCAGCAGACAATGGCGGACGACGGCACGGGCGCCGGAGACATTGCGGCGAACGGCATCATGGCCGATTGCCCGTGCCACAGCACCATGCCGAATTGCGGAACGATGCCGCAATGTCAAACCTCCGCAGGTTGCGCCAGCCAATGCATGGCGTCATGCGGTATTGTATCAAGCGCGTCTACGCCTTTGACACCGGACCACGATGTCCTGACGTTGACGGCCCTTGCGCTTGGCCAGTCCATCTCGATTCAGCCGCCCGCTCCGCCACCGCGAGCCTGACGGCTTAGGCGTCGCTTCGAGCGACGCTGCGCATGAAGTGCGACCGCCAATGGTCGTGTGATTGCGAGCGCGCGCCACGCGCACACTGAAAACTCTTCATCCACGAGCGGACTGCGATCCCTATCGCCTCGACCCGCGCCAATGAGCGCGCCAGGCCACTCGGGAATCCGCGCATGTCCGTCGAAACCTGAGATCTCGATTGAGAAGGACTATTGCTATGAAGACGATCATCAAGACGACCATCGCGGCTCTCACTCTCGTTGTCGGCGCGAGCGTCGGTCAGGCACAGGCCGAAACCGTCTGGCATTTCCCGTACAAGGGCGCGCCCTACGCCACGCAGTCTGCGCCGGCTTACAAAGCCGCGTCTGTTCATGTGGTGCGAACGGCGAAGCATCAGCATCACGCCGCCCGCGTGCGCACGGCGAGCAAAAAGCAGGTCATCCGCTGAACCAAGCTGCCGCGTGCCGGCCGGCCCTTATCGGTCTGGCCGGGTGCGTGACGGCCTGCCGGTTCAACACAACACACGAGCTGAAAGCTCAAAACAAAGGATCATGTCCATGAAGACCACCCTCACATCGGCCCTCGCGGCCCTCACTCTTGTTGTCGGCCTTTCCGCCGGTCAGGCGCAGGCTCATACCGAATGGCGCTATCCGTACAAGGGCGCGCCTTATGCAGTTCCGCACGGCCACAACGACAGCGTGACGAATGCGCCAAAAAAAATGAAGCAGAAAGCAGCCAGGAAGTCTCAGCGGAGTTTTGTGGTGAACGACGCGGCGATTATCGTCGCGCATCACAAGCCGGGCTACCACGACGGCCTGCCGCGCACGCCCGCGCCGAAGGTTCCGCAAACCGACGATAAGATCAAGTCAGGCGCTGGTGCGGGTCAAGTTGACAGCATCACACTTGCGTTGATCGGCTAAGCATCACGGCAGGCGCGGCGACTGAGTGAAGAGCAATTTCTTCACTGATCGTTGCGCCTGCCACCTCCATAGCCCGTGACTATCGAAAACGTGGCCGAACGCTATTTTCCTGAACGTCACCCGCAAGTAGGAGTGCTCCATGGTACAAATGCAATCGACGGTGACATGCCCCGATTGCCATCATCAGGCGACTCTGGCCATGCCGATCGACGCCTGCGTCTATCTCTATGACTGTCAAGCTTGCGCGCTCACACTCAAGCCGAAACAGGGCGATTGCTGCGTGTTTTGCAGCTATGGCTCGACAGTCTGCCCACCTCTGCAGGAGGAGCGCGGGATTTGTTGCGGCCCGATAGGAAACCGAAACAGCACTACTGGACCGAAATGACGATGTTGAGAATTGGCAGGAGCTTAAAGCCGTGAATATCAGCAAGCCGCCAAAGTGGAATGTCAAAGAGTGGCTCGCCACACCCGAGAGCGTGTTTACCAACCGCCGTGAATTCCTCGCCGGTATGGGACTCGGCGTGAGCGGTCTTGCGGCGGCTGCCGTCCTTTTGGGGCAAGAAGGGCCGTCCATTATACCTGCCGAGATCGATCCCTCGGCAAATCTCTATCCCGTTCCGCGTAACGTAGCCTTCACACTCGACCGCGCGCTCACAGCCGAAAGCGTCAACGCTAAGTGGAACAACTTTTATGAGTTTGGTTCGCACAAGGAGATTTCAGGCGCGGCGCAGGCGTTGAAACTCCGTCCCTGGATGGTCACCTTCGACGGGTTGGTCGAAAAGCCGTTTGAAATTGGCATCGACGATATGCTCGCCAAGATGAAGCTCGAAGAGCGTCTTTATCGCCACCGCTGCGTCGAAGCGTGGTCCATGACGATCCCGTGGTCCGGCTTCCCGATGAAAGACCTCGTCGCGCTGGCCAAACCGCTGTCCTCCGCCAAATACGTGCGGATGGAGACCTTCAACAATCCTGCTGTCGCGCCGGGCCAGAAGCAGACCTGGAACCCGTGGCCCTACGTTGAAGGATTGACCATCGAAGAGGCGACCAACGAGTTGGCGTTCATGGCCACGGGAGCCTACGGCAAGCCGATGGCCAAGCAGCACGGCGCGCCGTTGCGTTTAGCCGTGCCATGGAAATACGGATTCAAGCACATCAAATCGATCACGCGGTTTTCGTTCGTTGCCGAGCGACCGGTCAGCTTTTGGGAGAAGATCCTGCCGGCAGAATACGGCTTCTGGGCCAATATCAATCCTGAAGTTCCGCATCCGCGCTGGAGCCAAGCGACCGAACGTGTCCTCGGAACCGAGACCCGCGTAGCAACGCTGCCGTATAATGGCTACGGCGAATTGGTTGCGCATCTCTACAAGAACATCAAGGGCGAGCGATTGTACACGTAGCGTTGGTGCGGGCAGGCCAGCTAGAGAGGCTTCCCGCCAAGAGTGCAGACCAATACAGACCACGTGTGGCTGTCGTCTGTCGCCTCGTCACAATGACTCAATGACCTTTTCCAACTTTGCTCGGACAAACGCTGCCTTCTCGAGTAGCGCGGGATTGTCGATGGCGGCCATCGAGGCGACCGGGTTGATCGCTGCCACCTCGACGCGCCCTGGTGCCAGCTCCTGAACGATGACATTGCAGGGCAGCATTGTTCCGACCTTGTCCTCGAGCTTGAGCGCCTCGTGGGCCAGCGCAGGGTTGCACGCTCCCAGAATGCGGTATGGCCGAAACTCAACGCCGATTTTGCTCTTGAGTGTCCTCGTCACGTCGATCTCGGTGATGATACCAAAACCCTGCTCCTTGAGCTTCTCGGCCGTCAGAGTGACGACGTCATCGAAGCTCATCAACAAAACCTTGTTGAAGTAATAGCTCATGATTTCTCTCACATCATGCAACAGCCCATGCCGAGCAGCATATCAGCTTTCTTCTTCTGGTCGTCGCCCAGCACCTTATAGAGAGCTTCGGTCGCGGGCTTCAGCGACTTCATGCTGTCCATCATGCTCTGCATGGCGGCGGCGTGAGCGTCCATTCGTGCGATGGCTGTGCCTGACTGCATGGCCTGCATCATAGTTGCGTGCATACTCTGCATGGTATCGCCGCGGGCTTTGACGGCACTTACATATCCGTCCCAGGCTGCGGCCTGCGTGTCGGTGATGCCCAGTTCGGCCTTCAGATAGGCAAGACGGCCTTCCATCATCGGCCCTTGACCCATCATCATGCCGGGTCCCATTCCCTGACCCATGCTTCCCATGCCCATCGGCATGTTGCCCATCATGCCTGGGCCCATCATTCCCTGCATACCCTGACCCATCATGCCCATTCCCATGTTGCCGCCCATCATGGGACAGCCACCCATCATCCCCATGCCCTGACCCATCGGCATATGCTGACCCTGTTGTTGGTCTTGAGCCAGCGAACCAGTCGCAGCCGCTGCCAGGAGCGCCGCTGCGATTAACCAATTACGCATGGTCATGTGCTTTACTCCTCAATGCTACGTCTTCCCTGTTGATTTCTGCACTGTGGCTCGCCTGCAGGAACCGGTCATCGTTTCTTAAGGCGGCGTCGGCGCTCTGTACTTGAGTTGGATCAAACCTTGGTCTGGTTGGCTACCGGGGTTAGGAACCAGACCAGCTATGCGCGGGTAACGCGCAAGCGTCAGCGCATGCCAAACAGCAGAGCCATAATGCGTTCAAAAGTCATATGAAGAGCGCGTGCACTGCTTCATGAATGACGGCGTCATGACAAGGAGAGTGCGGATGGATGACCGCACCAAACTTCGAGTGACGCTCGCTGCCATCTCCAAGGAAGCGGAAATCCTGGGAGATAGATTCTGCGGTGTTGTCCGAACAGCTCGGATCTAAATTCGGAACCGCGGAATAACGCGGATGTAGACCAGCTCGCTAAGCAGCTCCACCAACGTCTGTGCCACGATCACTGCTGGGATGACTGGGATTGCGCCTGGGACAGAAAGCGCCAAGGGCAGGATAACCAGCGAATTGCGCGTCGCAGTACTGAACGCAACGGCTCTGCCTTGATCCGATGGAAGAGAGAATGCGCGGGCGACAAGCCAACCCGCGACGGGCGCGACCAGCGCAAAGGCCACGTAAATCGGCACTACCTTCATCACGCTGCTGATGGCAGGGCCGAGCTGCGGCACCACCGAGCAAATGACGACGAACAAGACCAGGGCCGTGGCTGGGACCGGCAGGATACCAAGTGCGGCCACCCCGATTTCTGCGGCTTTGACCCGGCGTTCGAGGACTTGGAAGCCAGCGGCAAGAAGAAGCGGGCCGGCTATCAAGAGGGTGAAGGCGTGAATGAAGGGCCCTGGCTGCACCAGAGCGGCGGCATCGTCTCCAATGAAGGCGCCAAGATAGAGCGGAAGCAACGCCATCTGGGCTAACAGCAACAGCGGGGTCGAGGCCAAAAGGGATTTGGCGTCGGCGCGGCCGAGGTGCGAGAACGTAACCACGTAATCGACGCAGGGTGTGAGCAGAACGAACAGGACCCCTATGACGAGAAGCGGCTCTGTCGGTAAAAAATTAATGAGCACCGCGACGAGCAGTGGAACCACGATGAAATTTCCCACAGCCAGCGCGGACAGGAAGCGGACATCCGTGAATGCCTTTTCAAGATCCGCGAGCGGCACTTGGAGAAAGGTCACAAACAACATCATCGCAAGCGCGGGATTAATAAGCGGCTCCAAAGCACCGCTCCCCGGCTATGCCCAGGAAACAGCAAGTCCGAGAACGACGCTGATGAAGTAAAGGGCTACTTGATTTTGCTCCAATGCCTCGCGGATAGGGGAAAGCTTCATGGTGTCATCATCTCATGGCTTTAGGGATTGGCATCCGGCTCAGAGGCGAGTGGTAACATGCAGCAACCAGGGCGGAAGGCTCTTCAGGCGAAGGCCCCAACCGTTTCGTTCGGTGTTGTGTTGATCGGCGCGAGGCCGCGAATTTCCGCATCACGGCTTGAAGTCCGCCATGTCCAATATGCAGGCGATTTGCGGCTCTGATCCGTGGCCATCCCTATGCCTTTGGTAAAGGCTCTACGGGCAGAGCCGTGTGGCGGCTGACTAGACAGACCGCCGTCGGCAACGCCGCGGCGGAGACTGCGAGCGACCAAATAGGAGTCGTCGCCAATCCCTCCGTGACCGCGACGCCGGCCAACACGCTGGGCGCACAGCAAGCCGCGCACGCAACAACGTCAGTACTCGCTGCTGCTCGAGATTGCTTCGATTTCGATTGTCGGCATCAATCAGGTTGTGAGCCATATCGGGCAAAGACTTCCGTGCTACCATCTTTCTTCAGCAAAAGAACCTCGTAAGCCTCCCGCTTGTCGCCGGATTCCATTCCGGGCGATCCAATAGGCATGCCCGGCACAACAAGGCCGAGGGCATCGGGGCGCTCGGCCAGCAGCTTGCGAATATCTTGCTCGGGAACGTGGCCCTCGATCAAATAACCATCGACTCTTGCGGTATGGCAGGCGGTAAGTGCCACCGGGATTCCTGCATCAAGTTTCATTTTAATGAGTTGACCCATCGCGAGGTCCTTAACAACTACCTCGTGGCCGCCCGCCCGCAGATGCCGGGCCCACGCATGGCAACACGAACATCCTCCTGTAGTCATCATCTCAAATGATGCCGCAGTAGCCACGGCTGGAAAAAAGCCGATGGCGAGCGCCGCCATCCAAACTGGTCGTCGGCAAACGCGACGTTCTGTAGTCATGATGGAGTCTCCTTCACCGGGAATTCGGTGTTTTTGCCGAGTAGAGTCATTGCGAGCAGGAGCATGACACCCATCGCGATTGCCGTATCCGCGAGATTGAATGCCGGCCAGTGCCAGCCGCCGACATGGAAATCGAGGAAATCAACAACCGCACCAAGCCGTATGCGATCCAAAGCGTTGCCGAGCGCGCCTCCAATAATCAGACCGAGCGCGATGGCCTCCCAACGCGCGGTCGATCGGATCAGAAGAAATGCAAATAGCGCAACGATGACGAGCGTGATTCCGGCCAGAAGCAAAGGGCGGCCCGCGAATGTCTCAGCGAACATGCTGAAAGATACCCCTTGGTTAAAACTGAGACGCAGATCGAAGAATGGCAGCACGGGTTGGGCGCTCCCACGCTCAAGCGTCGCAAGCGCCATCAGCTTGGTGGCTTGATCAAAAACGGAGGCGACGGTGATTGCCGCCAATCCGAATATTCGTGTCAGGGGGCGCGGTGCCACGGTGTCCATTGCGCTGCTCATGCGATCTCCTGAGATGATGCTATCGCTGACGGACGAAATCGCAGCAGGCGCAATGCATTCGCCGTCACCAGCACGGTTGCCCCAGTGTCGGCGAGGATGGCCATCCATAGCGAGGTGACGCCGAGCAGAGTCGTGATCAGAAACACGGCCTTCAGCCCGAGCGCGAGCGCGATATTCTGCCAGATATTGGACAAGGTCGCCCGCGCGAGACTGACAAGCTCGGCAACGCCGCTGACGCGGTTGCTGAGCAAAGCTGCATCGGCGGTCTCCAGCGCGACATCGGTCCCGCCCCCCATCGCGATGCCGACTGAGGATGCCGCAAGGGCAGGCGCGTCATTGATGCCATCGCCCACCATGGCCACAGGGCCAGCAGCCTTGAGTTCAGCAATGGCTTGGAGCTTGGCGTCGGGCAACAACTCCGCGCGTACATCGAGGCCAAGTGCGCTTGCTATGGCTTGCCCCGTGCGCCGGTTGTCGCCCGTCAGCATGATGCTGTGCACTCCGAGCGCCTTAAGCCAGGCGATCCCGGCTACGGCATCGGGGCGCGGTTCGTCGCGAAGCGCAATAAAGCCAAGCGCGCGCTCTTTCGTTGCTACGATCACCACAGTCTTGCCTTCCGCCTCAAGCCTCTGCACCACTCCTTCAAAGGAGGAGGGCAACAGATTCAGCTCAGCTGCGTGGCGCGGCGAGCCGACGGTTACAAAACCCTCGCTCAGGCGAGCGACGACGGCCTTGCCGGGTACAGCAGATGCACCCCCATAGGCTTGGGGGATGGCCAGCGAGCGAGCGCGGGCTGCAGCGATGATCGCGAACCCGAGCGGATGGCTGGAACCTTGCTCGACGGCGGCAGCTTTCGCCAGCACCTCGCTGTCGTCGCCTTCAATGGCAATGACATCGGTCACCTGTGGCTTGCCAACGGTTAAGGTGCCTGTCTTGTCAAAAGCAACTGTTTTGATCTTGCCGAGAGTCTCTAAGGCTGCCCCGCCCTTGATGAGAAGCCCACGGCGGGCGCCCGCCGCGAGACCGGAGGCAATGGCGGCAGGAGTCGAAATAACAAGCGCGCAGGGACAGGCGATCAGTAAGGTAGCAAGGCCGCGGTAGACCCAAGTTCCCCAGTCCGCCCCGAAGAGCAGCGGTGGTATGATGATTATCATTGCCGCAGCGACCATTGAGGCTGGCGTGTAGTACGCCGCAAACTGGTCGATAAAGCGGGCCGTAGGCGCTTTAGAAGTCTGTGCCTGCTCCACCAGATGAATGATGCGGGCGATGGTGTTGTCGGCTGCGGTCTTGGTGATTGATATTTTGAGCAAGCCGTTGCCATTAATGCTGCCGGCATAGACCATCGCCTCGGTCGTCTTGAGAACGGGAACGGATTCGCCGGTGACGGGGGCTTCGTCAAGTTCGGACGTCCCCTCGATGATTTTTCCGTCTGATGGAATCCGGTCGCCGGGTCGCACCACGACGACATCGTCGACACGCAACTGTTCGACGGGCACTTCCCGCACTTCGCCATCTTGCTCGACTTTGGCGGTACGCGGCACCAATCCGATCAGTGCTTTGATGCCAGCCCTTGCGCGACCTGCCGCAACGTTCTCCAGAAGCTCACCGACGGCAAAGAGGAAAATCACAACCGCTGCTTCCTCGGTCGCACCGATGGCAACAGCTCCGGCCGCCGCCACGCTCATCAGCGTTTCGATGCTGAAGGGCGTGCCGGACATGGCGCCCGCGAGCGCACGGCGCGCTATGGGGACGAGACCAATGACGGCCGCTGCGAGATAAGCGTAAAATGAGAAGTCGGGTGCAACCCAAGCCACGGTGAAGGCAAGCGCGAGCAAGCCGGCGCTGACAATAGCGAGCTGGCCTTTTCGTGTTTCCCACCACGCCCGGTCTTCTTGGTCGCTTGACTGCGACAGTTCGTGTTCGTCGCCCGCCAGTGGACGCGGCGTGTAGCCAAGGCTGCGGATCTTGTCCTCTATTGCTTGGCGCGAGCTCCGATCCGCGTCGTGGTTCAGGTCCAACGTCTCGGTGCCATAGTTGACGTTGATGTCGGTGACGCCGGGGAGACGCTTCAGGGCGTTCTCGATCTTGAGCGCGCACGCGCCGCAATCCATGCCCTCGACGCCCGTCTTGAGCGTGTGGATGTTTGTTGAGGGTCGTCCGGCAGCTGTCATGTTTTTTGGACTTTCTTTCGTTCAGACAGCATATTGCACCCTGTAGTTACTTCAGGGTCAATATTCATGAGTTCAGGCGTCCTCACGATCGGCGATTTGTCCAAAGCAACCGGCACCAAGGTCGAGACGATCCGCTATTACGAGCGGATCGGATTACTTCCCGCGCCTGATAGGACGAGTGGAAACTACCGCGCCTATGGGAAAAGCGATCTCGGTCGACTGAGCTTCATTCGTCGTGCCCGCGATCTGGGATTTGGCCTGGGGCAGGTGAGGGAACTTCTGGGTCTGTCGGATCAGAAGCAGCGTTCCTGAGAAGCTGTCGATGTCATCGCGCGCGACCATCTCGCAGACGTCGATCGCAAACTGGCCGATTTGAAGGCTCTACGTCGCGAACTCGACAGTATCATCCGCCATTGCGGTTGCGGCACCATTGCCGAGTGCCGAATTATTGAAGCGCTGGCTCCGATCGATCTAAGCAAACTATGACCGTTAACCTAGTGGGATTGCGTCCGCAACGCACCAGTAAACAGAAGTTGCGAGATGTCCGGCGCACCGACTCCTCTCCGGCCGGGCATGGGCGAAGACTTGTCTGAACCATAGTGGGCTGGATTGCTGCTCATAACCTGTATACGGACCTGCTGTTCTAACCACTGCAATAAGCCCGATTATGCGAATCTGAACTGGTGCTGTTGAGCTCGTGCGAGCAAGTAAATTGCTCAACGGTGGCCATGGTGCAGACCACCGATCTGAGTCTGCATGGCGGGCTTGCCGTCGAGCCAACGGCGTGGGCAGGCTAGTGGGATCATCAAATTACTTCGACAACAAATCGCCCATACCACGCCAAACGACGTAGACCCCCACTGTTGCAACGATCGTCGCAAAGACATGCGCCAAAAGTTGTTTGCGCCCTGCGAGGGCATCAGCTGCGAGTCGCCCGAGCATGCCACCTGCTACGCCGCCGATGAGGAAGAAGGCAACCAGCGGCCAGTCGATCAATCCAGATACCGCGTAGTTACCAGCCGTTGTAAAGCCGAATGCCGCAACCGACACCAACGATGAGCCGATCGCGAAGATGAGCGGCATGTTGGTCGCGGCAATCAGACCCGGCACGACGAGAAAGCCGCCGCCAATCCCGAAGAATCCGGATAGCGCGCCGACACCGACGCCGTAGATGAGCAACAGCGGCATCAAATCTGGCGCAGAAAACCAATCCAAGCGGACGGCCGCGTCGCCATCTCCGGCCTTTTTGAAGAACATTGCCGCCGCGACGATAATCATGAGAACGCCAAACAGCACGAGCAACTTTTGCCCGTCGAACTGTTTGCCAAATGTCGATCCAAGTGCCGCGCCAACGACACCTGCGGCGGCGAAGACCAGCGCGCAGCGCCATTTAACGTGGTCCTGACGCGCATGGCCCCAAAGATTGGCGAGCGCGCTCAATGCAACCGCGACAGCGCTCGTTCCGATTGCGACGTGAGGGGACGCCACGCCGACGACGTAGACAAGCAGCGGCACAGCTAATATCGAGCCGCCACCGCCGATTAAACCCAACACGAAGCCGACCAGCGAGCCAGAAAAAGTCGCCAGGATGTCGTGCGTCAGCGCCGGGCCCACCATCACGCCATGACCTTGGGCCGTGCCATCCACTCGCGGCCCTTTAGCATCGCCTGCCAGTAGATCGGCGGCAGGATGCGCTCCTTCATCGTCCACGCGAGCCGTGATGGTTTCGTGCCATCGATAACAAAGTCCGGAAATGACGAGCAAACTTTGCCGCCATAGGTGAACTCTGCCAGTACTACCTTTCCGCGCTCGACGGTCAGCGGGCAGGAGCCATAGCCGTCGTAGGCGCATTCTGCGCGGCGCATGCCTTTATCGAACAGAACATTTTCAGCGACGACGGGCGCTTGCTTACGCGCCGCGGCGGCCGTCTTGGCGTTCGGCGTATTGGTGGCGTCGCCGAGTCCAAAGACATTGCCGTATTTCTTATGGCGCAGCGTCGCTGGATCGACGTCGATCCATCCGGTAACATCTGCGAGCACACTCGCGCGCACGAAATCCGGCGCAGCTTGCGGCGGGCAGACGTGAATCATATCGAAGGACGTTTCGACAGTCGATTTTGAACCATCGGGAGCTGTCCGTATGAAGCGCGCCGTTCTGGTTGGCCCGTCTATGGCTGTCAGAGTGTGATTAAAGTTCAGCGTAGCGTGATAGCGTTTCACATAGTCCATGAGCGCCGGGACATAGTCGGCCACCCCAAAAAGAACCGCACCAGCGTTAAAAAGGGAAACGTCGATCTCGCTCAGGCGTCCGGTGCGTAGCCAGTGATCCGCCGATAAGTACATCGCCTTTTGCGGCGCGCCGGCGCATTTGATCGGCATCGGCGGCTGCGTGAATATTGCGTGACCCGATTTCAGCTCTTGCACGAGTTTCCAAGTGTAGGGCGCGAGGTCGTAGCGGTAATTTGATGTGACGCCATTCTTGCCGAGCGTTTCAGTCAGCCCCTCGATGCCAGCCCAATTGAGCTTGATCCCGGGGCAGACGATGAGATGGTTGTACGCAACGGTGCGGCATCCTTCGATGACGACCTCATTGTTGCCAGGCTCGAAACCTGCAACCGCAGCTTTAATCCAGGTGACGCGGCACGGAAGGATGGACGACATAGGCTTGGCGGTTTGCTTGGCGGTAAAAACTCCAGCACCGACCAACGTCCATCCCGGTTGATAGTAATGCGTGTCTGCTGGATCGATGATGGCGATATCGAGATCGCTCTTGCGGGCGAGCAGGCTTGCCGCCACGGCCGCGCCGGCGGCGCCGCCACCAACGATGACGATGTCATGTTTGGCCGCTGGAGCGTTGATCGCGAGCGCGCCACTCTGAATGCGGCTTGCAACGCCGGACATGTCATAGCCAGCATCCTTGGTGCGTGCCAGAATATCGGCGAGCGGGCGCTCTCCGGCTTCGGCTAGGCTCCAGAGCGTGGCGCAGCGCGTACCGGACCGGCAGTAAGCAAGGATCGGTTTGGGCAGTTCGGCGAGCGCTGACTTGAATGCTTCAGCGTCTCTATCTGAGACTTTTCCTGTGCTGACAGGAACATACGCGGTCCCCAAACCAACTTTTTGCGCTGCCATTTGAATCTCAGCATATGAAGGCTGATCTGCGCCTTCGCCGTCAGGGCGATTGGAGATAATCGAACGGAAGCCGCTCGATGCAATCTCCGCGACATCAGCAGGAGCGATCTGCGCTGAGACAGACAGCTCATCCGTCAGTTTCTTGATCATCTTAGCTACTAAAGCTTTCGATTAGAGTTCGTTGACAGGGACCTTCAGGAAGCGCTTCCCGCTGTCATCGGGTTCAGGCAACTGACCGCCGCGAATATTTACTTGAATTGACGGAATTATTAGCTTCGGCAGTGCGAGGGTTGCATCGCGCTCAGTGCGCATCTTGACAAACTCGCCTTCCGAAACGCCTTCGCGAACGTGTATGTTCGTTGCCTTCTGCTCGGCAACGGACGTCTCCCATTTTATTTCGCGGCCACCCGGTGCGTAGTCGTGACACATGAACAGCCGCATTTCGTCCGGCAATTCGAGCACGCGCTTGATCGAGTGGAAGAGCACCTTTGCATCACCACCCGGGAAGTCCGCACGCGCAGTGCCACCGTCGGGCATGAAAAGCGTATCGCCGACGAATGCGGCATTGCCGACAACGTGCGTCATGCATGCCGGCGTGTGCCCCGGTGTCAGCATGGCAAAAACCGTCATACCGCCAATGGTGTAAGTGTCGCCATCTTTGAATAGCCGGTCGAACTGGCTGCCATCGCGTTGGAATTCAGTGCCCTCATTGAAGATCTTGCCGAAGACCTCTTGTACGATTTTTATGTTTTCACCGATGCCGAGCTTGCCACCGACTTTTCCTTGAATATACGGCGCGGCAGAGAGATGATCTGCGTGGGCGTGAGTTTCGATAAGCCATTCGACATTCAAGCCTTGTTCCTGAACGTAGCGGATGATCTCGTCGGCCGACTGGTAGCTAATGCGGCCGGCTGCGTAGTCGATGTCCATAACGCTGTCGATGATCGCGCAAGCCTTGGAGGCCGGGTCTTTGACGACATAGCTGACCGTATTCGTTGCTTCATCGAAGAAGCCTTTGACCTCGGGCTTCACGGTCATATCGATGGTTTGAGGGATCGTGCCCATTGTTCTTCTCCTATGAATTTCTGAGTTAAACCGAGGGCTTCATTGTTGCCCGCCGCGCGATGAGCGGCGCCAGGACGCGCGCTGCGAACATTCCCGTCAGCATGGCAGTAAGAAAAATTATGGTTTGATATCCACCGAGGGAAAGGGCTACGACGGCTGGGCCGGGGCAGTATCCGACAAGACCCCAGCCAACGCCGAAGAGCGAAGCCCCGAAAAGCAGTTTGCTATCTATTTCGGTGGCTATCGGAAGCTGGAATGCGTCACCAAGTATCGGCCGCGACCTTTTGAAAATCACAGCGTAGCCCAGTGCCGTGGTGGTGACTGCGGCAACCATCGTCAATGCCAGACTTGGATCCCATGCGCCTGCGACGTCGAGAAAGTTTTGAACTTTCGCGGGGTTCGCGAGGCCGGAGACGATGAGGCCCAAGCCGAACAGAACGCTCGCAATGAATGTAAGGGCAATCTGCATGTCAGCCTCCCGAAACGTGGCGCAAGATGAGTACGGTCACGAAAGCAGTCGACATGAAAGCCGCTGTTGCAGCGAGTGAGCGAGCTGAAAGTCGGGCGATACCGCACACGCCGTCGCCGCTCGTGCATCCACTGCCCGTCACGCTGCCGAAGCAGACGAGAAGGCCACCGGCTATAAGAAGCGCCGCGTTATCCGTCACAGCGTGCGCAACGCCGGCACCGGTGAAAAAAGTGTACAGCGGCGCAGCCGCTACCAGACCTGCAATAAACATCACCCGGACGATTGTCTGATCGTCGGCATAGGGTGGCAGCAGTCGAGACACAAAACCGCTTATGCCTGCGATGCGCCCGGTGAACGTCATCAACAAGACAGCGGTAACACCAATCAGAATGCCGCCGATAATTGAGGCGTGGAGTGTGAATTCTATTGCCGTCATAGAGAGATTTCCAACTTCACAAGAAAGCCCAAAGTGCAACGCCCGAGGCGATCGCGCTCCAGACGATTGTGTTTATGAACGAGCGCAGAACCTGACGATGATCACTGTTCTCAGCGACGCCGCTCAAGTCGCAAACCCAGTCGCCTGGAAACAAGAACAGCTTGATCAGATCGTTGCTTTCGTCCGTCGTCATGAGTGATCTCGCGCCGCACATGTGCTCAGCCCTGCGGCACGATAAGCGGGGCAGAATTTGGCGATTCCGGTCATGAGCGGGATCAGACCGGCGAGACCCCAAAGCGTCTGCGGGCCGATGAACACGAGGCTCAGCAGGCCTAGACCGACAACAATTCTGAGCGTGCGATCGATGGTTCCGACATTACAAGCCATGGCAGTTCTCCTGTGCTTGGAGATTGCTTAGGCCAGAGCGGTATTGGCGTATGTGACGAAGTCACAAAGCACTGGAATCAAGGTGCGCCAGCGAGCTTCTGCAAATCCTTGGTCGACACCAGGCTGATCTCGCCACGAGTCGCAGAGATCCAATTGCGCCTCTGGAATTCATGAAGTTGACGGCTTATGACTTCGCGCGCGGTGCCAAGCTCGGAGGCCAATTGCTGATGCGTCAGTGCGACGCGACCCTGGCTGTCTGCAAGTTCCAGAAGCTTTTGCGCCAAGCGAATGTCGACACGCGAGAACGCGACTTCATCAATGATCTTGAAAAGATTGGTAACGCGCATGCTGAAGGCCGTGAACACGAAGCGTCGAAACTCGGCGGATCGCGCGATCAGGTCGTCGAACGTCGTGCGCGGAATGGCGACCGCCTGCACATCCGTTTCGGCAACTCCCTCGGCTTGGTATTCTTCGTAGCCCATCAAGCATGCCGTCGTAAGCGCACAACTCTCGCCTGCCGACACGCGGTAAAGAACAATATCGCGACCCGTCTCTGAGACTTGCTGCACGCGAACGGTACCATCGAGAAGCAGGAGATACGCTTCAGGCGACTGACCCGGTCCGAAAATGCGCGTTCCAGCAGCAAGCTTCACGACCTTGCTGTTCTCGACAAGCGGGCGTCCTATTGATGGCTCTAGCTTCCGCAGCCCAGGAAAGTGGCTTGTCCAGTCAGGGATCGACACAAACCATCTCCAGCAGCTGCAAATCTCGATCGTGCACAGTCTACTATAGCAGACGCAGGCCTGACGAAGCTATGAGGGCTTTCCTGATTTTGGCATATCGATCGCTAGGAGCGTCAGCACAACCACAACCCCAGCGTTGGTGCTATGCCGACTGTAGCGTTCGTTGTCGTGTGCATCGCGTATGTGGCCTCTTGGGCTGTCCTCGCAAAAGCCAGCTTTGATGCAGGAGCCGAAGTGCAGTCGGGCGCGTTGGGATGGTTGTCACTTCTTCAAAACATTCGCCCAGTGTTCCCCGACATGCCAACCACGGGGTTGTTTCGGCTCATCCGTCAGCCCATTTATATGGGGTTCACGCTGACGTTATAGACGGTACCAGTGTGAACACCCGATCAGCTGATATTGGCGCTCAGTTTCACCACCTATTGCTTACTGGCGCCGCTGTTAAAGGAGCGGCGCTTTGCTGATCTTTATGGCGCTAGATTTGCCGCCTATAGCGCGCGAGTGCCCTATGTCGTGCCCCGCGTGGTGAGATCCAAACCTGACATCCGTCCACAGGAGATGCGCCCATAAGATAGCAGCCGTGGTTTCGACAGCGCTGCTGTTTGATGGCATGACGCTTTATTCCTTCGGGTTTGCGCCCGTGGTTTTTTCCGTGCTTAAGGCGGACGTAGCGGGCGGGCTGCTGCGCAAAGGCCTTCCCCCATCATTCTTCGTTCTCATCACTGCCGTGACGGTAGCCGCTGTGTTCGATGGGTTCATCGCTGCACTGATGGCTGGCACGGCACTTGTCGCCTTGATTGCCCCGCAACTTCTCATACTATTCAATCAGTCCGCGAGCGCGCCGGGGTGAGCCAGGCCGGCTTCGCGAGCCTCCTGTATTTGCCAAGCTCGTGCGCGAGGGGGAGCGGGTGAAAAGAAGTCGAGCGGCCCGCCTTTGAAGTTGCTCACCCTTGTCAAGTCCAATGGGCTTGAGGCAATCACTTAGCGACCAGCGTACCATGTACTGCTCGGACACTCTCTCATTTCTCGGCCTCAGTTCCACAAAACCGGCGATGCGGCGATGATGCGGGCGAGGCCATGGTCCTCTACGCATAGCAGGAATTCGTCCATCGCGTCGGCAGCCGACTCGAACTCGTCGCTCCACACAGTTGATGTGCCATCGACGTCGATCACCTCCAAGGTCCAGTCGGTATCTTCCAGGCGATAGATTTGAACGTCGACTGTTGTGTCACCTTCGGTAAAGGGGCCGCTTAACGACGATGTGATGATCTTTGGGTCAGCCATGTTGATGATTCCATTTTTTAGCCGAGCCACATTATAGATAGCGCCCTTAAAACGCAGTGTTAACTGAGGCTCCGAATCTGCGCGTTTGCAGCGAAATTAAGCCTCGACTTCTGCCGCAAAGGACGCATTGGTGGTGACAGGCGCCGATTAGCCGGCCGCCGATTTTTTTAGGGTTCGCCTCGCGGCATGCGGGGCTTTGGGTGGTGGGAGCGCCGAGGTGGCGCAATCCTGAACCCCTTGGAGCCCACCATGAACTCAACAGAAGCCCGCGTCACGAGCCACGCTAAGAAGCATGCTCAAACTACGCCCGCCAAATCCTCCAAGACCAAGTCGGGCGCCAAGTCTCGGGCGGAACTAGCCGAAAATCGCACTCCTCCGCGCGACGATCAGCAACCCGAGCGCGCCACGAAGCACGATCGCGTCCTGGAGCTTTTAAGCCAGCGCAACGGCGCCAGCATTCCAGAAATGATGGAAGCCTCTGGCTGGCAACAGCACAGCGTTCGCGGATTCCTGGCCGGCACCGTCAAGAAGAAGCTGGGCTTCCCGCTCACCTCGTCGAAGGCCGAGGGCGCCCTGCGCCGTTACCGTATCGATACCAAGCGCGGTCGCTGACATGACGCGAGCCTCGATCGACATCGCGGCCGAGTTGGTTCGGCTCGAAGCCCTCAGTAACTTCGAACTGCGGGGCGAGTGGCGGCGGCTGCATCACATGCAGCCGCCAAAGAGCCTCTCCCGCGAACTCCTGCTGCGCGGCATCACCTACAAAATCCAGGAGAGGGCGTTCGGCGGCCTCTTCAAATCGATCCTTCGAAAGCTGTCCGGCACTGAGCCTAAAGCATCTTCGCCCGAGAACCGGAGGGCCGCGCCACGCACCGTGATCAAACCGGGGACGCGGCTCGTGCGCGAATGGAATGGAGACACGTACACTGTCCTCGTCCACGCAGACGGTGTCGAGTGGCGCGGTACGCACTACCGGTCACTCTCGGTCGTCGCCCGCGAAATTACCGGCGCACACTGGTCGGGGCCGCGGTTCTTCGGCCTGACGTCGAAGAAGGGGGCAGGCGATGGCTGACGTCGATCTGGACGCCGTTCGACGGGGTTTCGCTGAGCTGACCGGCCTGTTCGAGGACGCGGCGCTGATTGCGTCTGCCGGCCAGGGCTTCAAGACACTCGATGACGGGCGCCGTCGGTTCAAGCGCCTCTTGACAGCGATGCTCCGTATCCGGAGGCGCCTTATCGTTGTGGAGTGGCGTTTCCAATGAAGCGGCTGAACTGCGCCATCTATACCCGCAAGTCCTCCGACGAGGGGCTTGAGAAGGAGTTCAACTCGCTCGACGCGCAGCGGGAGGCCTGCGCTGCCTACATCCTCAGCCAGAAGCATGCCGGCTGGGCGCCCCTTCCGGATCTCTATGACGACGGCGGCCTGTCAGGTGGGACGATGGAGCGACCGGCGCTACTGCGGCTGCTCGCCGACATCAAAACCAGCAAGGTGCAGATCGTCGTTGTTTACAAGGTCGACCGACTGACGCGTTCGCTGGCCGATTTCGCCAAGATCGTCGACGTGCTCGATGCGCACGCCGCCTCGTTCGTCTCGGTGACGCAGCAGTTCAACACAACCACCTCGATGGGACGGCTGACGCTCAATATGCTGCTCTCGTTTGCCCAGTTCGAGCGCGAGATTGCCGGTGAGCGCATCCGCGACAAGATCGCGGCGTCAAAGGCTAAGGGCATGTGGATGGGCGGCAACGTCCCGCTGGGCTACGACGTCAGGGAGCGGAAGCTTATCGTCAATGACGCGGAAGCCGAGACGGTGCGCATGATCTTCACGCACTACACGGAGCTGGGATCGGTTCGGCTTCTCGGTCACGAACTCGACCGGCTCGGCGTTGTCAGCAAACGACGCGAGGGGGCAGGTGGCGTCCTGGCGGGTGGCAACCGATTTTCACGCGGCGCACTCTATACATTACTGCAGAATCCGATCTACCGCGGCGAGATAGGGCACCAGGGCAACGTCTACCCCGGCCAGCACGACGCGATCATCGATGGTGAACTCTGGCAGCTCGTCCAAGAAAAGCTGGCCAGCAATCGGCAGTCGCGAGCGCTCGGCGAGATTGCAAACGAGCCGAGTTTGCTCGCTGGTCTGATCTTGGATGGCGACGGACAGCGCATGACGCCGACGCATGCGGTGAAGAATGGCTGCCGCTACCGGTATTACGTCTCGACGAAACTTATATCCGGCATCCGATCCGATCATGCCAGAGGCTGGCGCATCCCCGCGGGCGATATCGAGGTGCTGGTTCTCGATCGGCTTCGCGCATTTCTTTCGTCCGATCGCGACCTCGGAGAAGCGCTGTCAAGTTTTGACTTCGACGCCTCGGCCATTCGGTCGGCCATGGCGAAGGCGAGCCAGTTCGTCAATGGCTGGGCGAGCCTGCCGCCGATCAAGCTCCGCGAGTTGGTCCGCTCTGTTGTCCAGACCATCACGGTGGATGACGGGAAGGTCGTAGCGTCGCTCAAGCCGACGGAGGTCGCGACCATTCTACTGGGCGACAAATGCAATCTTCCGGAAGCTCGCCAGCCCGGCGCGATCGAGTTGACCATCGACGCCAAGCTGCGCCGTGCCGGGAAAGGAATCCGATTGGTCGTCGGGGGAGGCGTGGCCTATAAGCCCGACGGTGACATGATCGCCCTGCTGCGCGATGCGCACGCAACTCGCGATGCTCTGATGTCGGGACGCGACGAGACCATTGATGCGATGGCGCAACGGCTGGGCATCAAGCGGGACATCCTGTCGGCGCAGATGCGACTGACCTATCTCGCACCGGACATCGTCCGCGCTCTCGTTCTCGGGCGGCCCGTCGATGGGCTGACGCCGGCCGGCCTTCTCACGTCATGCAAAGACCTGCCGCACGACTGGCTACTGCAGCGCGCAGTCATCGGAATTGAGAGCCGGTAGCACCCCGATAGCCACGAAAACGATGCGAGTCTGACCGGCCGAAAAAGGGCGACAGAGATAAAACGCGCAACGGGCCGACGAACGTCGTGCAGAGACGGGGGGTGCGTACGGGATCGGAAAACTGACGTCGACAAGGCCCGGAAAAGACGCTATATTTCCGCGTACGGAAGTGGCATAATATGCAGCTATATCAATGAGTCAGACGGTGGCTGTGGAGGCAGTCTGGCGCGAACGAGTCTCGATAACAGGGTATTTTTGCGGTTTCTGGGCTTGAAATTGGCCGAAATAGGCGCATTGTATGCGTATTATCAGTGACTTACAGTTCAAATTGGCAGCGGAAATAACAGGGAATTTTGCGGTCAGAGCAGGGCGCTTTGCAATGAGATCAGGCACCCGTGCGAGAATAACAGGGACGCCTCCGAAGCGAATTAACGATGACCGCCATATCGGACCACGGCCAAATCCGCCGATCTTGAATAGTCCCCACACTTACAGTACATTACTGTCACGCCAGCGCTTCACTGGGCC
>FSSH01003308.1_pt1 | contig 19812 bp, 24 predicted proteins | sample 1166101 | NCBI WGS metagenome assembly FSSH01 (sample SAMEA32972668, study PRJEB13176) | freshwater metagenome | biome: Drinking water system; feature: Biomass in drinking water that filtered by 0.45 um membrane; material: drinking water | place: USA | collected 2012-12-20 | depth 0 m | reverse complement strand
CCGTCGGTTTGCAGCCAACCGACGGCGCGGAGCTTTCCCGCGAAGGCATGGAGGCCATCACGCAACTCCTCCGAGCCCCGCCAGCCCGCGACCAGGTCGGCCTCGGGCAGATGACGCCCAGGAGCCATCAAGACCGCTATGGAACGTGCCGGGAGCGGAGTGAAGCGAGCCGGCAGCAACCCCCGAGCGTGGGACGCACGGCCCGAATCAGACTCGCTGGCCGAAACATCATGCGGTGAAGACGGCCACCCAGCGGGCACGACGGCACGGACGACTATGATGTCGGCGCGCGGTGATATGAGTTATCGAAGGGTCGGAGACTCGCCGGCTTCCAACGGACGGCCCTCACCTTCGGGACCACCGGCAGAGACATGGGAGTTCAGGCGCTCCAGGTGCTCGAAGACGTGCTCGAAGGCACGGACGACCGCCTCGTCCACATTGGCGTTGCCGCTGGCCTGCGCGGCTCGCAGAGCGCTGAGCAGTTCGCGGTGTTTGTCGGTATCGTTCGGCATCGGCTTCCTCCGGTGCTCTTCCCAGAGCCTGTCCTAATTCATACCTCGCCCCCTGACCTCACCGTCGCGGGGCTCTCAATGACCTGGAGGTAGCGCCTCCGCCGGACGTCACAGCGTGCCTATCATCCAAGCACTGTATGGGCGATGCTGACCAAGACAGCGCCAGTCCCGGCAAAGGCGAGCAAGGTTGTGCTGCTGAGTTGATCGACCTTGTCGACGTTGTGGCCGATCAGGTGAGCGGGATCCACGCGAGGAAGCTCCCCGCCAGACTGATCGGGGGTATCGCCTCTGATCGGTGCAGCGCTCGGGTCTGGGTCAACACGGACGTTCATGGGCATCTCCTCTGTGATCAGGAGGTCAACGCCCTGCAGCAGCGTCCGGGTCACGGGCGGGGGTGCGGCCGATGTGCCCGGATCGTTACTCCAAACGCTTCATCTCGGCGTAGCAGAGTGCGGTAGTGCTCCTCAAATGGAAGGCACCCCACCCGACAGCGGGGCGCCCGCCTCACTCAGTAGAAGCGACGGCCATAGCCGAAGCCGCGACCCCGGCCATAACGACGCCCGCCGAAGTAACGCCGACCGTAGAAGGCCCTTCGGCCATATCCACGACCACGACCGTAGCCTCGACCGCGACCATAACGGGCCGGCTCGACGGCGTTGGCAGGCTCAGCGACGGCACCGATCCCGATCTGCGCCGCCGATGACGGGCTAGGGGCGAGGAATAGGCCGCCCACGAGCAGGCCGACTGCCAAGGTGAGGTTCTTCAGCAAGGAAATTCTCCCGGAAAGGCGCCGCACCCGAGATGGGAACGGTCAACCTCGGCCATCGAAACGCTCGAAGGCGCAAATCGGCCCGCGGAATGGTGGTTCATGGTTCACGGTTTCGATCACGTCTGCGCCACCAGAACCGCGTCGAACTCAGCAGGCAAACGGGACGAGGACCGCGCGAAGCTGGTCAGCCGAGCAATCGCTGCCACCATGGTCGCTGCGGTTCCGCCGGTCGCGCCGCCCTGGAGCGGGGCTTAGCCGGCTGCCGTGACGACGCCCGTGCGATGAAGGCTTTCAACTCTGCAGCCCGCTTCGCCCAGGTCGCGTAGGGCGGCGCAACGAAACACCGCTCACCCACTTCGATGCGCTGAACAAAGCCGACCTCCAGGAGCGTAGCCCGCCGCTTCCCAGGCGCCATGAACGCGAAGCACATGATTCCGGCGCCATTTCGCTTGATGCCGACATACTCGACGTTCAGCGCGATGACGGTTGGCCGGTCCGCGGCGTAGCCATCGGTGTAGTCGACCCGGTCTAGGATCATCGCGCCGCTCTATCGCAGGGTACTCAGCCCGACCTTCTGAGGCCGACGCGAGCGCTCCGCAAGATGCCCCGCCTGTCCTGAGCGGTTCTGGTGAAGGCTTATGAAACTTCTCGCTACGGCCCGCGCTCCCGGGACAGAAATCTGCATCAGGATTGGCGACGATCCATCTTGCCGCACCGTGGACATCGCGCCCGGGCGTTCCGTGGAACCTGAGTCCAAGCTGGTGGACCGGGTCTTTGGAGTGGTCGAAACCGGGCCTGGAAAAGCAGCTTAGGAGGCTGTCCCCGCGTTCGAATGACAGCTCAACGCCCCAGCGTGCGGTTGTCGTCTGACGCTGGCTGCCGAAGGCGGTGAACCTGCAACGTCAGCATCATGCTCGACACCATCAAGGCAGCGTAAAGCAGGTAGAGGAGAAGGGGCGCGTCTTGCATCGGCTTGATCCCGCGGGCGTGGCGGTGCGAGGGAAGCCTTCCGCAACAATCAGGCCAGCCGCCGCCACGGTGCACCGGGTCTGCCGGTTCCGTTGCCTCGCCCTGGTATCCCGCCGCGAAAAGGGTCAATCGGGCAGGCTGATCTTCAGCGAAACAACGATTCAGGATCAGCTTCGTCGCATCGTGGGCAGACCATCTGCGACGCTTCCGTTCATACAACGCGAGACCTCAGCTTACGCCGACGCCGGAATCGAATGCTCCAATGCCTTGGCCGTGACCAAGCGCTTCAGGACCGAGAGCAAGTCGGTCTGGGTGATGATCCCGAGGATGATCCGATCATCGTTCGTGACGATCACGGCATGGGTGTGCCCATCGGTCAGCGGCGCGACCAAGGTGAGCACCGGCTCATCTGGCATCACCGTGCGCGCCGCGGACATGACCTGCCTGATACTCGTATCGCTACCCACCGTCAGCTCGCGCAAGCCCAGCGTGCCCAACAACCGGCCAGCTTCATCCACGACCGGCAGGGTCCGAATGTTGTGCTTCAGCAGCAGCTCGCGTGCCCGCGAAACCGGTTCATGCAGCTTGATGGCAACGACGTCACGCGACATGACCGAGCCGCAGGTGAACTCCCCATGCGCCCGCCGAAGCGCTTGATTCTCAACCTCGTGCAGCAGCCGATCGAGATCGGCCCGGTCGATGTCGAGAGTCTCGTTGAACGACTCCAGCGCGGCATCGACGTCCCCGCTATTGAAACCGACGCGGGCCGGGGCAGGCACGTCTGAAGTCCCGTGGACGTTGGTCGCCGCCACTGGCGGGACATGGGGATAGTTGCGCCGGGAAACGCGATGGAACGCGATTCCGAGACCGACGAGAATGAGGGAGTTGAGGCAAACCGGAACGAACGGGAACAGGAAGCCGGACGATGTGATGGCTGGCCCACCGATAAGCGCGGTCAGGGCCGCTGCGCCACCGGGCGGGTGCAAGCAGCGCGTGAAGGACATGGCGGCAATGGCCAGCGAAACGCCAACACCGATCGCGACTACCGGATCAGGAATGAAATAAGCTGCCGTGACGCCAACGAGAGCGGAAATCGTGTTGCCGCCAATAATCGGCCATGGTTGCGCAAGTGGACTGGCAGGAACGGCAAACAGCAGGACAGCGGTCGCTCCCATTGGGGCCACGATCAGAGGGATGTGCGGACCTTCGCCAACAATCCAACCACTGACGAGACCTGTGAGCGCGATGCCGATGAGCGCGCCCAAGCAAGCGACCAACCTCTCGCGAAGGGTCGCACCTGCCAGGATCGGCCTGAAGACGCGAAATCCAAATCCATTGCCGGCTTGGCGTCTCGGGCCAACGCTGTTGGACATCCTCGCGCTCCCGATCTCTCAGCCCGCTCAATCTAAAGGCGAATGCTGAATTTGTGGGCCTGCATTCGTGGTATACCAGATATCGGTTTACAGCTCCTGGCCCAAATTGCAACGTGCATAGGCACAATGCCTGTCCGCAAGGCATCGCGGACGAAGACGCGCGGAAGACGTCCGTTTCGATAAACAGGCAGACAGAAGGGCGCCCTTGCCCTGCTCCAGAGGGGTATTGCTGACGCGATCACGGATCCGGCGATCGAGCGGGTCACGGTCGAAAAGAGCGTCCGCGTCGGCTACTCGACTGATCGAAGCCACGGGTCGATGCAGACGGCGTAGGCGATTTCTTCGCGTTGCAGGCCATGGTCGGTTGCGACGAGTTCGTGGCCGCAGGCAGCCGCGACCACGTCTGCACTCTGCCGGCCTCACCTTGCATGTCGACAAGGTCGTGACCGTCAACGACATGGCACGGCGCTCGCAGGTGCTCCTCGCCCTGGGCGATCCGTTCACGAGGACACTGACGCAGGTTATCGTGCACCCTCAGGGCCGAAGAGAGCGACTGATCCGATGCCCCATGATGAACCTGACGCCTCGCATCGCCGTGAGATGATCGCTCAAGCCTTCGGCGCGGCCGCAGCGCTCGCCATCGCTGGCATGGTGGTCTGGTTGAGCGTTCCGTCGGCCTGAACCTACGGGTTCCCTAGGCTCACTCCGGGTCCGGGACCTCCCGGTGATCCGGGTGGCATCGTCCGGACTCGCCGGATTACTTTCCGAACGAATCCGAACCGGCCGGATACCGCGCGCCTCCTTAAATCGTGAGACGACTTGGAGGGCCAGGCCCGGAGTCGAACCGAGCGCCTGGAGCCTTGCATGGCTCCCGGGTGACCACTCCCCCACTGGCCCATGCTGGCTTAAGAAGCCCCTTAGGTTCGACGTTCCGAGTGACGTTTCGGCAGCGTTACCGGCGGGCTTCCGTGACCTTCTCAATTTGATCCGCGCCCGTCCGCATCGCCGGCCGACCGCCCTCTGAGACATCGCGAGATCGATCATGGTTGCTGCGCTTGCCGGTGCGATGGGTCTCTACCGGCTCGTCGACCCGTTCATCGTGTATGCTCCGCGAGGGATATCTGCGGGCGGGACAGGCGGCCACGCTGACCGCCGTGTCGATCTTCCTCGTGGCGCTGCGCAGTGCCTTCGCACCGGGCGAGAAGCCATCCACCCGGCAGTTCTTCCTCGGCGCCGTTTTGCTCGTCATGGGTAATTCCGGCGGCGCAATCTGGCGCTCGCTCTGGCGCATGGGCGGCGAAGAGGATCTCGACCGGATGCTCACCAACGACGTCAGCGGCCACCCGATCTGGATGCAGATCGAGGGCGGCTTCCTGATGATATCGGGACCCGCTGCTGCAGCGTCGAACGGTGCCGTCGGCTCGCCATAACCCTCGCCGTCTGCGTACTGGTGACCTACGCCCTGGTGGCGCACCGGCCGGAGATTGAGCAGGTCCGCGCCATCATCGGTTGGTTCAAGCCGTCCATCGCACCAGAACCGCCCTGAACGGATTGAAGGTTTTTCCTGACTCGACGCCCGGCTACACTCTGGTAGCTATAGAGTGATTTCATTACCTAGACATTCAGTCCCGCCCGGTTCGCCGCGGCGGGGCTTTTTCGTATTGAAGTCGGACAAGTCCAGTCGAACCGACCCTCTGTTGCAATCTGGCGGATCTCAGGGACGCGTGTGATCCATTCATTGAGCTTGGCAATAACCTCGGCCCTGACGAGACGCCCGCATTCGTGCAATCGCGGGCCGACACGCGGTAGATCAGCACTACTGCTGCCATTGGGGCGGGATGAACATAAGTTAAATACCCCGCGTTGTTTTTCTTGTTAATTCATTTTTAATCAGTTCAAATAACACTTTGGCAAGGAATGCCATTCGCCTACCAGAGAGGCTAGAGGTCAAAACCTCATGAGTTCAGCGACACCGTTTCGTTGGGAGCGTCCGTCCGTGCAGACATCTGAGCTAGCTACCCTCGCCACTGGCAAAACTGCGGACGGCAGCTTGACCAACGTCCTGCGGTTGATAGGCTCTTTCGATGATCTCGACCCTGACGGCCCGCTGACTCGCAAGTCTTCAGATCAAGACTGGTCGAAGCTCATCGACCATATCCGCGATGTGGCGAACCATGTCCGCGAAGTTGAGGCGCAATCTCAAGAACAGGAACTGCACGTCCAGCACCTGCTCGAGCGCGCGCGGGAAGACATCAAGGAAGCCGCTGACCGCGTCCGTGCCGCCGACGCTCGCGCGGCAGACATCCAAGCACGCAGCGAAGCTCTGCTGAAGGCAGCCGACGAGCGGGTGAAAGCGGCCGAAGAGCGCGCGAGGGTCGCCGAGGGATGGCTCGCTCTCATCCGGGAGGCGATCACCAGCGAGTTCATAGTCAAGCAGGACACAAAGCGGATTGCATGACCCTGACGATCGATTTCTCGACCCATCAGAGCCTCACCTGCGCGCCAGGCATGGTCTTGCCGGTTTCTTTCCACGCGACTGTTCAGGCACCGGCCGGATCTCGTCGAGTTGTTTTTGCGAGCCCATTGAACCCGTAGGATCCACTTGCGTTCTCCGCCGTGAAGCTGGCTAAGGAGAAACGATGCTCGATGATGAGGGCGAAAGCGGAGTGCCCCCTGCGAGGGTGCCAAGCGTGTCTTCTCCGAGCGAACTCACTCGGATCCGACTCGGACGGGAACTACAGGCGCTCTATGAACCCGTGCTCGATGAGTCCCTTGACCCGCGATTGGCGGAGTTGATGAGACAGCTTGAAGCCGACAGGCGCGCGTAGAACGTTGTGGGCTTCGCGCATTGCGGCGCACGCGGATATCAGCCGTCACCCGTATCCGTTCGCAATGAGAAATGTTCAGCGCTCACCTCTCGACCCGAAACGCCCGTCACTGCTGTACTCCTGGAGAAGCCGGCATAGCACCGTTTGCATCCGGCTGTCCCGAAAGCTGCCGACGGGTATCAGCCAATTTGCTTTGCTCCTCAGAGAGCTGCTGGCGTGTGACCCGTAGCCTATTCTCCAGCTCCGCAACTTCCTTATTTCGCGACGCCATGCTGTCCGTAAGCGCCGCAAACTGAGCCTGAGCTCCCGCTTCCTGCTTTTGGAGTTTGATCAGATCGGCTTCGGTCGTCTCACGTTCAAATTTCAGCTTCCCAACCGCCTGTTCGATTTGGCTGCGCTCATTCCGAAGCCCTGCCACTTCCTTCTGTGTGGAAGCGAGGGCAGCACGCGCCTGCTCAAGCTGCTGTTCTGTCTGCGCTAGCTCGGATGCGGCCTTCTCGCGTTCGGCACCAAGGTTGGTGAGGGTCTGCTGGACTTGACGAAGTTCAGCGGCGAGCCTGCCACGTTCCGCTTCTGCGCTCTCGAGCTCCTTCTGCGTCGTCGCCGACGCGGCCTGCGCTCGTTCAAGCTGCTGGCGAGTTTTCGCCATGTCCTGGGTCAGCGTATCGCCAACGGCTTTGAGCGATGCCGTAGCCTGCTCCGCATCACGCTGGAGACGCGTCGCCCGCTCGCGCTCTTCGTTCGCGGCCGTCAACTCTTTCTGGCTTGCAGAAACGGCCTCGCTTGTCTTCTGACGAGCCCTCTCGAGTTCGGCGAGTTCGGATGCTTTGGTGCTGGACTCCCGTGTGATCCCCGCAAGGTCTTCGCGCATCTTGGCCATCAATGGGCGGCTGGTTTCCAGCGTACGATCCAACTCCGTCAGCTCTTGGTTACGGCTTGCGACGGCTTGATCTACGATCGTGGATGCCGCGCGAGCTTGGGTCAGTTTCTGCTCAGCCAGCTCGTTCTGGGCCTGAAGGTCGGCAAGACGTGCCGTCGCGGCGGCGGACGCTTTCTCCGACTCGTTGGCGTCCTGCTCGGCCTTGAGCTGGACATCCTTGACCGCAGCTGCTTGCCGCTGTGCCATCACCAAAGCCTCGGCCGCTTGGCGGCTCCGGGCTTCGGTCTTGCCGATCTGTTCTTGCAGCTCAGCGAGCGTTCCAAGCACCCTACGCTGCTCGTTGAGTTCGGTTTGAAGAGCAACCTGCTTTGTCATCTGAAAGGTGAGCTGCTGCTCGAAATCGCGACGCTGTCTGGCGTGCACGATGGTGACGATGAGGAGCCAGACCAGGAGCACCGCCGCGATGACAGCGAGGCTGATGGTGATGGGTCGGCGCGGTTCCGAACGGAGATCAGTCGCCATTGCTCGCTCTCGCTCAAGGCCAATGAGGCAGTATGTAACGCGAACAGCCCCATCTGGTTCGCGACCCGCTGCGGGTTGTCACCTCGGCGCCGAAGTGCGTTGCCGCCAGAAGGAACCCTCTGAGTGGGCAGTTGTTTAGAGGGGCCTTCTGCGAAGGACCGAGTATGGATGCGTGGAAGCTCATCGAGCGAGATCATGGCAACATCACCGAGCTCGTCCACGACATACCGAATGCCATGAATGGATCTGGCGTCATTGGTAGCTTGGAGCGCCTACTTGGCGACCTCATCGACGAGCTTCAGACCTATGCCGACGCCCTCGATGCGAGCCTTGGTTCACTCCTGAACCGCCATGCCGCCATACGGCTATTGTTTCAGGGGATGCAGGGCGAGCATCGCACCTTCATGTCGCAACTCGCAGGGCTCGCTCGATATCGCCAGAAGCACGCAGCCGGATGGCTCCATGCCTTCGGTGACGCCACTTTCCTGGTTGATCAGCACCTTCACCGTCATAACCACGAACTGCTCCCCGCCGCCCGCAAAGTCCTGTCGCGCGAAAAAGCCCGAAATGCCCTGGGCATGTTCACTCGCGCGAAGATGAATGCGCTGAAGTCGGGACGGCGAGGCTTCCTAGGTGGGATGTCGACGTTTGGCTTTGCAACCATCGCCGCAGCTGTTTCGGCCGCGCTTGGCGGACTTGCGCTTCTTGCTTGGCGCGCTGGCCTGTTGGGGGTGCATGGAAGCCGTCGGCCGCATGATGGGCGGCGAGGCGTTGCTACGCATTCCCGATCTGATCTGACTTCGATCGCTGCCCCCCCGGACGCGTAGAAACCGAGAAAAGCTAGCAGAGCGCCAAGAGCTATGCTCGATGAAGCAGTGAGGACACGTTCCCTGCATAAGTCCGATCTCAGCAAAGATCTTTACGAATTTGACTCGGATGCCGACTAATAAATAACTGCAACGAGATGCTTCTTGATTTATATGCAATTTTTTTCTTACTCAATAACACCTTTGCCAAAAAACAAGTTTCCAGGAATGGCCCGGATATAACAGATATTTTGGAACCATTTTTGCGTTCGCGCGTTAGGTTGTAAGTTATCTCGGAGGAAAACTATGCGACTGACGCTCACGACCCTCACCGTACTTTCCATTATTTCGGCGAGCTCGGCTTTTGCACAGACCAGTGTCACCGGGCAGCCCGTACCGGACGCTACTACGAGCGAAAAGTCGGGCGGTCAGAAGGCGGTTACCCGCCCGAACACGGATCGGCCGGACGCCGGCAACCCCGCCACCGCAGGTGCTGCATCGAGCGCCAAGCTCGAAGAGGGCGCGAGCAGCTTCACAGAAGCCCAGGCCCGTAAGCGCCTTGAGGATGCGGGTTATAAAGACGTGAAGGAGTTGAAGAAGGACGACAAGGGCATCTGGCAAGGCAACGCGATGCTTAACGGCAAGCCGGCGAAAGTAGGCCTAGATTTCAAGGGCAACGTCGCAGCCCAGTAAGCAGCAACTTCGCGATAAATTCGACGCCCGGAAATTTGGAGGCCACCATGGCTCAGCAAACTATCACAGCCCTGTTCGATCGTTATGAAGACGCCAGCGCAGCTGTCACAAAGCTTGAATCGATAGGCATCCCGCATTCTGACATCAGCATCGTCGCCAACAACGAGAGCGATCGGCACTCAAGCCTGATTGGGCACGGCGACGGGAATCATCGAGAAGCAAAAGAGGGCGCCGAAACCGGTGCAGGGACCGGTGCCTCGCTCGGCACGATTGCGGGCGGAGCCCTCGGACTTCTCACCGGTCTCGGCCTCATGGCCATTCCCGGCGTCGGGCCGGTCGTAGCGGCCGGCTGGTTGGTGACGACCATCACCGGAGCAGGGATCGGTGCAGCTGCCGGCGGGCTCATTGGTGGCTTGACCGGAGCCGGCGTGAACGAGGCCGATGCCCAGACCTACTCGGAAGGCGTCCGGCGGGGCGGCACGCTCGTGACTGTACGTGTCGATGAGGCTCGCTCCATCGCCGCCATGGATATCCTGGAGCAGCATGGCTCCGTCGATGTCGATGAGCGTGCGCAGACGTGGCGCTCGGAAGGTTGGGCGTCGCCTGCCACTTCTGAGATCGGCGCACCGACCGGCTCTGCGGCGGGCACCGGGTTGACGTCGGCCGGTATCGTCGAGGGACGTCCCCGTGTTCGCTCCTACGCGTCCCGGACGTAGAGATCGGGGCAATACCTGAGATGAAAGGCCGGGAGCATCCAGCGTGGTCCCGGCCCTTTTTGTTGGACGAACAACCGCATCATGACTTTGCGGAACGTAAACTCATTCTCGACTTTCGTCTCCGCACTTGCCTAAGGGGTTTATCAAGTATCTGCACAGGGTCAGTATGCACATTGAGGACTGCCCCCAGTATCAGCCGCCTCACAGAAGGGCAGAACGATGCCAGCGTCCTTGTTCCGCGTGTTGATGATGACAGTTCCCCCGTCGTCGCCGGAGGAGTAGCCGGTCGCGGCGTGGTCGAAATCGTTCAGATCCCTCATGGCGGCCACCATCCGCTCTGATCGTTCCGAATGTCGGTGGGAAGTGCGCGGCTCCGGAGTAGCGGGATGATGAAAGGCGAGGGTTAGTTCACACCCCTGCTGCAGGCGCTCTGGTATAGAAGCGTCCGGTACGGAGTGCCAAAAGGGGGCGTCGGGGCTGAAGGTGCCCCGCCTGTAAGCGCCCGAACGTCCGTGGATGACCTTCCAAAGCATGGCCTTACAGGCCGGAACAGCGAATGCTGCATCACGGTTGGCCTTCGGAGAAACACCGGAGATCGGCAATGGCTGGCGAGAAGCCGCACGGCGATAAAACCCATGATCAGCAAGTGCGGATCATCGAGCATAAGGACGGGCCCAACGTGCCACCGGGTGGCGGGGCCAAGATCAGGACGAGCCCGCCTCGCGAGCCCCGCAGCTCATCACAGCAAGAAAGCCGGGATCATCACAAGCACAACAATTCCGGCCAGGAGGGCCATAAACCCCAGAAGCATAGTCCGGCGGAGGAAAAGCACTGACCAGCCCGGTCACGTCGTTTCAGCGGTCCGTCCCCGAACATGCGCACGAGGCCGTGAAGGCCGGCGCGAAAGCCTGGGCGGAAGCAGGGTGACCCGCGAACGGAAGTCGGGACGCTTCAAGGGAGGTACGGCCCTGTTGGGGCGAAAGGCTTCGATGTGTCGCCGATGCTGCATGCGGCATCGCGCTAAGCCCTGACAAGCCAACGGCCACGCAGACCGGGTCGAGGTGCGCGTACATCCGGCGTCACCCTGGTCCCGGCATCGTGGCCGCATCCGATCAAGCGACGATGCCGCAATCGGTCTTGTTCTGAGATCGGGCCGCGAGAGGTAATTTTCAATGAGGCGTGCTCCGATCGTCGCCCGGCGGCATGATCGAGCCGATGGGCAGCGCGGATCGCGACCTGAAAAGACCGTTGAGGTCGGCAGCGAAGCAAGGACGGCGCGTGCGGATTTCCTGAACCGAGAGGTTTCATCGGGGACGGGTGAACGGGCTCCCTCTTCGATTGTTTGGGTCACATGTCAGAACGCTCGATCACCTGGACACAGGCGAGCGTCGCCGGCGTCCCCCTTCGGCGCTTCGTCGGCCATGTCGGTCCTGTCGAAGTCGGAGCCGTCGAGTTCGACGGGTCGAACCGCCTCTGGACGTGGTCGAGTCCCCTCGCAGAGGACGCTTGGGGGCACGCGCAAAGCGAGGCCGGCGCAAAGCAGGGCTTCGAGGTGTGGCTACGGGGCTGGCTGGAGAACTTCAGACCGTTTCTGGAGAGATGAGGAGTGGCGCCCTCATCCCAGCGCCGAGGCGTTCGATCATGTCGACGGCGAGGTCGAGTCCTAGATTGAGCAGACGTCCGTCTTCGCTGGAGCCTGTATCCCTATGCACCCGTCGCGACGAACCTTCATAACCGGCACCGGCCTTCTTCCCCTCTCAATGTCGGTTCTCGGGCAAGGCGCCTCTCCCGCCCTGGCGGAACCGACCAGTCTACTCCGGCGCCGGATCCCGTCATCGGGCGAGACCCTTCCGGTGATCGGGATCGGAACGTCGCGGCGCTACGAGGTCGAGCCCACGCCCGAGAAGGTCGCGCCCCTTCGGGAGGCCGTGCAGCGGTTCGTCGCGCTCGGCGGAACGGTCATCGACACGGCCCCGAGCTACGGCACGGCCGAGGATGTCCTCGGTCTCATCCTCGGGCAGGACGGACTGCGCGAGAAGGTGTTCCTGTGCAGCAAGGTCGGGACACCTGGGCGCGAGGGCGGCGCGGCGGAGATCGCGCGGTCCTTCAAGCGCATGAACACCGCGATGATCGACCTCGTCGCCGTACACAACCTCGTCGACCCGGCAGCGAATCTCGCGACCTTGCGCGAGCTGAAGGCGCAGAAGAAGATCCGCTACCTCGGCGTGACGGTCTGGCGGGACAGCCAATTCGCCGATCTCGAACCCCTCATGCGGCGCGAGGCTCTCGATTTCATCCAGGTGAATTACGCGCTGGACGACCGCCTCGCCGCTCAGCGAATCCTGCCGCTCGCCGCCGAGCGCGGCATGGCCGTGATGGTGAACGTGCCATTCGGACGCGGTCAGCTGCTGAAAGCGGTGCAGGGACGCGAGCTACCGCCTTGGGCGGCGGAGTTCGACTGCGCGAGCTGGCCCCAGTTCCTCCTCAAATACGTCCTGGCAAACGAGGCCGTCACCTGTCCGATCCCCGGCATGGCCAAGGCCGCCTATGTCGAGGACAACCTCGGAGCCGCGCGCGGGCGCATGCCCGACGCCGCCCAGCGCGCTCGAATGGAGGCCTTCGTCGATGCGCTCTGACCTCCTATCCCGCCGCTCGATCCTCGCGGCGGCAGCCTCAGCCGCCCTCGTCTCGGCCATGCCCGCCAAGGCTCAGACGGTGGCGAAGCCGGAACGGATCGGCATCATCGGTGCCGGCAACATCGGCAGCACCATCGGCGGTCTCTGGACCCGGGCCGGGCATGAGGTGATGCTCTCCTCCCGTCATCCCGAGGAACTGAAAGGCCTCGTGGACAGCCTCGGCCCGAAAGCCCGTGCCGGGACGCCGGCCGAGGCCATCGCGTTCGGCGACGTCGTCCTCATCGCCGTCCCCTACAAGGCCTACCCCCAATTGGCGCAGGACTATGCCGGCGCCTGGAAGGGCAAGATCGTCATCGATGCCGGGAATGCGACCCAGGCCCGAGACGGCGACGTCTACGCGGAGGTGCAGGCGGGCGGGATCGCGTCGGTCTCGGCCAAGTATCTCGGGACCGCACGCGTCGTGCGCGCCTTCAACGCGGCGAACTACAAGCTCTTCGCCAAGAACGCCCACCGCGAGGGCGGCCGCATGGCCATACCGATCGCCGGCGACGACCCGCAGGCTCTGGACGCGGTCGCCAAGCTCGTCCGAGATGCCGGCTTCGATCCGGTCACTGTCGGGCCTCTGGCGAAGGCGGATAGCTTTGCCATGGGGTCTCCCGGCTTTGGTCTGGAACTCACCGCTCCGGAGCTCGGCGCGCGCCTCGGTGGGGCGCGTTGAGCCGGGGATCCGGCCTCGGCGTTCCGCGCCCCGACACCGATCCGCGCCAAGGCGCGTCCTCCTGGCTTGCTCGTCTCGTCGATGTCCGACCAGGGGAAGCGCCGGCCCTGGCGTGGTCCTGGGCCTATATCTTCTCGATCCTGGCCGCCTATTACGTCCTGCGCCCGATCCGCGACCAGATGGGTGTGGCCGGCGGCATCGAGAACCTGCCCTGGCTCTTCACCGGTACGCTCGTCGGCATGCTTGTCCTGAACGTGCCGTTCGCCTGGTTGGTCAAGACCCTGCCGCGGGCCCGCTTCGTACCGCTCACCTACCGGTTCTTCGCCGCCAACATCCTGCTGTTCGCCGGGGCTCTCTATCTCGCGGCACCCGAGAGCGAGATCTGGATCGGGCGGGCCTTCTTCGTCTGGCTGTCGGTCTTCAACCTGTTCGTCGTCTCGGTCTTCTGGGCCACCATCGTCGACGTGTTCTCCACCGAGCAGGGCAAGCGCTTGTTCGGCTTCATCGCGGCCGGAGCGACCCTCGGCGCCATCGCGGGCTCGGCCACGACGGCCATCCTGGCCCGGGATGTGCCGACCTGGGCACTCCTCGTCGGCGCGGCCGTGCTGCTCGAGGTGGCGGTATTCAGCATGCGCGGGCTCGCGCGCCTGTCCGAAAGGCTGCACGAAACTCCGGTTACCGGCGAGGCGCGGCCTTCCGAGGCCATCGGAGGAAGTGCGTTCGCCGGCATCACCCGCACCTTCCGTTCGCCCTACCTCCTGAATATCAGCCTGTTCCTGCTGCTGTTCTCGGTGACGTCGACCTTCCTGTATTTCGAGCAGGCCGGCATCGCCAAGCGCAGCTTTCCCGATCGCGGCGCCCAGACCGCGTTCTTCGCCAGCGTCGACCTGCTGGTGAATCTGCTGACGCTCGGAATTCAGTTGTTTCTGACCGGCCGGATCGTCAGGAGGATCGGCGTCGGACCGGCGCTCGCCCTCTTGCCGGCGGCGAGCATCCTCGGCTTCGCGGCCCTCGCGGTGTCGCCGACGATCACCGCCATCGTGGCGTTCCAGGTTCTGCGCCGCGCCGGCAACTTCGCCGTCGCCCGGCCGATCCGCGAGGTCCTGTTCACCGTCGTGCCGCGCGAGGATCGCTACAAGGCCAAGAGCTTCATCGACACGGTCGTCTATCGCACCGGCGACCAGCTCGGAGCGTGGTCCTTCACGGGGATCGCAGCATTGGGGCTCGGCTCGACGGCGGTCGCCGTCACCGCCATTCCTCTATCGATCGCGTGGCTCCTGAACAGCCTCTGGCTCGGTCGCCGCCAGGAAGAGCGTCAGGCACGCCAGCAAGAATTCAAGGCCTGATGGAGCCGCTCGTCGAGCTGCCCTTGGCACGCCGTCCAGTCTCGTTGTCCGTGAGCATATGGACGTCGTCGAGTCCGATATCCCGGCCGTGGAGCGGTCTCCGAGGAAGGCGAGCATGGGAGGACGATCGTCAACCCGCCGTTGAAGCCTTTCAGGGACGGAGAGGCATTTAAGGACGCGTCGGGAGCCGGATCCGGACGCGGCTCGAGGATCTCCGACCTGACCTGATCCTGACCTCCGCCGACTTCGACGCACGTCGGCGCGATCCACTCGACAACCTGATGCTCAAGACCAAGGTTTTCGCCTGGGCGACCGGAAGGGTCACGGAGGTCCCCGATCGCTGCTGCGAGGGGCGGATCGTGTCGCTGCGCGAAGGCGGATACGATCTGCAAGGTCTGGGCAGGTCGGTCGTCTTCCCGTAGCGGAGCAGTTGGAGGACTGGGAGCGCTGGCCGCGTTGCCTTAGTCGACCATCTCTTCGCCGTCCGTCGCAAGACCAGTCTAAAGGTCAGCATAACACGGCTTGCCGCTTCGGTCGGGCCCTAACCAAATCGGCGTGCGACTCCTTAGGGCCATATGCAGTTGGTCTCGTGGGGCGGTCGTGCCGCCGGACAGCGCAGGGCGCGAAAGCCGAGGTCGCTCTCGAGAGCCCGCGCATCGAGACTGTCGCCGCCTTCCATCGCAAGCTCAGACCGAATCGTCACGCCCGAGATCACCGCCGAGGTCCCCGGCGCTGCCAAGTCCGCCGCCGACGTCGCCCGTGGCCCCTCCCGCAACGCCGCCTTGATCGACGCCAAGATCAGTGCCCAGATAGCCGGTGCCGCCGCCTACCTGGTTCTCGCGCTGGCCCATGCCGCCTCCCGCCGGCCCCGCGGCGCCTCCAGGCAATCCATCCACGCCGCTGCCGGCCGAACCGCCGAGACCGCCCATGCCGCCGCCGGCGGTTCCGGGAGCGTTGCCTCCCAGCCCACCCAAAGCACCGCCGCCGAGCTGACCGCTGCCGCCATCGACCGGCATCTTGAGCTCGTCGGCTCCCTCGCTGCGGGCAGCACCGCGGCCGGCGTTACCGCCGGCTAGACCACGTTCATCGCTCTGCTTGTCTGGCATGTCAGCCGATCCCTCTGCTTCAAACTCGCCATGCGAGTGAACAACAGGGCAGGGCGGATCATTGTTCATGGCGTCGGGATAGCTGCTGAGCTGACAAGCAGGGCAAATTGCTTGCGCGGCCGAGAGCTCTGCCTACGCCGACCATCAGATTAGGTTTGCCATCAGTACACGAACAGACACCAATGATCATTCATGAGGCGATCTGATGGATCTGCAAAATACCATTCGCGAAGCGATCGTCGCCGAGCTGTTGCGGCAATCGGAAGTTGGTGATCCGCCAGCGAAGGTCGACGCCAGCGACCCTGGATATGTCGTCATCAACGGGCGGATCGCTCTGGACGAGCTGGTCATGGTGATTGCGGGCGCACTCGCTGGCGGCCCTTGACGAGCGCGCGATGAGGCTGCCGACCAAGCAGGATGGTTTTGGATGTCAGCTCAGGCTGGCGAGAACCTGATCCTCAGCGGATATGCCGGACTGGTAAGGACCGCGCGCCGTCGTGAATGCATCGGGCGATGTCGCCTCGCCTGCAAAGAAGAGGCAGTCGTCGACAGAAGCCCTAAGCTGATTTTTCATCGGATTAGGCCTGGAGCTCGGGAGAAGAAGCGTGGTTTCACGTCCTTGCAACGAACTGGGTTGCGACCCGTCACAGTTCGACCAGCCGGACAGCCACCTCATTCCTGCGAAGGAAGGGGATCGCGAAGGGTGGATCGTACCCCATGAACACCTGCGAGCCGGTGGTACTGCGGCCAACCGCCGCCAGCACTTCGGCTAATATGCGTTCCTGTTCGGCCCGAAATTCAGGCGTGGCCCTGCCGGAGAAGCGAAGCGCCGCGATCTGCTCGGCCGGGACGCGGACTAGGCGGACGCCCGGCTCGGTCGGCTCGGGCGCCCCGGCCTCGGCAACGTCGCGCGGCAGGAAGAAGCGCATCGTCCCGCCCGCAGCTTGCTCCACCGGAACCGTCATCGCGATGCGCCGGCCGCCCGACTCAACCGGTGCGGTCATGGCGATGCGGTCGCTGGTCCGGTTCGCGCCCGTGATGTAGCGAAACAGCCGCCCGAACGCCTCGCCGTCGCCCTGGCCGCGCGCATCGGTCTCGACGGCCAGGCGCGCCTCGTAGGCCCGGATCTCTATCCCTCGGTCGAGGCGTTCGATGATCGCATAGCGGGGCTGGTCGTAGAGCGCCCGCACACCGAAGATCGCCAAGACCGACTCGACCAGGGTGACGAGGTAATAGGCGAGCTTGTCCATGGCTGAGGCGTCCGGCGTGGCATTCAGTTCTCGATCATCTCGCGGATACGGGTCGCGAGCGTCTCGACGGGAAAGGGCTTGGTGATCATCTGCATGCCCGGGTCGAGATGGCCATTGCCGAACATCGCGTTCTCCGCATAGCCGGTGATGAAGAGCACCTTCAGGCCGGATCGGGTCTGGCGTGCATGGTCGGCGAGCTGGCGTCCGTTCAGGCCCGGCAGGCCGACATCGGTCACGAGCAGGTCGATCCGCTCGCGGGATTGAAGGATCGCGAGGCCCGCCGGTCCGTCATGCGCCTCGAGGGCATGGTAGCCGAGGTCATGCAGCACCTCGACGATGAGGTCGCGCACCACGGGCTCGTCCTCGACCACCAGCACGGTCTCACCGGTCGCGGCCCGATGCGCCTCCGTCAGGCCCGGCACCGCCTCGTCGAGCGGAGCCAGCTCCCCGCGATGGCGTGGCAGGTAGATCTTCACCGTCGTGCCCTTGCCGACCTCCGAGTAGATCTTGGCATGCCCGTCCGACTGATGGGCAAAGCCGTAGATCATCGACAAGCCGAGGCCCGTGCCCTGGCCGATGGGCTTGGTGGTGAAGAAAGGGTCGAAGGCGCGCGCGATCACGTCCGGCGGCATGCCGGTTCCGGTATCGGTCACGCAGATGCAGACGTACTGGCCCGAGGTGACGCCCGGATGGAGCTTGGCGTAGGCGCGGTCGAGATGTGTGTTGCAGGTCTCGATCGTGAGCCTTCCCCCGTCCGGCATCGCGTCGCGCGCGTTGATCGCCAGGTTCAGGATCGCGCTCTCCAGCTGATGTGGATCGCACAAGGTCGGCCAGAGACCGCCGGAGGTGACGATCTCCAGGCCGATCGCCTCGCCGATGGTCCGGCGCAGCAGGTCCTCCAGCGACGTCACGAGCGCGTTGGCATTCACGGGCTTCGGGTCGAGGGGCTGCCGGCGCGCGAAGGCCAGCAGGCGGTGCGTCAGGGCCGCCGCGCGTTTGGCCGAGGACATGGCCGCCGTCGCATATTTGTCGATCGTGTCGGTCCGGCCCTGAGCGATGCGGGTCTGCATCAAGTCGAGGGAGCCGACGATGCCGGTGAGCAGGTTGTTGAAGTCGTGCGCGATCCCGCCGGTCAGCTGACCCACCGCCTCCATCTTCTGGGCCTGGCGCAGCGCCTCCTCGGTCTCGGCGAGGAGCTGTGCGGCGTCCTTCTCGGCGGTGATGTCGCGGCCCACCGCGTGAATGAGGTCCTCGTCCGGAACCGCCGTCCAAGACAGCCAGCGGTATTCCTCGTCCTTTGCCCGATAACGGTTCTCGAAACGCAGGGTCGTCAGGCCCGCTTCGAGCCGGCCGATCTCGGCCAGGGTCGACGCCATGTCGTCCGGATGGACGAGGTCGAGGAACGCCCGTCCGATGAGATCGCGCTCGCTCCAGCCGAGCAGGGTCGTCCAGGCCGGGTTGACCGCCTCGATCGTCGCATCGTAGCGCGCCACCAGCATGATGTCGGTCGAGAGGCGCCACATGCGGTCCCGGTCGGCCGTGCGCTCGGTCACGAGCCTTCCGAGTTCCTCCTGCGAGCGCGCCAGCACCTCGCGGGCCTCGACGATATCGGTGATGTCGGTACAGGTGCCGAACCACCGGGTGATATCACCTTCCGCGCTCCGCACCGGCAGGGCGCGGCCGAGGGTCCACCGGTACTGCCCGGACCGGTGCCGTAGCCGGTACTCGATCTGATAGGGCTCGCCGCTCGCCAAGCTGTCCCGCCACAGCCTCCTGGTGCGCTCGCGGTCGTCCGGGTGGACGATGTCCTCCCACTCCTCGCCGTCGGTCGAGCTCTGCGGAACGCCGGTGAAATCGTACCAGCGCTGATTGTAGTAGTCGTGATAGCCGTCGGCGCGGTTCGACCACACCATCTGGTCGATGGAGTTGGCGATGGCCTGAAACTTGGCCTCGCTCTCTCGCAGCCGTTCTTCGGCCTGCTTGCGCGCCGTGTCGTCGAGCTGGATGCCGTCCCAGGCGAGCGAACCGTCCGCAAGGACGCGGGGCGCCGAGATGATGCGGCTCCAGCGGACCTCGCCGTCGGCGCGCCGAAACGGCGCCTCATAGTCGAACGGCGTGAGGTCGCGAATGGCGGCCTGCTCGGCCAGGGCCATGCGCTCGCGGTATTCGGGCTGGATCAGACCGTAGGCGACGCCAGGATCGTCGAGCACGGCCTCGGCCGGCAGGCCGGTCATGCGCGCGAAGCCCTGGGAGACGTACTGGAACCGTCGGTTGGAACCATCGCGCGCAGTGGTGATCTGGTAGACCATGCCCCCGGGCAGGTTGTCGGCGAGTGCCCGCAGGCGCGCCTCGGCCTCGCGCAGAGCGTCCTCGCGTTCCCGCCGCTCGGTGACGTCGCGGTAGAACAGGGCGAGGCCGTCGGGATGCGGATAGGCACGCACCTCGACCCAGATGGCGTTGCCGCTCGGCCAGACGTAGCGATGCTCGAGCGTGCGCGAAACCCGCTCGGACATGGCTTTCAGATACATCTGGCCGACCGGCATCTGCTCCGACCCTGGATAGACCTGCCAGTGCGAGTGGCCGACGATCTCGTTCGCAGGCCGATCCTCCAGCCGCAGGCCCTCGGCATTCATCTGCAGGATGCGAAACTCGCGATCGAGGAGCATGAATCGGTAGCGTCCGCGGACG
>FSSH01000457.1_pt2 | contig 19818 bp, 23 predicted proteins | sample 1166101 | NCBI WGS metagenome assembly FSSH01 (sample SAMEA32972668, study PRJEB13176) | freshwater metagenome | biome: Drinking water system; feature: Biomass in drinking water that filtered by 0.45 um membrane; material: drinking water | place: USA | collected 2012-12-20 | depth 0 m | reverse complement strand
AAATGGCAACAGCCCCTAATTTGCCCGGACGAGACGCGGGTATTGGAACTGCCTTCGCGTAGTAAATCGATGCGGTCGATTTTGAATATTTTGGTTTGTAAAGTAGCCGGGTAAATGATGTAGCCGATGTCGGTTTTGCTGTAGTCGTAACCGTAGACCTTCTGCACCGCGCTGAGCACCTGGGCGACGCTGACGTTTTTTAGCTCCAATGAGATACGGCCTGTCACATCTGGATGTACCACCATGTTTTCCTGGCTATCCACCACCAGGCTCATGAAAAACTCCCGAGCGTCGACTTCGTGTACCGACACGTTAAAAGTCGCCGGCCGGCTGGCTAAAGGCTCGCCGAGCAGGGTTTGATTAAAATCGGGAATCAATGCGTCCGTCACCGCCGTGGGCGGGGTAGGCGAGGGCGTATTGCTGGGGACAACGGCGGTCGGAAAGGTTTTGTCCACGTTGGCAGTCTTGACCGCGGCGGTTTCGCTACAGGCCGCCAGCAATAAAGTCAGGGTGGCAGTAACAATTACAAAAGTATTGAGCATTGGGTTCATTTCACCGGTTTTTTAACGGAAGGGACCAAATAAAGTTTTTTGTTGACGCCGTTTTGTCTGATCAACACATAGCCAGGCTTGATCTGTACCAATCGGCTGCCATCTGCCAAGGTCTGGCCGTTGCCTATAGTCACGCCATTGATAGTCGCGCGTCGGCGGGCGGCGGAAATCCAGATAGCGGTCAGGCTGGGAAGCGTTTCGGCGTTGGGCACGTCCATTGCCTGCGCAGCAGGCAAATTGCCGGGCAAAGTCGGGTCGTGTAATTCCGCTTGCGTGATGCCGGGCAAGATTAGGGCTAAAAGGACGAGTGCAAAATAGTTAAACACCGAGTAAATCCTGTTCAAAACTTAGGGTGTATACCTGAATTCGGGTTTCCGCAAGCGGATAGTCTTTTACCTGATAGGCGATGCTATCCCAATGGATGCGCCAGGGCAGGGCTTCCAAGGCTTTCAAGTAATTCAAGGTGCTGAAGTAATCGCCTTGCAAGGTAATCACCATCGCATGCCTATACACCCAAATCGGTTCCTGATCGTTATTGCCGAAACCACTGGCGGGCAGGGTTTCTAGTTTTAGCAGTTTCAGGTTGCCGTGCTGTTTGAGCATATCGCGCAGAGCGGTCGCCATGGATTGGGCCGGGACGAATCTCTTGCCGCCTTCACTGAGTTGCTGTTTTAGGCTGTTCACCGCTTGCTGAAGTTGCTTCAGCTGTTGGCGTGCATCGCTATTCACATCTTGCCGGCCCGCTTCTTCAAGTTGCTTGGCGATTTGTTGTTGAGCTGCCAGCTGTTTTTGCAAAGCGCCGATTTCAGCTATAACCAGCTGTTGTTGTTTGTTAAGCGGCTGATAGTACAGCGTATCCCAAACGCCCCACAGGGACAAGATAAGGGTACCCGCCACCATCCACTTTTCGCGGCGGCTAAGCCTGGCAAAACGCAGCTGAAACTGCTCAATGTTTGCCGGCATTTTTGGCCTCCTTGTCGTCCTTAAAATTTGCACTCACGCTAAAGTCGCTCAGTTCGGCGGCGTCGGCCGATTGCTGAATACTGAGCTTTGCAAAACGCCGGCTGGTGAACGGCGCGGTGTTTTGCAGGCGTTGTAAAAGCAAGGCAATCTGTTCCGGTTTATAGGCGCGGCCTTGCAGACGAATACTGTCGCCGGTGCTTTCGATGTTGATGCCGGTTAGCCAGGCGTTGCTGTCGGCTTGGGCCGCCAACGCCGCCAGATACCCGGAAAATCCTTGAGTTTGGTCGGAGCTATCGTCTGCCAATAGTTCCAATACGTGCGATAAACTTTGGTAGGCAGTTTGAGATTGCTGAATTTCCCGATTCAGCAAGGCATCGACTTGTTGGTTGGGATATTGGTTTTGCAAACTTTGTAAGTGAGTTTGTGCTTGCTGTAGCTGGGATTGCAATTGTTGCAGTTCCGCTTGTCTATCATGCAAACTGCGATTGGCGATGATGCCGACGATTAGCAGATAAATCCCCACGCCGATTACCGCCAACAGGTAAGGGTTGCGAAGCATGGCATGGTGCTGTTTGCCGCCGTTCTGATAAAGATTGATTTGCTGGATCATTGGCCGGGTTCCAGCGCTATGCGCAGGCTGGCACCTATCACCGGTGCGCAAAGGTTTTGGGTGGCGTCGCTCAATAAAATATCGCTATCGACTATCGCCGATAAGTCCATGGCCCGAGCCGTAATCCCGTGGCTCATAGTCAGGAAGTTGATGATTTTTTGCGTATCGGTCGGCGTCAGCACAACCGCCAGACTGGTGATGGGCGGAATATCGAAAAAGTTTTCGACATAATCGAAAGACCGCTGGATTTCCAGGGCCAGGCTGTCTTGTTCGATAAAGTCTGGCTCCAAGCCGTTGTGTAAATTGGCGTTGGCTAGCTGTTGATAGCCGCTGCCGATTTTACGGGACAGATACAGGGCGCCGTTTTTTTGAATAATCACCCGGCCGTTGTCTTTTTCTAAGTGCAACAAGGCGATACCTTGTTGGTTTTCCGGCAACAAGGTTGCCAGATTGCGTAAAGCGGTTTCCTGAATGTCGATGACTTTGACATGCAAACCGGCTTGACGGCAACGCTCGCTGAGCGTCGACACCAGGTCTTTGGTACAAGCTACTGCTTCCAGCATTTGCGGGGTGTTGGGCCGGTTGGATTTGGGTAAATAGTAATAATCGATAGTGGCTTGATCGAGCGGGTAATCGAGTAAGTCGGCAATCCGCCAGCCGACTGCTGGTTTGATTTCTTCTGAGTTAACCGCCGGCGCTTCGATACTGATGGCGCGATAGTGTTCCGGCGCCAGCAGGATATGGCAATCGTATTCTTCCAGATGGTGGTTTTTAACCAGTGTTTCCAATTGGGGCACTAACTGCACTTCGCTGCTCGGCACGAATTCGGCATGCAACAAGCGCGGTCGCTCATGTTCCGCATAACGGGTGATGGCTATGGTAAAACCGTTTGCCACGAAGCTGACAGCCACGATGCCGGGCGAGATGCTGGGTTTTCGCAGTAATTTTTGCAGTAAGCGCACTGTGAGCGGTTTCCGGTAGAAAAGGCTATTTGGAATTGCAATAAAAGAAGCGAGGACGTATCGATTCGCCGTTTACGTTTTTTTTGAAAGGCTTACAGCCTAACTTGCAACTAGTACGCGAAGTCTATACTAAAAGACCGGATTTACAGAAATTTGCGCGAATTCTAAGTTCGTGAATTAAATTACTACGAAAAGACTGAGGCGGGACCTTATAGCCCGGCCCTTAATATCGTCACTCCCGCGAAAGCCGGAGCCCAGAGTAGCGCCTTGTGCCAGCAAGCGTTCGCCGAATTGTTTTTGGCGAACGCTTATTTTTTGAGCTTAGTTGGCGGTGATAAGCTGTAAATCAGCTGATCCAAACAGAACGGGCTTTAAATGCTTTTTGTAATCGGCTGGCAACTACTTGCCATTGAATATTACGAAAGAACGCATCGACATAATTACCGGCCGCCGCGCCGTAATCCATTTGATAAGAGTGTTCGTACATGTCCAACACCAGGATAGGTAGAGTCGCACTGGGTGCATTGGCATGATCCCACTGCCAATAATTTTCAAGCAGGCCGGTATGCAGGTTTAAACCCAAAACCACCCAGCCGGAACCGCCGCCCAGACCGGCGCCGATGCGTTTAAATTCCTTTTCCCAAGTTTCCACGGAACCGAAAGATTCGCTCAAAGCCTTACCAACCGTTACATCCGGCTTAGTGCTGCCACCCAGATTGGCAAAATACAGTTCGTGTAGTACCACAGAGCCGGTACGTATTAAATGTTCGCGCTTTAGATCGTTATAGATATAAGGCGGTAGCGTGGAATCTTCCAGGAAACCGGCCAATTTTTGTTTCACCGCATTCAGCGCTTTGACCGAGCCGGCATAATTGTTTTCCCAGTGGGAGCGAATCAGTTTCTCGGATATGCCGTCCAACTTCGCGGGATCGAAAGGCAGCGGTTTTATCTCCTGAACCGTATTAAATGCCGACGACAAACTGGTATTGAGGTCCGGTTCGGTTTCGGCAAGACTGTTACTGCTCAGGGAAGCCAAGGCGGCACCGGCCGTGGCGGTGGCTAAGAAATCTCTCCGGGTATAGTCGTTCGTCATAAGTTCACTCCATGTTGGCTTAGCCAGGGTTTCAGAAAGGTCAATAACAGCCCGGCCGCACCGCTGCAGGCGATGACCGGTATAACGCCGGCTTTGTAGCGAAACAAAGCCAGAATGGCGGCCAGGCCGATTAGCAGCGCGAAGCGGTCCAACTCGTCGCTAAATCCTCTGGGCCAGAACACGTGATAGGCAAAAAAAGCGGCCAGATTCAGAATCACGCCCACCACAGCGGCGGTGATGCCGGTCAGCGGGGCGGTGAATTTCAAATTGTTGTGAGTCGATTCCACCAGCGGTCCACCGGCCAAGATGAACAGAAAACTGGGCAGGAAGGTGAAATAAGTTACGACAGTTGCCGCTACCGCACCCGCCAGAAACAGATGCTCGCTACCGAACGGTGCCTGGCTCCAGCCGGCGACGAAGCCGACGAAAGTGACGACCATGATCAGCGGGCCGGGTGTGGTTTCGCCCAAGGCCAGACCGTCAATCATTTGTGTCGCTGTCAGCCAGTGATAATGCTCCACCGCGCCTTGGTAGACATAAGGTAATACTGCATAGGCGCCTCCGAACGTGAGTAGGGCCGCTTTGGTGAAGAACCAGCCCATCTGCGTCAGTGCGCCGTCCCAGCCGTATCTTGCGCAGAGCCAGCTAAGTGCGCCGCCCCACAATGCCAGGCCAATTAAAGCCAGCTTGACCAATTTTCCGGCGTTGAAACGGGCGTGCTCCGGCGTCGGCGTGTCGTCGTCTATTAACGCCGGACCAAAATGCTGGTTGGATTTACCGTGACCGCCGCCCAAATTGAAGTATTTGGGAACCAGTTTGCCGCCAATGGCACCGAGCACGCCCGCCACCAGCACGATGAGCGGAAATGGGGCATGCAATACAAAAATAGCCAGAAATGCTAGTGCCGCCATCGCCCATAGCCAGGCATTCTTCAAAGCCCGCGAGCCGATCCGATACGCGGCAAACAGCACAATCGCGGTCACGGCGGGTTTGATGCCATATAGTACGCCGGCCACCGCTGGTAAATGCCCGTAAGCCATATATATCCAGCCTAAGCCGATCAAAATCAACAGGGAGGGCAATACAAACAAGCCGCCGGCTATGATGCCGCCCCAACTGCGATGCATCAGCCAGCCGATATAGGTAGCCAGTTGTTGCGCTTCCGGGCCGGGCAATAGCATGCAGTAATTTAAGGCATGCAGGTAACGGCGTTCGGAGATCCAGCGTTTATTTTCCACCAGATCCTGATGCATGATGGCAATCTGCCCGGCGGGACCGCCGAAGCTGATGAAACCCAATTTCAGCCAATACCAAAAAGCCTGTTTCAAACTCACGGACGGCGGTGGGTTGCTGAGGGCTTGATTGTCGTTCATGTGTCTGTTCCTGAAAACGCTTGAAAAAAGTGTCGTAAATATGTCCCGGCTTTGACCATCGAAGCAAAGCCGGTTTGCTATGAATTTACTTGGTTTGATGCTTGTCTTCGCGGTTTGGCATCAATTATGCTCGAAAATTTATGAGATTTGCTCGTCAACTACTTGACATTAATAAGAAAAATTTTGCAACTAAGCGTTTTAAAACTCGCCACGAAACAGGTATCGGACTATTATTAACGACATCCCCGGGATTGCATTTGCGGCCTAGTTCGCAGTAACGAATTAAAAATATGTTAGGCGATCAATGCTTAGATAGGAACCCGATTTGCTATAGCCGATTGTTAATCGTGACGGTAATTTTGGCCGCTACCGGCAGATAGCTTAGACCGAGCGGGTTGGACAAGCTTCTGTAGAAGAAAGGTTTGTTCGCCGAGCTCATAATGCCAACTTTGGAACAGGAGGAAATCATGAGAGCCCATGATTTTTCGTTTCTAAAGCAGTCCAAACAAATTTCCGCCATCATCGGCGGCTTGCTAGTTATTTGTGCGCTAAACGTTTTCGCGGATGCACCGCCTCCGGAAAGCTTCGACACGCCCTCCGCGTTAATTCTGACTCCATCGGATCAAGCGCTGACAGCCGATGCCACTGATAGCTCGAATCTTTTGTTGAGTAATACCGGGCGCGGCACGCCAAACCTTAAACCGACTGAAAAACGCAAAAGCCGGCCGGTGAACTTGGGTTGCGGTGTCGATGTGAACCAATTCCCCAGTGAAGACAATTCTCTGTCTAGTCGATTCGTTGGGGCATGCGATTTGAAGCTTCGCTACTGAAATTAGGTATCTGTCGGTCTAGCGAGGCTAGGTCTGAAGTTTAAGTTTTACGCCTGGAAATGCGCTTAGCCGACCAAATGTTGGATTTGCTGGCTGGTAATCGCGACGGTATTTAATTTGCGGATTTGCGGTTCTATGCCGTCGAAATTGCCGCGAAACTCCATCAGGCGCAGTTCGGCTTCAATATCGGCTACTTCCAGTAGGTTTTTCAGTAGCCTATCCTGCATTTCCCGCAAGCCGCGCTGCCGGCCGAAATAACCTTCCAGGCATTCGCCCACGAGCATGAATGCCGCCGCAAATACCGTCAATACTGCAAAGGCCAGTACCAACTTTGGGATGCCCTGAGTTAAGGCCGCTATCAATGCGCCGGCCGACAAGGTGGCGATGGTACTACCGATCAGACGTAAGCGCACCGAGCCTCGCAAACGCGCGCTCAGCAAATTATAAATACTCAAACACTCCTGCTTGACTAGGCCTTTGGTGCTCATGGCTAAATCGACCAGCAACTGGGATTGTGACGCGCTGTCTTGCCCGAGTAACTTTCCGGGCCTGAGGGTTTCGGTGTATCCGGGGTGTTTCGCGCAAATTTGATCCAGCAATTCCGGTCTTAACCTGCTCAGCAGATTGACCAGAGCCTGGATATCAAGAGCGATTGAGTCAAGCATGCATATCTCCGCCGGGGCATGTAAATGGACAACACCTCAATAATAACCGGGCTTGGCTATTGCGGGCACTGTTTTTTCGGCATTGCGCAAGTTTAGGAGAATTGGCGCAAAAACCAAGGAGATAAGCTTTGTTAAAGCAAGTGGCCTTGATGATGGGCGATTCGAGAGCGCGGAAATGTCTTAATTGATCGGCGCTTCGTTGGATCGAAATTACGAGATCATTCCCCCTACGCCAGGCATCGTGCTGCCTGGCGTGTTGGTTTGAAAAGGGTTGTGTGCGCCTAGCGGCAATCGAATTGCTTGGGCCAATCCCGGTAATTAAACACCTGACCTTCTTGCCGCACGGTATCAACCGCAGCCAAATCCAGGTCGGCATACACCCATTGCGCCTGGTTGTATTCGCCTATCGCCAGAATGCCATTGTTGGGAAAACCCCGATCCACCGGCGTGTAAATCGCCGCCGCGCCGCAGTTGACGTCCACCGCTTCCGACCAGTCGGCATTGCCGACCAATGACGCTTGAACCACATAGCACTGGTTTTCCAGCGCGCGGGCCTGGCAACCGATGCGCACCCGAAAATAACCGGCTTCGGTGTCGGTGCAACTGGGGACTAGAATCAAAGTGGCGCCTCGTTCAGCCTGTTGCCGGGCGTAATGCGGGAACTCGCTGTCGTAGCAGATATTGATCGCTATCTTGCCGAACGCCGTGTCGAACAGTTTTATGTCCAAGCCGCGAGAAATATGCCATTGCTCGTTCTCGAAACGAGTCATCGTCAGTTTTTCCTGATAATCCACATCGCCTTGCGGCGTAAAGAAATAAGCATGATTGCGAAATTCGCCGTTGGCGTGTTTGACCGGAAAAGTCCCTGCTTGAATATAAACCCTATGCTCCGCCGCCAGGGTTTTGAACAGATCCAGATAGTCAGGCAGTAAGGTTTGCAAAGCATCCAGCTGACCGTTCAATGAAGAATAAACATCCTTGGGAAACAGGGATGCCAATTCCATGCAGGCGTATTCCGGAAACAGCAGGATATCCGCTTGGTTCTCGGCGGCTTCCTTGACCCAACTGCGGGCCTTGGTTTCGAAGTTTTCCCATGTTTCCAGGAAGCTGATGTCGTATTGGGCGCTGGCGATTTTAGGCACGGTCTTCTCTCAACCAAAAAGTCATGGGTTTGGCGGTTTCCGCGACATCGTCGAGATCCTTCCAGGTATAGGTGGTTTTCAGCTCGGGGTGCTTGACGTAGCCGCGTTTGTTCCAGAACGTATCCAACGGCACGTAATCTGCTGGCCGGCGCGGATGGTCAACAGGGCGTTCGACGCAGCAGAAGGTGATGTGTTTGAAACCACCCAAATCTTCGGCATGGGCTTCGCGTTGTTCGAAGAAGCGCACGCCAACACCCAAGCCGCGATAAGCCTTGTTCAACACCGATTCGCCGCAATAAAAAACCTCATCCGGGTCGTAGCCGTTCTCGACGAACGGTTTTTTCACTTCGTCGGTTTCGTATTTCAATGGAATCGCCGTCGATGCGCCGATGATCGCCTCCTCATCGAACGCCAATACAATAACGCTTTCCGGGCAGTTGATATAGGTTTGCAGGTATTTCTTCTCGTACTCGTAATCGCCGTCGTACAAATATGGAAAGTCGCGGAACACTTCTATGCGCAGTCGCGCCAGTTCCGGAATGTATTGAATCAGGGCGTCGCCGCTGAGGCGCTGGATGCGGATGTCTTTGCTCATGCTGGTTTGCGGTTGAATTAAAACAAAATGTCAGTCGCCAACGTCAAGGCGATAACTGCACATTGTATTGCAGGCGGAGGTGGGTTGCCTATGACAAAGGTTTATACGAACCTATATGCTAGATTCTAATGTAGGTTGGTTAGAGCGAAGCGATACTCAGTGGGATTACTGACCATTAAGGGGTTAGGTTTATGTTGCTTTACGTTAGAGTGACTTTAGACCTGCAACGAGAGTTGCGGCAGCGGAAATAGAGAATACGGCCTCCGGCCTCGGCAAAAACAAGCATGGCTTGAACCTGCGATAGCTTTGCAATTAGGCGTGCGCTAGCGACGATGTCGCCTGCGCGGGCCTTCTCCATTGTGTGCCGCGTGAACCAACGCTGGTAGGGAAAGAGCCCACGCTCAAACTCTGTGATAAAAATTTCTAGGTCAAATTTTTCTCCAGAATCGATGAGTGTCTTGACTAATGCAGTGCTGGCATCGTGGCTACCGAGAGCGGATGAAACCATTGCGGAGAGTAATCGCGCCAAGATAGAAATCACTAGGCCAAATACAAGCAGCATTAGTGCTGCTCTAATATGCGAAACACAGACGAACCCGGCTATGGCTTCGAAGTTCGCGAGTAGAAGGGAGAAGGCTGCGCCTACCCCAGCAATTAACCAGCTAGAAAACGACCCGAGGGATTCATTAACTTTGCTGGCGGATACAACCAAACCCGCTATTGCTATGTCCTGTGCGTTTCGCGCTTCTTTTGAATATTCCACCTATAAATCCCCGGTAACGAGAAGAAAACCTAACTAAAATTAGAAATATCTTTTCATTTCAACTGTATTGCTTCATTTGGCACTGCATAAGTAAAATTGGCTAACTGTCAACGGTTTACTGCGATTACTTCTGCAAACGCCCCCGCCGCGCATCCATTGGATTCTGCCTTAAAGGTCGGTAAATTTCGACACGATCTTCGGCGCTGAGATTCTTGTCCAAATTACAAATCTGCCCAAAAATCCCCACCTTCTGCTGACTTAAATCAATCTCCGAAACCTCTCGCAAAATGCCGGAAACTGCTATAGCTTGTTCGACAGTGCTATTTGCTGCCAGGCTGACAGGAATAAGTAGTTGCCGATCCGGCGTGGCGTAAGCCACTTCCACCGCTATCAACTCATCCGCCATACAGGGCTTTAGCGCGTTGGGTGAAGGAGGAGACCATGGTGTTGCAGATTTGATTGAACACCGGGCCAAAGGCCAGGTTGGCCAGCATACCGGAGATCTCGAACTCCAGGTCCAGCGAGATTTTGCTGGCGTCTTCGCGCAAGGGCATAAAGCTCCAAAAGCCCTCCAGCGAGGAAAACGGCCCGTCCAGCAAGCTGATCTGGATTCTGCCGCCTTGATCGACTTTATTGCGGGTGGTAAAGGATTTATGAAAGCCGGCCTTGGCGATGTCGATTTGGCCTTCGACGATGTTGCCTTCGCGTTTCAAAATTTTACTGCCGGAGCACCAGGGTAAAAACTTGGGATACGACTCGATATCGTCCACCAGGTCAAACATTTGTTTGGCGGAGAATTTGACCAGGGCGCTTTTTTGCACAACCGTGATCATTACAGCACCCCAAGTACATGCAGGAATACAAGAAATACCGCTGCCGGCGCCACGTATTTGATCAGAAGTTGCCAAGCTTTAAAGCCTTGCGCGGGCAGTTCCAGTTCCTGCTCGGCATGAGCTTGTTTCATCATCCAGCCGGCAAACATCGCGATGCACAAACCGCCCAAAGGCAGCATCAGGTTGGCGGTCAAATAGTCCAGTAATTCGAACAGATTTTTATCGAAGATTTTAAAACCGGACCAGACATTAAAGGAAAACACCACGGCCACGCCCAAGCCCCAGCAAGCGCTGCCCGACCAGATGCAGGCTTTTTGTCTATCGATATTTTTATTTTCCACCAGCCAGGCCACGGCCGGTTCGATCAAAGAAATTGACGAGGTGAGGGCGGCGAAAAACAGCAGCACAAAAAACAAAACGCCGAATAACCAGCCGCCGCTCATGTGCCCAAACGCTAATGGCAGGGTTTGAAAAATTAGGCCGGGGCCGACAGCCACTTCTAGGTTATTAGCAAATACCAAGGGGAAGATGGCTATGCCGGCCAATAAGGCCACGGCAGTATCGGCGCCGGCAATGAAAAACGTGGTTTTGGCGATGGAGACATGGCCGGGCAGGTAAGAGCCGTAGACCATGATGGCGCCCATGCCCAGGCTTAAAGTAAAGAAGGCGTGACCCATCGCGGTGAGCACGGCATCGGCGTTGATTTTGCTGAAATCGGGGCTGAACAAAAAGTGGATGCCTTGCGCGTAAGAACCGGATGCCATCGCGTAAGCCACTAAAATGATCAGGATCACAAACAAGGCCGGCATTAAAAAGCGTACGGCTTTTTCCAGACCGCCTTTGATGCCGCGCATGACCACTTGCATAGTAATGAACATGAACACGGTGTGCCAGAAAATTTGCTGGATAGGGCTGGCCATCAAATTGTCGAACATTTGCTTCACTTCTGCGCCGTCGGTACCGAAGAAACCGCCGAAAAAGGCTTTAAAGATATAAGCCATCGACCAGCCGGCAATCACGCTATAGTAGGCCAGGATTAAAAAACCCGCGATCATGCCCATCCAGCCCAAATAGCCCCAGCGCGGGTCTACTTTGGCCTCCGCCGCCAGGGTTTGCATGGTGTTGATCGGGCTTTGCCGTCCGCGCCGGCCCAGCATGATTTCCGCAATCATGATCGGTATCCCGATGGCCGCCACGCAGATTAAATACACCATCACAAATGCGCCGCCGCCGTTTTGGCCGGTGATGTATGGAAATTTCCAGATATTACCCAAACCGACCGCCGAACCGGTGGCGGCCAGAATAAAGGCGAAGCGGGAGGACCATTCGCCGTGGATGGATGGGGTTTTATCNNGGGGAGCCCTTGTGTTTTTATATCGTTATTTAACGGGTGTGTGAGTAAAATATCAAAATTCACGTTTTCAGTCAGTTTAAAAAAAACTTCGCTACAGAATGGCAGCCAAAAAATCCAAGAAGGACAACAAAGCCACCGATAACACGATTGCGGTTAATCGTCAGGCTTCCCACGAGTACACCATAGACGAGACTTTCGAAGCCGGTTTGGTATTGGAGGGCTGGGAAGTGAAAAGCTTGCGTGACGGCCGGATCCAGCTGAAAGAGAGCTATGTAGAGATCAGACGCGGCGAAGCGTGGTTGAGCGGGGCGCATGTGTCCGCTTTGCTATCGGCGTCTACGCACGTCAATCCCGATGCGGTGCGCAAGAAAAAATTATTGTTACACAGGCGTGAATTGAACAAATTGATCGGTTCCGTTGAGCGGAAGGGCTATACCTTGATTCCCTTGTCGATGTATTGGATCAAAGGTCGCGCTAAGCTGAAAATCGGTCTGGCGAAAGGTAAAAAATTGCACGATAAACGCGCGGCTTCCAAAGACAAGGATTGGCAGCGCGACCGGGCGCGCATCATGAAGCATGGCTAATTTCGATGGCGACGCATCCTAATTTATTGAACTCAGACGACAGCGTTTTGCTGGTGGTGGATATACAAGGCCGTTTGTCGGCGGCGATGCCCGCTTTAGACCTAAAACAGATGCTTACGCATGGTCAGCGCTTGTTGCAAGCCGCCGGGTTGTTGAATGTGCCGGTGCTGTTGACCGAACAATATCCGCAAGGGCTGGGGCCGACGCAAGCGGAGATTAGCGAGTGTTTGCCGGGCAATGCCCGAATGTTCAGTAAAACCGGTTTTTCTTGTTGCGCCGCGGAGGGTTTCACGCAGGCCCTGTTAGATACCGGACGGAAGCAAGTCGTGGTAATAGGCCAGGAAGCACATGTGTGCGTGCTGCAAACCGCGCTTGAGCTTTTAAGTGAAAATTATCAAGTTCATGTGTTGACCGACGCGGTGTGTTCGCGCCGAGTTGAACATAAAGACTACGCCTTGCAGCGCATGCAACAACAAGGTGCGACGTTGAGCTGTCACGAATCCGTGTTGTTTGAATGGTTGCGTGATGCTCGGCATAGCCATTTCAAAACTATTTCAGCGCTTTTGCGTTAATGTCACGGGGGTTTAATGCTACGGAAGGGATGGAACGCGGTAATACTGGGATTGTTGCTGGTACAGGGATGTGCGGAGCCGTTGCCGCCAGTAAAGACTTTTAACGGTTTTGCGCAAGGGACTACGTACCATATTAGCTATTGGGCTCCGCAAGCGCTGGATGAGGCGCAGATCACCGCTGAAGTTGAAAAGGTTTTCGTAGATTTGGATAAAGCTTTGTCCAAATACCGACCCGACTCGATAATCGAACAGTTCAATGCCAGTACCTCGACGGATGGTCAGCAAGTCGGCGAGGAAATCGTGGCTTTGGTTAAAATTGCTCAGAACGTTAGTGCCCTGAGTCAGGGGTGCTACGATTTGACCATTAGGCCCTTGTTCGAGCTGTGGGGCTTTATGGGTGACGACTTGACTATTCCCGACGATGCAACTCTTCAGGCGGCTTTGGCGAATGTCGGGATGGACAAGTTGCAACTGGTGGACGATAGCCGTATGTCGAAAAAACTGCCGAATTTGCGAGTCGATGTGTCGTCAATAGCTCAAGGTTATAGTGTGGAGAAAATCAGTAATACGCTTCAGGCTATGGGTATCCAAAACTATCTGGTGGAAATTGGCGGCGAGTTGAAAGCGCTGGGTAGCAAGCCAGACGGCAAGGCTTGGCGGATTGCGGTGGAAAAACCGCTGCCCGGCGAGCAAAAAATGCATAAGGTGGTGACACTGCCCAAGGAGTCGCCGATGTCGGTGATGACCTCCGGCACGTATCGGCATTATTTCGACGTCAAAGGCAAACGTTACAGTCACATTCTCGATGCTCGCAACGGCACGCCGGTAACGCACGATTTAGTGGCGGTCAGCGTGTTTAACGAGAGCCCGACTATCGCCGACGCCTGGTCTACCGCTTTATTATGCCTGGGGCAGGAAGAGGGGATGAAACTCGCCGATGCCGAGAAATTGCAGGTGATGTTTATCCAGCAGCAAGGCACCGAGTTTTTGGAAAGCAAAACTAGAGCCTTGACCATGTCGACCCTGGTGACGATTAACTAGGCTTAGTTCTATCGTGGTAGTATCCGCGCAAAACAGAATCGGGGGAGATTTTATGTGGGGTCTAAACGATCACTTGACGTTCGCCGTACATGGCGGCGGCGATAACGGTGGGGGCGTTGCCGGCGGCGTGGAGAGCTTGTTGTCCTTCCTGGAAGTGTTGGTGCGGCAATCTCCGTCGGAAAGTCTGGATAGTTTGTTGCCGGGCATCGCCGCGTTACAAAATGTCCATCCCTTGCTGGTACATTTTCCGATTGCGTTGTTGACTTTGTTCTTCACCCTGGACTTGATCGGCAGCTTGGCCAACCGCCCGGAATGGCGGCAGATAGCCGGCGCATTTTTGTATCTGGGTACCGTATTTGCCGCGTTGACCGTGGCGGCCGGTTTGGTCGCGGCAGGGAGTGTGGCGCATGGTGGTGACGTTCACGAGATCATGGAGCATCATGAGCACTTGGGTATTTCGGTATTGAGCCTGGCTGCGCTGCTATCAGCGTGGCGCTTGTTGAGTAAAGGGTTGGTAGCCGGACCGGCTAACACGCTGTACTTGTTATTGGCGGCGATTTTATCCGGATTGCTGGCGTTTACTGCCGATCTGGGCGGCCTGATGGTCTATAAACATGGCGTGTCGGTACACGCTGCGGAGCAGGTTAATCAAGCGGCGGCGCGGGCCCATGAACACGAAGGTGCTGTTGAGGATAGTTTGCCGGCAACGCATGAAGACGGAGAAGTCGACGATTTGAAACCGGAAGATAGTCATCACGATGAAGCAGCGCATGGCGTTGCCGGTCATCATCACGACCATCATCATGCGCATTGACGTCCGCCTGAAGAGCCGTCGGACAAAGGCTGACAAGGGTCAGCCTTTTTTTATTGGTCCGGACATGACATATCGGATAGCTGTGTTATCCTACGCCGCCATTTTTTGTGAGGCTATAGATGCGTACCCGCGTTAAAATTTGCGGTTTTACCCAAGTGGAAGATGCACTTTGTGCAGCTAATTTGGGTGCCGATGCGATTGGTTTGGTGTTTTATCCGCCCAGTCCAAGAAACGCAAGCATCGAACAAGCCGCAAGCATCAGCAGAGCATTGCCAGCCTTTGTTAACGTGGTAGCCTTGTTCGTCGATGCCGCGCCGGCGTTGATCCGGGAAGTATTGAATAAAGTAAGGGTGGATTGCCTGCAATTTCATGGCGATGAGCCTGCCGATGATTGCCGGATTTACGATAAATCGTACATCAAAGCCATTCGCATGCAAGCGGATACGGACGTCGTCGGGTTGCAACAGCAATACCACGATGCGGCCGGATTACTGTTGGATGCTTATCATCCAGGCGTGCAGGGCGGCAGCGGTAGCGGTTTTGACTGGGATCTGATTCCGACGACCCGCAGTTTGCCGATCATTCTCGCGGGCGGATTGACGCCGGAAAATGCCGGGGAAGCGATTAAAGCTGTAAAACCGTACGCACTGGATGTGAGCAGCGGTGTTGAGGCCGGGAAAGGCATCAAGGATGCGGCGAAAATGGCTGCGTTTATAAGAAAAACTAATCAAGCGACTTGAAAACTATGACAGAAAGATACGATATGCCGGATGCCCGGGGCCATTTCGGGCCTTACGGCGGTATTTTTGTGGCGGAAACGCTGATGCCGGCCATTACCGAATTGAACGAAGCCTACCAGCGCTACATGCAGGATCCTGAGTTTATTGCCGAACTGGATGCCGATCTTCGAGACTATGTCGGCCGGCCATCGCCGCTATATCACGCGGAGCGCTGGAGCCGGGATTTGGGCGGTGCGCAGATTTATCTGAAGCGCGAAGATCTCAATCATACTGGCGCGCACAAAGTTAATAATACTGTCGGTCAAGCCCTGCTGGCCAAACGCATGGGCAAGACCCGCATTATCGCCGAAACCGGCGCCGGTCAGCACGGTGTAGCCACTGCGACAGTCGCGGCGCGCTTGGGTTTGGAGTGTGTGGTGTACATGGGCGCAGTGGACGTGGCCCGCCAATCCCTGAATGTCTATCGAATGAAGTTGTTGGGCGCCACCGTGGTGCCTGTGCAATCAGGCTCTAAAACCCTCAAAGACGCATTGAACGAAGCTTTGCGCGATTGGGTGACCAATATCGATAATACTTTTTATATTATTGGCACCGTAGCCGGTCCGCATCCCTATCCGGCCATGGTTCGGGATTTTCAGGCTGTGATTGGCCGAGAAGCCCGTCAACAATGCATCGACCAAACCGGCCGCTTGCCCGACGTACTGCTTGCTTGCGTGGGCGGCGGTTCCAATGCCATTGGCTTGTTTTATCCGTTTATCGACGACAAGTCAGTGAAAATGATCGGCGTCGAAGCGGCTGGCGACGGCGTTGAAACCGGCCGTCATTCAGCACCTCTATGTGCCGGCCGTCCTGGTGTATTGCACGGCAATCGCACGTATTTGATGGCTGATGACGACGGCGAAATCATCGAAACCCATTCTATCTCCGCCGGCTTGGATTATCCCGGAGTCGGCCCTGAGCATGCCTGGCTGAAAGATACCGGTCGTGCTCAGTATGTGAACATTACCGACGACGAGGCAATGGCGGGTTTTCACGCCTTAACTCGCATGGAAGGTATTATTCCGGCTCTGGAATCCAGCCATGCCATGGCTTATGCGATGAAACTGGCGCCCACCATGCGCAAGGATCAAATCATTGTTATTAATTTGTCCGGACGCGGCGATAAAGATATGCAAACGATTATGCAACGCGAGGGCATCAGTTTATGAGCCGTTTAGCTAACAAATTTGCCGAATTGAGAGCCTCCGGCCGTAAAGCCTTAATTCCGTTTATCACTGCCGGTGATCCTTATCCGGAATTCACCGTCCCTTTGCTGCACGAAATGGTCGCGGCTGGTGCCGACGTCATTGAATTGGGTGTGCCGTTTTCTGATCCGATGGCCGATGGCCCGGTGATACAACGCGCCAGTGAGCGTGCGTTATCACACCATGTTGGTTTGCGAAAAGTATTGAGCATGGCCATCGAGTTTCGGAAAACCGATCAGACCACGCCGTTGGTGTTGATGGGTTACCTAAACCCGATCGAAATCATGGGTTACGAAGATTTTGCCAATGCTGCGCAACGCGCCGATGTTGACGGTGTGTTGACCGTGGATTTGCCGCCGGAAGAATCCGAGGCTTGCGTCCATATGCTGCGCGAGCGCGGCATAGATCAGATTTTTTTACTGGCGCCTAACACCACTGCTGAACGGATTCAGAAAATGGATGCAGTGGGCAGCGGCTATTTATATTACGTGTCGCTGAAAGGCGTCACCGGTGCCGGACATTTGGATACCGCCGATGTCGAACAAAAATTACAACTGATTCGCCAGAATACCGCTTTGCCGGTTGGGGTTGGTTTCGGAGTCAAGGATGCCGACACCGCGAAAACTATCGCCGCTATTGCCGACGGTGTCGTGGTGGGTAGCGCGCTGATCAGTAAAATAGAAGCAAATCTCGATGATCCTCAGCAAGCCAAGCATGAGATCATCACCCTGTTGAAATCCATGCGCGAAGCCATGGATGTTTAAGCTTTCAAGCGGAGACTACACCGAATGAGTTGGTTTGAAAAACTGGTCCCCTCTGCCATCAGAACCGAATCCTCGCAGAAGAAAACCACCGTGCCGGAAGGCTTGTGGAATAAATGTCCGCGTTGCGATGCGATTTTGTTCAACGCCGAGCTAGAAAAAAACTTAAGCGTTTGCCCAAAATGCGATCACCATTTACGCATTTCGGCGCGCAAACGGCTGAATATGTTTTTGGATGAAGATGGCCGTCAAGAGATCGGTGCTGGATTAAAGCCCAGCGATCCTTTGAAGTTCAAGGACAGCAAACGCTATAAAGATCGCATCAGTCAGGCGCAAAAACAAAGCAACGAGAACGATGCATTGGTGGTGATGAAAGGTACGCTGAAAGGCGCCGGTATCGTCGCTGCGGCGTTTGATTTTGGTTTCATGGGCGGTTCGATGGGCTCGGTGGTTGGCGAGCGATTCGTGCGCGGCGTGAACGAAAGTTTGCGTTTGGGTGTGCCGTTCATCGTCTTTACTGCCAGCGGCGGTGCCAGAATGCAGGAGTCTTTGTTCTCGCTGTTTCAAATGACCAAAACCAGCGCGGCCTTAACCAAATTAGCCGAAGCCGGAATTCCGTATATTTCCTTCATGACCGATCCAACTATGGGCGGTGTTTCCGCCAGTCTGGCGATGTTGGGCGACATAAACGTAGCCGAACCGGACGCCTTAATCGGTTTTGCTGGTCCGCGAGTCATCGAGCAAACGGTTCGTGAAAAGTTGCCGGAAGGTTTCCAGCGCAGCGAATTTCTCCAGGAACACGGAGCCATAGACATGATCGTTGATCGCCGCGAGATGCGCGATAAAATAGCCAGTATTCTGGCTATTATGTGCGCCGGTAGCAGCAGCGCGGACGTGGTCGACGTTATTCCTTACAGTGAGCCATTAAGCAATCAGGGTGAGAGCGATAATCCGCAGCCTCAGGAATAAATACGGTCGAAATGACACGTTTTGATTCGCTGCAAGCCTGGTTGGACTGGCAGGAAAAATTACATCCTCGGCCTATCGATTTGGGATTGGGACGGGTTGCCGGCGTATATCGGCAGCTTAACCCCGAGCAGAAAAAGCCGCTGACTATTACAGTTGCCGGCACCAACGGCAAGGGTTCCTGCGTGGCATTTCTGGAAGCGATATATCGCGCCGGGGGCTATAGAGTGGGTGCTTACACATCGCCGCATATTTTGCGTTATAACGAACGCATTCGTATTGATGGCGAGCCCGTTGCCGATGCGATGATTTGCGACGCTTTTGCCCGTATAGATGCGGCACGCGGCGAGACCAGTTTGAGCTATTTCGAGTTTGGCACATTGGCGGCGTTGAGTATTTTCGCCGACGCGGGTCTGGATATTCAGTTGCTGGAAGTCGGTTTGGGCGGCAGGCTCGATGCGGTGAATATTGTTGATCCCGATGCGGCGATTGTGACGACGATAGCACTCGATCATGTCGATTGGCTGGGCCATACTGAAGAAGCCATCGGCCGGGAAAAAGCCGGCATCTTTAGGCCGGGTGTAGCGGCTATAATTGGCGATCAACAAGGGCCTCGCTCGGTAGTCGAAGTCGCTCAGCAAGTGGGGGCCACCGTACTGCAAATGGGCAACGCATTCACGTATCAGAAACAGGTTGACGGCTGGGAATGGCGGTCTGCTGATACGCAAATCAGTCGCTTGCCACCGCCGGCCTTTAAGGGTGAGCACCAATATCGAAATGCTTCGTCGGCGATAATGGCGATAAAAACCCTACAGCCTCTACTAGCGATCAGTGACGATGCAATTCGGCAAGGCTTGCAAAGTGCCCAGCTATCCGGGCGTTTTCAATTGATTGCCGGCTCGCCGCGAATCTTGCTTGACGTGGGGCATAACCCGCAAGCTGTGCAAACACTAATCGACTATTTGCACGAATACTTCCCGGAAGTCAGAATACACGCAGTTTTTGCGATGATGCGGGATAAAGATATTGCCGGCGTATTGAACATGATGCGCGACAAAGTGACAACTTGGTACTTAGCGCCGCTGGTTAATCCTCGCGCTGCTAGTGCGGATATGTTAGAAACCATCTTTCAGCAACAAGGCCTGGACAATGTCCGTAGCGGTTTTGCCGATTTTACCGAGGCATTTCACGCGGCTCGGCAAAACACCGGGCAAGACGAGTTGCTTTTGATTTTTGGTTCTTTTTTTCTAGTATCCGAATATTTATCGAAATTTTCTTAGAGGTGATCAGAATGGATCAAGAGTTAAAGCAGCGATTGATTGGTGCGGCGGTGATTACCGCGTTGGCGGCGATTTTCGTGCC
>FSSH01004310.1_pt1 | contig 19821 bp, 16 predicted proteins | sample 1166101 | NCBI WGS metagenome assembly FSSH01 (sample SAMEA32972668, study PRJEB13176) | freshwater metagenome | biome: Drinking water system; feature: Biomass in drinking water that filtered by 0.45 um membrane; material: drinking water | place: USA | collected 2012-12-20 | depth 0 m | reverse complement strand
CACTTTTCCGGAAGCACTCGTGCTCTATGTTTCAGCGTGCTTCTTTTCGGAAAACCGGTGCCCACTTTTCCGGAAGCACTTTAGAGTTGCCGTCGCGCTTTGAATGCGGCGGCGAGCGTGCCGTCATCGAGATAGTCGAGTTCGCCGCCGACAGGAACGCCTTGCGCCAAGCGTGAAACAGTTACGCCGGATTGGGCGAGCAAATCAGAAACGTAGTGTGCCGTTGATTGGCCCTCGACTGTGGAATTCAACGCCAAAAGAATTTCGCGAACTTTGCCGCCGCCCGCACGCTCCACCAGAGCTGCGATGTTGAGTTGCTCAGGCCCAACGCCGTCCAGCGGCGAAAGGTGCCCGCCAAGAACATGATATTTGGCGGAGACAATGCCGGCCCGTTCGATCGCCCATAAATCACCGACGTCTTCGACGACGACGATCAGGCTCTCGTCGCGACGCGGATCCTGACAAATGCTGCATGGTGAAACGGTGTCGAGGTTGCCGCACGCCGGGCATTGGCTGATCTTGTCGACGGCCTGCTGCAAGGCGTCGGCGAGCGGCACCAACAGGTCGTTGCGCCGCTTCAACATTGACAGCACCGCCTTGCGCGCCGAGCGCGGCCCGAGCCCCGGCAGTCGCGCCATCAACTGCACGAGACGCTCGATCTCCGGGCCGGCGATTTTTTTCGACATAGGATGTTTACGGCGACCTTTCTCGGGCCGATCTGATGACCATTGCAGCGGCGTTCGATAGTCGTCCGTTGCTCTAGAACAATTTCATTCCTGGTGGCAGCGGCAGACCGCCCGTGACTTCCGACATCTTGGCCTGCATGGCGCTGTCGGCTTTGCTGCGGGCGTCCGACGCGGCAGCGACGATGAGGTCTTCGAGAATCTCGGTTTCGTCGGGCTTCATCAGGCTCGGATCGATGCGGATGGCTTTGACCTCGCCCTTGCCGTCAACGGTTACTTTCACCAGGCCGCCGCCGGACTGGCCGTCGATCTCGGCGCGAGCCAATTCCTCTTGAACGTCTTTCAGGCGAGCTTGCATCTGGCTCACCTGCTTCATCATTCCCATCAAGTCTTTCATACCGTGTCTCTCATGTTTGAAACGTCACCGCGCGGCCGACCGTGAAACAGCCATCGCGATCAGCCGGTGCGGGTTTTATCTTCGTCCTTGGCAGCAGTCGCGATTTTGCGGACCTCGGCAATCTTCGCATCCGGAAAGGCTTCAAGCACGGCGCGAACGGCTGGATGCTGCTTCAGGCTTTCTAAGTCAGCGGCGTCTTCAGCGCGCCGGACGGCGCCAATGGCAGGGGCGCCGGCGGCTTTGGACAGCACCACAACCCAGCGCCGCCCGGTCCAGGCGTTCAGCTTTTCGCGCAGTTCGTTGGCGATCTCGGGTGGTGCGCCGGGAAGCAAGAACAAATCGATCGACCCGGCAGCGGAATCGAATTTCACGAGGCTGACGTGATCTTCCAGATGCAATTTAAGTTTCGCATCACGCTTCGTGCCGACGAGCGCAACGACATCGGCAAATGATTTGAGATCCGGCGCAGCGGAGGGCAAATGCGCTGACACGGGCTCACCGTCGAGGTCGTCAGTATTGAGGCCGTCGAGGTCTGGATCGTCGACGTCGGCCTCGACGACATCGTCATTTGTCAGGCCGGTGTTTTCAACGTTGGTGGCCGCGGCCTGCGGAGCTGGCGAGACTGTATTCAAAGGTCCGCGCGTTACTGCGCCGTCGGCGGCAGGCGGAACGCTTGGCGACCGCCGCGCAGCACTCGCGTCGCCACCTAGCGTGCGAATGAGATCATCGGGCGTCGGCAAATCGGCGGTGTAGGCGAGGCGGATCAGTGCCATTTCGGCGGCGGCCAACGGATTGGAAGACCGCGACGTTTCTTCGATGCCTTTGGCCAGCATCTGCCAAGCGCGCGACAGATAGGCCATCGACAGCCGGGCAGCGAGCGCGCCGCCGCGACGCTTTTCCTCAGCCGACAAGCCTTCGCTCGACGGCTCTTCGCCGACGGCTTTCATCCGCGCGACCACGTGCACGGCTTCCGCAAGATCGGACATCACTTGCCCGGCTTCCGCGCCGTCGCGATACAGGCTTTCCAAGCCGCCCAACGCGGCGGCCGTGTCACCGCGAAACAAAGCCTCAGTGAGATCGTAGATGCGAGCCCGATCGGCAAGGCCGAGCATGTCGCGGACCGCCGCAGCAGTCACGCGACCAGCGGCAGCGCTGCCAGAATCACCCGCAGCTGCACCGTGGCTCATGGCGATCGCCTGATCGAGGATCGACAAGCCATCGCGCACCGAGCCTTCTGCCGCCCGCGCGATCAGAGCCAGCGCATCGTCATCGGCTTGAGCGCTTTCAAGCGCGACGATCTTTGCGAAATGCTCAGCGAGCACCGGTTGACTGACACGGCGCAAATCGAACCGCTGACAGCGCGACAGCACCGTCACCGGCACTTTGCGAATTTCGGTGGTGGCGAATATAAAACGCACGTGACCGGGCGGCTCTTCCAGCGTTTTCAACAGGGCGTTGAAGGCGCCTTTCGACAGCATATGGACTTCGTCGATGATGAACACTTTGGTGCGCGCGACCAGCGGCGTGTATTGCGCGCTTTCGATGATCTCGCGAATATTGTCGACGCCGGTATTCGACGCGGCGTCGATCTCGAAGACATCCGGATGGCGGCCTTCCATGATGTCTTTGCAGTGCTGGCCAAGCTGCGGCATGTCGATCGTTGGCCGATCGACGCCTGGAGCCTCGTAATTCAGCGCTCGGGCAAGAATGCGAGCCGTTGTCGTTTTGCCGACACCGCGAACGCCGGTGAGCATATAACCTTGCGCGATCCGTCCTGAAGCGAACGCATTGCGCAACGTCGTCACCATGGCAGACTGGCCAATGAGATCGTCGAACGTTTGCGGCCGGTATTTGCGCGCCAGGACGATGTACGGCTTAGGCACGGCGATGTCGTCGGCGTCGCTGCCGCCTTCGCTGTCGGATGTGGATTTCTTTTTGGCCATATCCCGTCCGAGCTAAGGGCCAGAGCTGCCAAGGCCGCAGGCGCGGCCAATCGCGAACGCCATCCCGAGCTTCGGGCGGAAAGGCTTTGGCGAATTGATCAGCGCCCAGGCAGAGCCGCCCATGCGAGATGGGCGGATGCCCAATATGTATGAGCGGATAAAAGGAGGCTGGCGAACGACCCGAGTTCAAAATCGTTAGGGCTGCTTCCTTCCGGACCTGACCCGGTTGGCGACGAATTCGTCCGCCGCCAACCTCCCACAGCTATCATAAGGCACCGGAGCCTCGACACAACCCTCTGCATAAACAACAGGCAGCGATGCCGCACAAAGTTTGTGTTGCCCCTTTCAAACCCGCGTCGTGATCGCCACGTAGGTCCGAGTGTGTTCGGCGGTGCAGGCCGATCAGCGAATATTAAGCTGTATGGTTCCGTTGTTTCGAACTATTGTATCATCAGCGATTTGATTGGCACCCTATCGGCCAGCACGGAACAACTGCGGCTCCCGCAAGTTCGTCGAGCATCCTCTCGGCGGACGAAACTACAAAAATAGGATGTATCGATGGCTTTTACCGTCACGATCAACGGAAAGAAGACCTCAATCGATGTTGACCCGGAAACCCCCCTGCTTTGGGTTCTGCGCGATGACCTGAAGTTGACCGGCACGAAATTCGGGTGTGGGGCCGCCTTATGTGGCGCGTGCACGGTGCATCTCGATGGCGAAGCCGTTCGTTCGTGCCAGATTCAGGCGCGCGATGTCGATGGGCGCGATGTGACAACGATTGAGGGCGTGACAGGTGAGGCTTCAGCCACGCCGGTTGCGAAAGCGGTACAGGCGGCATGGATCAAACTCGATGTCGCACAGTGCGGCTATTGCCAGCCGGGGCAGATCATGTCGGCCGTTGGCCTGCTGACGCAAATCCCGAAGCCGACCGATGACGACATCGATAAGGCGATGGACGGAAATGTCTGCCGTTGCGCCACATATCACCGCATTCGTGCAGCGATTCACGAAGCTGCGAAAACGATTTAAAGCGACAGATCGGAGACGCCGTTTCATGAGCCGTCAAAGAACCTACTCGGCAGTAGCAATGTCTGTCGTCGCTGCAATAGTGGCTGTGCTGAGCATTGGTGGCGTTGGACAGTCGCTATTCTCGGAGCACGACGGCACACTGATCTCAACGGCAAAAGCTGCGGAAAAAAACTCGTCTGTCGCTGACGCCAGCCAATTGTTTTCGCCTGTTGCCGCCGTTCTACGTCACCCGCGCTGCATGAACTGTCATCCGCGTGACGACCGCCCGCGCCAGGGCGATGATCGCCATCCGCACTTGCAGAACATCGTGCGCGGCGAAGATGAAATGGGCTTCGTCAACGGCCGGTGCACCGCCTGCCATCGCGATGAAAACAGTGAGCATTCGGGCGTTCCAGGAGCGCCGACCTGGCATCTCGCGCCGTTGTCGATGGGTTGGCAGGGGCTTGGCGATGCCGAGCTATGCGCAACACTGATTGATAAAGAAAAGAACGGTGGGAAGGATATCGCAGCGCTTGTCGAACACATGACGAAAGACCCGCTTGTTTTGTGGGGATGGACGCCCGGCGGCGATCGCACGCCCGTGACCCCGCCACATCCGCAATTCGTCAAAGAATTGACGGCTTGGGCCGATGCCGGCGCGCCATGTCCGGCAACCGCCAAATAAATTTGTTCAGAAATTCGTATCCGTTCGCGAGGATCGCATGACGTACACAGACCTGCCGAACAAATTGACCGGTATTTTCGCCATGCCGGTCCCAAAACCGCCGGACGAATCTCGCCGGTCATTCTTGAAAATATCCGGCGGCGTTGGCGCCGGATTGGTGCTTGGCCTCGCAGCCCCGCTGCCGAAGCTCGGTCCGACGGGTGCACAAGCCACTTCGGGAGCCTTAGCACCCAATCCCTTTCTGCGCGTCGCGGCCGACAACACGGTCACGGTCATCATCAAGCACTTGGATAAGGGCCAGGGAGCGGCGACCGGATTGGCAACGCTGGTGGCTGAAGAACTCGATGCCGATCACGCGCAGATCAAAACCGAATTCGCGCCGGCCGATCCGATCAAATATAAGAATTTCGCGTTCGGCGTGCAGGGTGTCGGCGGATCGACAGGTCTCGCCAATTCCTACGAGCAGTATCGCACCGCCGGCGCGACGGCGCGGGCCATGCTGATTGCTGCGGCGGCACGGACCTGGAACGTCAAAGCCGACGACATCACCGTGAAAGCTGGCGTTGTTTCGCATTCATCCGGCAAGTCGGCGACGTTCGGAGAACTGGCGAACAAAGCCGCAGGCGAATCTGTGCCGGACAAGCCAACGCTGAAAGATCCAAAAGATTTCGTTTTCATCGGCAAGAGTTTTCCGCGCGTTGATAGCCCCGCGAAGGTCAATGGCACGGCACTCTATACGATTGATCACCAATTCGACGGCATGCTCGTCGCGACCATTGCGCGGCCACCGATGTTTGGCGCCAAGGTCAAATCGTTCGATGCCAGCGCCGCCGAAAGCATCAAAGGCGTCGTGAAAGTCTTGCCGGTGCCGCAGGGCATCGCGATCCTGGCGACGAACACGTGGGCTGCGATCAAAGCCCAGCGTGCCATTAAGGTCGACTGGGAAAAGAGCGGCGCTGAGACGCGCGGGTCGGCAGAACTCGTCGCCGAATATAAGGCGCTTCTCGACTCGCCCGGCACAAAGGCCCGCGAAGAGGGCAACCTCGAAGATGCCTTCAAAGCCGCCGTGAAAATCGTCGAGGCCGATTTCGAATTTCCGTATCTGGCGCACGCTCCGATGGAGCCGATGGACTGCGTCGTGCGCTACGACGGCTCATCGGCCGACATCTGGACCGGGTCGCAGATGCAGACACTGGACCACGCGACGGCTTGCAAAGTCCTCGGCTTAAAACCAGAAGCGGTCAATCTGCATACTGTGTGGGCGGGCGGATCATTTGGCCGCCGCGCCATCGCCGATTCGCACTATGTGCGCGAAGCCTGCGACATCGCCAAAGCCTACGGCAAGCCAGTCCCGATCAAGGTTATCTGGACGCGGGAAGACGACATCAAGGGCGGCTGGTACAGACCGCTCTATGTGCACAGGATCAAGGCTGGCCTCGACAAGGACGGCACCATCGTCGCCTGGCTGCATCGCATTGTCGGGCAATCAATCGGCGCTGGTACGCCGTTTGAAGCGTTACTCGTCAAAGACGGCATCGACAGCACGTCGGTCGAAGGCGCCAACAACCTGCCCTATGCGATCGCCAACATTCGCGTCGATCTGCACACGACAAAAGGCGGCGTCCCCGTGCTGTGGTGGCGATCGGTCGGGTCGACGCACACCGCGCACGCCACCGAACATATGATCGACATGCTCGCCAAAGAGGGCGGAAAAGATCCGGTCGCCTTCCGTCTTGCGATGTTGAAGGACAAACCGCGCCATGCTGGCGTGCTGCAATTAGCGGCCGAGAAATCCGGTTGGGGTCAGCCGCTAGAACCTGGAAAATTTCGTGGCGTTGCGGTCCACGAAAGTTTCGCAAGCTTCGTCGCAAATGTCGCGGACGTATCGCTGCGCGACGACGGGTCCGTGAAGGTCGAGCGCGTCGTTTGCGCCATCGATTGCGGCCTAGCTGTCAATCCCGATGTTGTGGCGGCGCAGATGGAAGGCGGCATCGGCTACGGACTTGGCGCGGGATTGAAAGGCGCAATCACGTTGGCCGGCGGGGAAGTGGAGCAAGGCAACTTTGACGGCTACGATGTCTTGCGCATCTCTGAGATGCCGCGTGTCGAGGTTCACATTGTGCCGTCGGCAGAGCCGCCGACAGGAGTCGGTGAACCCGGCACGCCGGTGGTCACGCCAGCCGTCGCCAATGCTCTGTTGTCGGGAACTGGCGTTCGCACCACCGTTTTGCCGATGAACAAGCAGAGGTACAAATCGCAGAGTTGAGCGCGGTTTGGTGACATCGCAATGAAGACTTTATTCGAGGCGCAACCGGCATGGGTTGTGCCTCGAACCGTTTAAATGCATCGCCCACCGTCGACTTCGACGGCAACCCCTGTGATGAACGCACTTGCCGGATCGGCAAAAAATAAAGCGGCGTTGGCGATGTCGAGCGGAGTCGACATGCGCCCCAATGGTATGCCGCTGATGAATTTGGCGCGATTCTCAGGCGTATCCGGCTGGCCCATGAACTGTTCGAGCATGCCGGTTTCGCCAATCACCGGATTGATGGCATTGACGCGGATATTTTTGGACGCAAGCTCGGCGGCAAGCGATTTCGTCAGCGTAATGACCGCGCCCTTCGAGCCGTTGTACCATGTCAGACCCGGACGCGGACGCAGCCCGGCGGTCGATGCCGTATTGATGATCACGCCACCGCCGCGTTTCTCGAATTCGCAGACAACGGCAAGCGTCGTCAGATAAATCGATTTGACGTTCACGGCGTAGATGCGATCGAACTCCTCTTCGCTGACGTTCAGTAGCGATTGATTTTTATGCGTCACGCCGGCGTTGTTGACGAGGATATCAACGCCGCCAAAGGCTGCAACGGCCGCCGCAATCATCGCTTCGACGTCGACACGACGTGTTACGTCGGTTGCGGTCGCGATGGCTTTGCCGGCACCAATGCGATCGGCGAGCGCTGCGCCGTCGGCGAAATTAACGTCGGCGATAACCACCTTGGCGCCTTCGGCGGCGAACAGTTCGACGATGCCGCGGCCGAAACCCGATGCGCCGCCGGTGACAATGGCAACCTGATCGCGAAGTCGCATGGCGCAGTTATCTCGGACGCTTGATCGGAATTTGTCCGCTGGCCGCAAGCTCAGCCGCTTCTTTGCGATATGGACTTGCCGGATAAGTACCGAGAATGATCGTCTCGGTCGAGAAGAACGACAGTTCTTCCAAAGCCAGTTGCACGGGGCGCTCGACGGGATGACCCTCGATGTCAGCGAAAAACATCGTGGCGTTGAAGGTGCCCTCGGTCTGATAGCTCTCGAGCTTGGTCATGTTGACGCTGTTGGTCGCGAACCCTCCCAACGCTTTGTAAAGCGCGGCGGGAACGTTGCGAACGCGAAACACGAACGTCGTGACGACGGAGCCATCGCCCGGTTCTGCGTCGTCGGGATCTTTCGCGAGAATGACGAAGCGGGTGGTATTGTGCGTCTCGTCTTCCATATCACTTTTCAGAATCTCGAGACCGTAGATGTCGGCGGCAAGCCGCGAGGCGATGGCGGCTGTCGTCGGGTCGTCGCTTTCCGAGACGAGGCGCGCGGAACCGGCCGTGTCGGCCTCGGGCACCGGCTTGATGCCGAGACGGCGCAGCGTGTTGCGGCACTGGCCGAGCGCTTGGGTGTGGCTCATCGCCCGCGTGATCGAGGACAACGTGGCGCCGGGCTTGGCCATCAATTGATGGCGCACGCGCAGAAAATGCTCAGCGACGATGAACAGTCCAGCGTCGGGGAGCAGATAATGAATATCGGCGACGCGGCCGGCGACCGAGTTTTCAATCGGGATCATCGCGTAGAGTGCTTCGCCAGTTTTGACCGCAGCCAGCGCATCCTCGAAGGTTGGATAGGCGACAGCATCGAGATCAGGAAACGCTTCGCGAGCGGCGAGGTGCGAGTTGGCACCGGGCTCACCTTGATAGGAAATTTTGGCGGCGCCTTGGGGCGTGCGATCCGAGTTCGGCATGGCGGGGAGCGGGCTCGATTGAGAGGACTTGCAAGGACGATGTGGGAGTTAAATCGACAGCAGACGCCGGGCACGATCGAGGTCGGCGGGAGTATCGACACCGAGGGGAACAGTGTCAACAATCGCCACATCGATGCGCATGTTGGCTTCGAGCGCGCGCAGTTGCTCGAGCTTTTCACGCACCTCGAGTGGCGATGGCGGCAATGCCACAAAGCGTTCCAGGGCTTGCCGGCGATAGGCGTAGATGCCGATGTGATGGTACAGCGGCCCGTCGCCAAACGGCGCGGTGGCGCGCGTGAAATATAAAGCCCGCAAGTGATCATGGCCGATGGGCGAACCGACGACCTTGACTACGTTGGGATTGGTGCGCTCTCCCGCTTCGGTGATGAGGGCTGCGAGCGTGGCGATGTCTGTTGCGGCATTCGCCAGCGGTGCGACACAGGCCGAGACCAAGTTTGGATCGAGCGTCGGCAGATCACCTTGCACGTTGACGATGATGGAGGCTGAGCGGTTTGGATCAGCGATGGAGACCGCTTCGAATATCCGGTCCGAGCCGGATGGATGATCGGCGCTGGTCATGATGGCGTCGCCGCCGGCGGCATGAATAGCGCTGGCGATGTCAGCAGAATCGGTGGCGACAATGACGCGGCCACAGCCCGCCGCCAGCGCCCGGCGCCAGACATGAACGATCATCGGCGTGCCGTGAATGTCGGCCATCGGCTTGTTTGGCAGCCGCGTCGCCTGCATACGGGCCGGAATGACGATCAGCGTCGTCGCGGCGTCGCCTGATATCCGGAGGGGGTGGCCGTTCACGGCGGAAACGCTTCTCGCAATTCGGATTGGTCGGGACTCGGTGACAAACAGTCTCAGGAATCGTGACGAGAAACGCGCCCTCTCTCCTTGCCAGCCGAAGCCGACCTTATATACCTCGGTGCAAGCTCGTCACCTCGGATCTCGCCATGATGCGAGACCGTCTCATGCCGCACTGGATGCGCCATTGGCCGGCATAGCCCAAACGGAGACTGATTCGGACATGGATAATTTTGAACTGACCAAGATCGCGGGCGCAGTTCTCGCGGCTCTGCTGCTTATTTTCGGCGGCAAGACACTGATCGAGATGCGGTCGGAAGGCCGGCCGGTTGTCGTCGGTTACGCGTTGCCCGGCGGTGAACCGGCGGCAGCGCCCGAAACCAACGACAAGGCCGCGGCTGAGACGAAAGACGCGGCGGCGGTGGATGGTAAAATGGCCGAGGTGGCAGCTCCGGCCGACGGCAAGGCTGATGCGGCAGCGGCTCCCGCAGCGGACGGCGGCTCGGATATCGTGGCGCTTCTCGTCAAGGCTAACGCCGACAACGGCAAGGGCGCGTTTAGCAAGTGCAAGTCGTGCCACGTCGTCGAAAAGGGCAAGGCGTCTACGGTTGGCCCAAACCTCTGGGGTGTGGTCAATCGGCCGAAGGGTGCGTCTGAGGGTTTCAAATATTCGGAGGCATTAAAGGCCAAGGGCGGCGAATGGACATTTGAGAATTTGAGCGCATTTCTGCGCAATCCGAAAGGGTACATCGCCGGCACCAAAATGGTGTTTGCTGGTATTAAAGACCCCGCAGAAGAAGCCGACCTGATCGCGTACCTGGCGACGCTTGCGGATACGCCCGTGCCGCTGCCTAAATGACAGCAAGTTAACTCGCGCCGTTCGGTAAATTTTGCGACCCTGCCGGCCGACCGGTGGGGTTTTTTTCGTTTTCGAAAAACAAAGTTATCCCCGCCAACTGACGCGATGCTAGCCTGTCATTTGACTGGCGTTTCCGCCCGGCAGCATTCGGGAACGACGCAACGAAGGTAACCACGAGGCGACGGCGCAGATGATAGGGACGAAGCGATTGAGTGACTTGGCGACGGCCCTGACGGCACGCGTGGCAGCACGATTTGCCGTCTCGGTTGGCGCTGCGTGGGTGGGATTGATGGCATCCGTCGCCATCTCGCCGGCGGCATTCGCCGCCGACGGTGTATGCCATCACGCCCTGTCGCTGGTTGGCCAGCCAAAACTTGCGGCGGATTTCAAGCATTTCGACTGGGTCAATCCGGATGCACCGAAAGGGGGGACCATTCGGCAATTCGTTGACGGCACCTTCGACACGCTCAATCCTTTTTCCGACAAGGGCGTCAAGGCGGCAGGTCTTGGCCTGCTGTTCGATAGCCTGTTCACATCGAGCCCGGATGAGCCGTCGACCGCTTATGGATTGATCGCTGAGTGTGTGTCGTACCCGGACGATTTTTCGTCCGCGACGTTTAAGCTGCGCTCCGAGGCGCGGTTTCAGGATGGCAAGCCCGTCACGCCGGAAGATGTGGTCTACACGCTCGACCAATTGAAGAAAATCAATCCGTTCTACGCTTATTACTACAAAAATGTGAGCAAGGCGGAGAAGACCGGCGATCACGAGGTAACGTTCACGTTCGATTCCAAGGGCAACCGCGAATTGCCTTTGATCGTTGGTCAGTTATCCGTGCTGCCGAAGCACTATTGGGACGGTGACGACGGCAAAGGCGGCAAACGCGATCTTGATGCGACAACAGTCGAGCCGCCGATCGGCACCGGCGCCTACAAAGTCAAATCGGTCGAGACCAGTCGCAAGATCACGTACGAGCGTGTCGGCGATTACTGGGCGAAGGATTTGCCGGTGTTGCGCGGGCAATACAATTTCGACGTGCTCGACTTCACATACTACCGTGATCGCACGCCGGCGTTTGAAGATTTCAAAACAGGCAAACTCGATCTATGGGTTGAGAACCAGGCCGGAGCTTGGGCCACGCAATACGATTTCGACGCACTGAAAAAAAGGCTTGTCAAAAAAGAAGCGTTGCCGGTCGAGCGCGTCGCGCCGATGCAGGCATTCGCGTTCAACCTGCGCCGGAAACAGTTTCAAGATCCGCGCACGCGCGAGGCTTTCAACCTTTTGTTCAATTTCGAGGAAGCCAACAAGCAGCTGTTCTATAATTTGTATGTCCGGGTCGGCAGCTTTTTCGCAAACTCCGAATTGCAGTCGAAGGGACTTCCGCAGGGCCGCGAATTGGAAATTCTGACCGAGATCAAGGATCAGGTTCCGCCCGAAGTTTTCACGACCGAATGGAAAAACCCAATCAATGTCGCGCCGGGCGATTTCCGGGCGCACCAGAAAGCGGCGATCAAACTTTTCAACGCAGCCGGCTGGACGCTTGGCCCCGATCGCAAATTGAAGAATGCAGCGGGTGAGCAGTTCGTCGTCGAGTTTCTGATCGACAGCGATACATTTCAGCGGATCATTTTGCCCTTCATCAAGGAGCTTGAGGGTTTCGGGATTGCGGCGTCAGTCCGTGTCGTCGATAGCGCGCAATACAAGCAGCGCGAGGACAAACGAGACTTCGACATCATCGTCGATAACTTCGCGCAGTCGATTTCACCGGGCAACGAGCAGCGACAGTTTTGGGGGTCGGAATCAGCCGATAAGGATGGCAGCCGCAATACGATCGGCATCAAAAACCCGGCGATCGACAAGCTGATCGATAAAATCGTGTTCGCGAAAGATCGAGCCGAACTCGTCGCCGCGACCCATGCTCTCGACCGCGTGCTGCTGTGGAATCATTATGTGGTGCCGCATTGGCATTATCCTTTCGAACGCGTCGCTTACTGGGACATCTTCGGCCGGCCAGCGAAACTTCCAAGTCAAACCGCCGCCCCGATGCAGATCTGGTGGTATGACGCCGACAAGGCCAAAGCGACGGATGCGGGCCGCCGATGATTCGAAGCAGCGACAGCGCCGGACGCGCAATGGCCATCATGCAAGAGAGCTGACAGCGATGCTTCGACGCCATTCAAAGTTTGCCGCATGGTTCATGCCTCTCGCCCTGGCGGTGTCAGCCACAGCCGTTCTGGGCGAGCCGAAACACGGCTTGTCAATTTTCGGCGACCTCAAGTATCCGGCAGATTTTCAGCACTTCGGCTATGTCAATCCGGACGCGCCGAAGGGTGGCCGCATGGTAACGATGGGAACCGGCGGCGCGTCGACGTTCGACAGCTTCAACGCCTATATTCAAAAAGGCGACGCGGCGCAGGGGCTCGAATATCTGTTCGACACGCTGATGGCGCGCGCCAACGACGAAGCGGATGCCGCCTACGGGCTGATCGCAAAATCGGCCGACGTTGCCGGCGACGGAATGTCCGTGACGTTCAAGCTTCGCCCCGAAGCAAAATTCTCCGACGGCTCGGCGGTTACGGCTGACGATGTCATCGCCAGCTTCACGCTGCTGAAGGAGAAGGGCCATCCGTCGATCTCGCTGACACTGCGCGATGTTGCGGCGGCGGAAGCGCTCGACGCGGAAACCGTGCGCTATGTGTTTACCGGCAAGCTGACGCGCGATCTGCCGCTGATCGTTGCAACGCTTCCGGTGTTTTCGAAAGCCTACTACGCGACGCAGCCATTCGATGAGACGTCGCTGAAGCCGCCACTTGGATCGGGCCCGTACACAATCAAAGATTTTGCGCCCGGTACACACGTCACGTACATGCGCCGCGCGGACTACTGGGCCAGGGACTTGCCGGTGAACAAGGGCCGCTTCAACTTCGACGAGGTGCGCTACGATTATTATCGCGATCGCAATATTGAACTCGAAGCGCTGAAATCGGGCGGCTTCGACTATCGCGAGGAATTCACCAGCGTCAATTGGGCGACCGCCTACGACATCGACGCAGTGCGTCAGGGCCGCTTGATCAAAGACGTTTTGCCGGATGACCGGCCATCGGGCGCGCAAGGCTTTTTCATCAACACGCGACGCGATAAATTCAAAGATGTACGGGTGCGCCAGGCGCTCGATCTGGCGTTCGACTTCGAATGGTCGAACAAGAAGCTGTTTTATGGCTTGTATCAGCGCACGGCGAGCTTCTTTGAAAACTCGGACATGAAAGCGACCGGCAAACCGAGTGCCGCTGAACTGGCCTTGCTCGAACCTTACAAGGACAAACTTTCGCCAGCGGTTTTCGATGAGCCGTATACGCCGCCGGTGACCGACGCGAGCGGCAATAACCGCGACAATCTCAAGAAGGCGCGCGATCTCATCAGCGCTGCCGGGTGGGCACCCGGCACCTCCGACCGCTTGGTACGCAATGCGGCCGGCGAAACGCTCGACATCGAAATGCTTTTGTTCGAGCCGGCGTTCGAGCGGATCGCGGGGCCGTATACCGAAAATCTGAAGAAGATCGGCATCAACGCGTCGATCCGCCGGGTCGATCCGGCGCAATATGAGCGGCGCATGAAGTCGTTCGATTTCGATATGGCGACGCAGCGCTATGCGTTGCGGCTGACACCCGGCGTCGAGCTACGCGCCTACTGGGGAACGGATGCGGCAAACATCGACGGGAGCTTCAACCTTGCTGGCATTACCGATCCGGTGGTCGATGCGATGATCGATAAAGTCATGGAGGCGACGTCGCGCGATGCACTTGTCACGGCGGCGCGCGCCGTGGACCGGGTGCTGCGGGCGGGGCATTACTGGGTGCCGCACTATTATAAAGCCTCACACACGGTGGCGTTCTGGAACAAATTCGCCCGGCCGGCCAGCAAACCGAAGTATGATCCGGGCGTCATCGATACATGGTGGATCGACACGGACAAAGCCGCCGCGCTGGCAGCCAACATGCCGCAAGCGCCATCACCGACAGGAGCATCACCCGTGCAACCCGCAACCCAAGCTGCTCCCTAATGGCTGCATATCTGCTGAAACGCATTCTGCTGATTTTCCCGACGCTGTTTGGGATCATGCTGTTTTCGTTTGTCATCATTCAGTTCGCGCCGGGTGGGCCGGTTGAGCGCATGATCGCCGAACTGATGGGCCATTCGTCGTCGGTTGTCAGCCGCATGGGCGGGGGCGGCGGTGATGGCGTATCGGGCGCAGCAGCCGGCGCGCAACTGGGCGGCGGTGCGGCCGATGCCGTCGCATCGAAATATCGCGGCGCCCAGGGTCTCGATCCAAAATTCATCAAGGAACTCGAAAAGCAGTACGGCTTCGACAAACCGGCGCACGAGCGGTTTTTCCTGATGATGAAAAACTACCTGACGTTCGACTTCGGCAAGAGCTATTTCCGTGACGTTTCCGTGATGGAGCTGATCAAAGAAAAACTGCCGGTTTCGATTTCACTCGGGCTGTGGATGACGTTGCTCACGTATTTGATTTCGATCCCGCTCGGCATTCGCAAGGCGGTCAACGACGGCACGCCGTTCGACAGCTGGACTAGCGGAGTGCTGGTGATCGGCTATGCGATCCCCGGATTTTTGTTCGCCGTACTGCTGCTGATCCTGTTCGCTGGATCAGCGTTCGTGCAGTGGTTTCCATCTCGCGGATTGTTTTCCGATAATTGGGATGAGTTGAGCTTTTTCGGAAAGATCGTCGATTATGCCTGGCATTTGACGCTGCCGCTCATTGCGATGGCCGTTGGGTCGTTCACGGCCATGACGTTTTTGACCAAGAATTCATTCCTCGATGAAATTCGCAAGCAGTACGTTGTGGCGGCGCGGGCCAAGGGTTTGGCGGAAAACCAGGTCCTGTACGGACACGTGTTCCGCAACGCCATGCTGCTGATCATCGCCGGATTTCCGGCGGCCTTCATTGGCGCATTTTTCTCAGGCGCACTGCTGATCGAAACGATTTTCTCACTCGACGGACTTGGGCTGCTGTCGTTTGAAAGCATCGAAAAGCGTGACTATCCGGTGGTGTTTGCGTCGCTGTTTATTTTCTCGCTCGTCGGCCTCGTGGTCGGCATCATTTCGGATTTCGTCTACACCCTCGTTGATCCGCGCATCGACTTCGAGACGCGGGAGGTATGACGATGGACCAGAAAATCGACACACCCCTCGACGTTGCGCCGAAAATGGACGCGGCCCATAGAACGACGGTGAAGCCGGCGGCAAAGCCCGGCTGGATCGAGCGCTCGCTCAATCGCTTCGGCCGCCGGCTATCGCCGGTGAACCGCCGCAGGCTTGAGCGCTTCAAGGCGCACAAGCTCGGCTATCGATCGTTTTTGATTTTTGTTGTGCTGTTTTTCGTGACGCTGTTTGCGGAATTCATCGCCAACGACCGGCCGCTCGTCGCCTTATATAAGGGCGAAGTTCTTTTCCCGGTGCTCGTCGATTACCCCGAAGAAAAGTTTGGCGGCTTTCTCGCCGTCACCGACTATCGCGCGCCGGATATTCAAGATGAGATCAAGGCAAACGGCTGGATGGTCTGGCCGCCGATCCGTTATTCCTACGACACCATCAACAAAGATTATCCGGGCCGCCAGGGCAGCAATAATGTGTGCCTCGGCTATCCCGCACCGCCGCCGTGGTCATCGTCGCTGCCCTATTGCGATGCGCCGCCGGAGCAATTGGCGCGCTATGAGGCGTTCGGCAACATCAATTGGCTGGGCCTCGATAACCAGGGGCGTGATGTGCTGGCCCGTGTCATCTACGGTTTTCGCGTTTCGGTGCTGTTCGGCCTGCTGCTGACGATCATCTCATCCGTGATCGGCGTGCTGGCGGGCGCCGTACAAGGCTACTTCGGCGGGCGAACGGATCTCATCTTTCAACGCATTCTCGAGATCTGGAATTCAATTCCCGAACTGTTCGTGCTGCTGATCATTTCGTCGCTGTTCATCCCGGGGTTCTGGACGCTGCTCGGCATCTTGCTGATCTTCAGCTGGACGTCGCTCGTCGGCGTCGTCCGGGCTGAGTTCTTGCGTGGGCGAAATCTCGAGTATGTGCGCGCAGCGCGGGCGCTTGGGCTCTCCGACTGGCAAATCATGTTCAAGCATTTGCTGCCCAACGCCATGGTTGCGACGCTGACCTTCCTGCCGTTCAAACTGTCGGGTGGAATTGCGGCCTTGACGGCTCTCGATTTTCTGGGTCTCGGAATGCCGCCCGGATCGCCGTCGCTCGGCGAGCTTCTGCTGCAAGGTAAGAAGCATCTGGAAGCGCCGTGGCTCGGTATCTCGGGCTTTGTCGCCGTGTCGATCATACTATCGCTGGCCATCTTCATGGGTGAAGCGGTGCGCGACGCGCTCGATCCGCGCAAAACCTTCAAGCAAGGGAAATGACGATGGCGACGGGCCCGATGCTCGAGGCGCGCAATCTGTCGGTGGCGTTTGGCGAAGGCGACAGCGCCATACGCGTCGTCGATCGCATCTCGTTCGACATCGCCAAGGGCGAGACGGTGGCGCTGGTCGGCGAATCCGGCTCGGGCAAGACCGTGTCGGCGCAATCGATCCTGCGTCTGCTGCCGAACTCGGCGTCGCATCCGACGGGCGAAATCCTGTTCGAAGGCAAAGATCTTTTGCGCGCCGATGAGCCGGCGATGCGGGCGGTCCGCGGCCGGCGCATCTCGATCATCTTTCAAGAGCCGATGACGACGCTCAATCCGCTACACACGATTGAAAAGCAGGTCGGCGAGATCATCAAGCTGCACCAGGGGCTGTCGGAAGCGGAAACGCAGCGCCGCGTTATCGAGCTGTTGACCAAGGTTGGCATTCGCGACCCTGAAAAGCGGCTCGCGGCTTACCCGCACCAGTTGTCCGGCGGGCAGCGCCAACGCGTGATGATCGCCATCGCGCTCGCTAATGCGCCCGACCTGCTCATTGCCGACGAACCGACGACGGCGCTCGACGTCACCATTCAAGCGCAAATCCTCGAGCTATTGAAAAAGCTGCAAAGCGAGATGGGCATGGCCATGCTGCTCATCACCCACGATCTCGGCGTGGTGCGGCGCATGGCCGATCGCGTCTATGTGATGCGCAACGGCGAAATCGTCGAGACGGGTCTGGCGGCCGACGTGTTCGCCAATCCCAAGCATCCCTATACGCGCCACTTGATCGATGCCGAGCCAAAGGGTGCGCCGCCAGTCGCAGACCTGACGGCGCCGGTGGTGCTCGAAGCCGACAACCTCAAGGTTTGGTTTCCGATCAAGCGCGGGCTGCTTCAGCGCACGGTCGATCATGTCAAGGCGGTGGACGGATTGTCGATGACGCTGCGCGCCGGCGAGACGCTCGGCGTGGTCGGTGAATCTGGGTCAGGCAAGACGACGCTGGGGCTGGCCCTGCTGCGTCTCGTCTCATCGCAGGGCCCGATCGCGTATGTCGGGCAGCGCATCGACGGCCTGTCGAACAAGGAAATGCGGCCGCTGCGCAAGGAAATGCAGGTGGTCTTCCAAGATCCCTATGGGTCGCTGTCGCCGCGGCTGACCGTCGGGCAGATCATCGAAGAAGGCTTGCTGATTCAGCACCCCGATATGAACGAAGACGCGCGGCGAGACAGAGTTGGCGCGGCGCTGACCGAAGTCGGTCTCGATCCGGCGGCACAGGATCGCTATCCGCATGAATTCTCCGGCGGACAACGCCAGCGCATCGCCATCGCGCGCGCGATGGTTTTGCAGCCGAAGTTCGTCATGCTCGATGAGCCAACGAGCGCACTCGATCAAAGCGTGCAGGCGCAGATCGTCGATCTGCTGCGCGATCTGCAGGAAAAGCGCGGCCTCGCCTATCTGTTCATCAGCCACGATCTCAAGGTGGTCAGAGCGCTGTGCCATTATGTGATTGTTATGCAAAACGGCAAAGTCGTTGAAGAGGGTCTGGCGAAGGACATCTTCACCGCGCCGAAAATGGATTACACGAAGGCTTTGCTGGCGGCGGCCTTCAATTTGACAGTGGCGCATCGCGGCGTTCTCGCCACTTAAACGACGCCACGCCCCAATATGCGTCAGGTGAAACTCCGGACGGCTTGATTATGCCCGGCGATGGTCCGAAGCTGCCGCCATGATGCCGCCGCCGATTCGCAAAGCGACCGCACTGCCTGACGACGTGTTTCGTGAGCGCCTCGCCGAGACGATCGCGGCGCTGGAAGCATGGGCGGCGGACAATGGCGATGTCGCCGAAATCGAGATGGCGGTCGGGGCAGAGTTCTGGAAAATCCGGGCAGTGCCCCACATGACAGGTGCTTGCCCGTTCGAGATTTTACTTCGCACCAATCAGACCTTCAGCGTCAATCTGGCCAGCGAAGTCTACGAGGACCGGCGCATCGACCGCTTCGATTTTTTCGCCATGTTCGCCCGTGCCGTGACGCTTGGCAACGTCGAGCGGATCGAGACACTGAGCGCTGCGACTGGTGCCCGAGAAATGATCGAGATGCGTGTTGACCTCGAAGACGGCTGGGCATGGATCGGGGAGCGACGCGTCGCGCCGCGCAACTCGCGCAAATTCGAAACCAATGAAGTGTGCCGGCTGCGGCGGTTTCTCAGCTACCGCCGGGATTAACTTCCCGAAACGGCGAGCCGCTTAACGGCTGTAATGGTACCGCCGGTCTTGGCGATCCGTGTTGCAGCCTCGGGAAGCGGTTCAACCGCGACCATCATGTGATGGGCATTGGCATGCACCATCATGATGCTGTCGAGCATGATGCCGACGTGCCCGCGCCAGAATATCAGATCACCACGCAGCGCGCCTTCATAAGTGTCGCTGACCTCAACGGGCTGACCGAGTTCTGCGCACTGCATGTCGCTGTCGCGCGGGGCGGCAAGTCCAGCGGCCTGGAAGGCGGTTTGCACGAGGCCTGAGCAATCGATGCCGATGCGCGTGCGCCCACCCCAGAGATACGGCGTGGTCACGAAGCGTTCGGCGATTTCGACATAGTCGCGGGCCGGACGATCGAGCGCTGAAACATGCCGGGCAATGACGTAGCCGCCGTGCTCCAGTTGCACGAAGCGGTCATCGCCACCGGCGATGGTAACTACCGAATTGAGCGAGAGGTGCATGATCGGCGGAGATTTTATGTCGGCTGCGGGGTAGAGAAATGTACCGACCGCTTGAATGCGATGGCTCGGCTCAACGACGTCGCGCGCGATGGCGTCGGACGGCAGATAGCCGACATAGCCGTCACGCGACAGTTGAACCCACGCCCAGCCGTCAGCTTCGTCATAGACCGTCAGCGTTTCGCCAAACAGCGCCTCCGTCTCGAGCCCGCGCGCTAAATCCGGCGAGCGGCGCAACGGCACGGACCCGCGGATGACTTGACCGGCGTGGCCAGCAACGAAGCGCTGAGCGGTGA
>FSSH01001392.1_pt5 | contig 19859 bp, 21 predicted proteins | sample 1166101 | NCBI WGS metagenome assembly FSSH01 (sample SAMEA32972668, study PRJEB13176) | freshwater metagenome | biome: Drinking water system; feature: Biomass in drinking water that filtered by 0.45 um membrane; material: drinking water | place: USA | collected 2012-12-20 | depth 0 m | reverse complement strand
TGACGCCGAACTCGGTCGACAAATCTTCCAGCGTTGCCGGATCTTCGGCCAAACGACGGGCTTCAAAGACGCGACGCTCACGATCGTTCAAGACCGCCATCGCCGACGTCAGGTACGAGCGGCGACGTTTAGCTTCCTCATCTTCAACGAGACGATCCTCCTGGGTCGGCTGATCATCGACCAGCCAATCCTGCCACTCGCCCGATTCTGAGTCAGCTCGCAGCGGCGCGTTGAGCGATGCGTCGCCGCCAAGCCGACGGTTCATGCTGATGACTTCGTCCTCAGTCACACCCAGCTTGGTCGCGATCTTTTTAACGGTCTCGGGCTTCAGATCGCCTTCTTCAAGCGCCTGGAGCTGGCTTTTCGTCCGTCGCAGATTGAAGAACAATTTTTTCTGCGCGGCAGTGGTGCCCATTTTGACCAAGCTCCACGAGCGCAGAATGTATTCCTGAATTGAGGCACGGATCCACCACATCGCGTACGTCGCGAAGCGGAAGCCCTTGTCTGGCTCAAAGCGTTTGACGGCCTGCATCAACCCGACGTTGCCTTCGGAGATGACCTCACCGATCGGCAATCCGTAGCCGCGATAGCCCATGGCGATCCGCGCGACGAGGCGCAAATGCGACGTCACGAGCGTTTCCGCCGCATCGGAGTCTTCATGCTCCTGCCAGCGTTTCGCCAGCATGTATTCCTGATCCGGCTCAAGCATGGGGAATTTGCGGATATCTGACAAATACCTCGATAGCCCGAGCGAACCGCCCGCGAGTGATGGAAGTGCCTTCGTCGCCATGCTCCTCAATGCTAGCCTTGACCCGTTGCCGGTGCGGCGTAGCAGTCCCTGAGAGTTGCGCCGTATCGTTCGGAATTTCCGAACAAGCGATATTATAGGTTCGTGCTCCGGCGAGCGCACGTTACATAAATGTTAAGCGCGTCTTGCCGAGGCGCGTTGCCGGCGCCCGTGTTCAATGATCCGTGACAACGTCGCGCGTCACGTAGCTTACGCTGCACTAACGCTCAGAACGTCTCCTCGGGCGTTTTTCCGTCGCGGGCGCACCGCGGATAGCCCCGCGCAAGGCCGCGATCAGGGCTGCCATATCTTGAGGTACATCGCTGGAAAAGCTCATCTTTTTACCCGTTCGCGGATGTTCGAATTCGAGTGTCGCGGCGTGCAGGGCTTGCCGCCCGAGTGCTACCAGCGCCGATTGCCCGTCGGACGTGAGCCTAGCCGCTGCGGTCTTGAAACTGTTGCCGTAAGCGGTATCGCCCAAAATGGGATGGCGGATATGCGCCAGATGCACGCGGATTTGATGTGTCCGGCCGGTTTCCAGAACCAATTGCATCAGAGACACCGCCGGCGCTCCTTTGGTGTCGGCAAATGTCTCGATCACCTCATAATGGGTAACGGCGTCACGACCGATCCCTTCGCGGACAACGGCGATTTTCTTGCGGTTGGATGTGCTGCGCGACAGGGGTGCGTCGATGGTGCCTGATGACCGCACCGGCACACCCCAGGCGAGGGCAACATAGGCGCGGTGCAAGCGGCCATCGAGGCCATGGCTTTTGAACTGATCACTCAAGCTTTGATGTGCTGCATCGTTTTTCGCGACGACGAGTAAACCCGATGTGTCCTTATCAAGCCGGTGCACGATGCCGGGCCGTTTGACGCCGCCAACGCCGCTCAAGCTTTGCCCGCAGTGGTCGATCAGCGCATTGACGAGCGTGCCGGTCGCATGGCCGGCGGCGGGGTGAACCACTAGGCCCGCAGGCTTGTCGATGACGATGACATCGTTGTCTTCGTACACGACGACGAGCGCAATGTTTTCTCCGACAACGGTTGTATCTTCAGCTTCGGGCACGTCGATCGTATAAATTGCGCCTGGTTTGACCGGGGTGCCCACGTCTCTTATGGTCACGCCGCTTGAGACAAATCCGTCGCGGATCAAATCCTGCACGCGCCCACGGCTAAGCTCAGCGCATTTGCCCGCAAGCCAGCGATCCAGGCGAATGCCCGCCTCGTCGGGTCCTGCCTCGACCACGAGGCGTCGGGTGTCTGTTGCGACGGTTGCCACCACACGTGCTTTCAAACCAACAAAAACGGGACCAAGGTTAGCGTCATGTCCGAGACGGGCTCAAGACCCACCGCCGACCGCATCCCGGAACTCAGTGCCGACGAACTGATGCGCGAACAGCGCTTGCAGCGCAACCTCAAGATCGTGATTGCAGCGATGAGCTTCATGATCGTTGCCGGTCTTGCGGCCATGATTATCCGGATCATGATGGGGCCGTCGACCCCTACAAAGCTCACTCAACCGTCGCCGGCAGTCGCGACACCGGTAGGGGATATCGCGCTCGAAATCCCCAACGGCGCCAAGGTCGTCTCGGTCTCGTTGGCAGGCAACCGCCTCGCGGTCCATTACGACGGTCCGCTCGGCACAGGTATCGCGGTCATCGATCTCGAGAGCGGCAAACGCCTCGTCGACGTCAAAACGTTTGAAGCGGCGCCGCGCCCTTGAGGCGGCCGAGCCCGCGTCGATCAGCCAAGATATTCGGCGGACGCATCGCGTAGCCAATGGGTGAAGCTGTCAGCAAAGCTTCGAAACATGGCGATATCAAAAGTTGGCGCATCGTCGACTTGCCAGACGATCACACCGATATGGCTCGCATGCGTGATGGCGACGTCATGGGTCTTGAAGACGCGCGGATGCAGGTCGATCGGCAAGCCTTTGGCCAGGATATTGCGAGCGCGGGGCCCTGAGATCCGGACGATCGCACGCGCATCCGATTGGTCGACGACGCCCGCGATGCCGGCCAACTTTGGCTTGAGTTCAAGCTCTAGATCACGTCCGCCCTTGCGGTCGGCGATAACGATCCATTGGTCAGGTCCAGCCCACATCACCGACACATCGCGGCCGCTGACGCACGCGGGCGTGGCCGGCAATTCAACGCCGTAGTCTGCCGCGAATATAGCTGCAACATTTGCAGCTTTCCCGCGCGCTGCCGCAATGCTGGCGAGCGTCTGATTTTCGCGCACATCGATTGAGATGTTGGGGCTCTTGATCGGTTTCCAAGACGAAAATGCCGAGCGCTCAGTCAAGCCTTGATCAGCCACGAAGCTTCTCCCCTTCCCGATCCACAAACACAGCCGGCACAACTTCAACCAGCGTGTCGCCGCCACGCACCGGATCATAAGCGCGCACAACTTCGCCAATGCGGTCAGGCCCGCGCTTCAGAAGGCCAAGCCCGATCCAATGTCCAAGCGTTGGCGAATAGGCGACTGACGTCATATAGCCTTCGTCGTTGTCGGGGGTTTCAGCAGCCGACCTGGCAAGAAAACGTGCGCCCGATCTCAACCGCGTCGTGCGATCGAGCGGACGAAAGCCGATCAAGGCCGGACGATCTGGATCAACGATGCCGGCGCGTTCCCCGAGGACGCGACCAATGAAATCTTTCTTCTTCGACACCATGCCGCCAAGCCCGAGGTCTTTCGGCGTGGTCGTGCCGTTCAGCTCCGGGCCGCTGATATGGCCTTTTTCGATACGCATGACGCCAAGCGCTTCGGTTCCGTAAGCGCAGACGCCAAGGTCGCGTCCCGCATCCATCAGCCGCCGCATCAGCGCGTCACCGTAGCGGGCCGGCACGGCGATTTCGTAAGCGCGTTCGCCGGAAAACGACAGGCGGAAAAGGCGCGCTTTAACGCCGCCGCAGACGCTGATTTCGCCGACTTGCAGATACGGGAAGCCGGCATCTGAAATGTCGAATGCGGGATCGACGATCCTTTGCAAGAGCTCGCGCGACTTCGGACCGGCGACGGCATACTGCGCCCATTGCTCGGTGGCCGAAATCATCTGCACATCGAGCTCAGGCCACAGCCACTGGCTGCACAGCTCCAGATGCTGGAAAACTTTGACGGCATTGGCGGTTGTTGTGGTGATGAAGTAATGAGTGTCGGCGAAGCGCGCGACCGTTCCGTCATCCATCAAGATGCCGTCCTCGCGCAGCATGCCGCCGTAGCGGGCTTTGCCGACGGCCAGCGTCTTCAAGCCATTCATGTAGACGAGATCGAGAAATTTGGCTGCGTCAGCGCCTTGCACATCTATCTTGCCGAGCGTCGACACATCGCAAATGCCAACGGCTGAGCGCGTCGTTTGCACCTCGCGATTGACCGATTGCAGCCAATCCTTCTCGCCCGCGCGCGGAAAATAACTCGGCCGCAGCCACAGCCCCGTCTCGACGACCGCCGCGCCCTGCTCTTTTGCCCACGCGTAAGACGGTGGCAGACGTGTCGGCTTGAAATCTTTGTCGCGATGATGGCCGGCGAACGCGCCGATCGCCACCGGCGTGTACGGTGGCCGAGCCACCGTGATCCCCGTTTCGGGGATCGATTTCTTGGTCAACTCAGCCATGATGGCGAGTGCGTTGACGTTGGCGGTCTTGCCCTGATCGGTTGCCATGCCGAGCGTCGTGTAGCGCTTCAAATGCTCAACGGCGCGGAAGCCTTCACGCTCGGCGAGTTCGATATCGCCGACAGCGACATCGTTCTGCTGATCGACGAACGCTTTTCCGTGCGATCCCGCGACGCGCCAAAGCGGTTCGATGGCGCTGCCTTCGTTTTCAGCGTCGATGGATACTGGCGAAAGGCTCCGCGCGTCATCGCCTGCCACGACGGCCGACACGGTCTGAGCGCCCGATTGCAGCACGTCGCGTAAGCCGTATATTCCAGCCGCTGCCCCAGCGACAACCATTTCGCTGGGGATGACGCCTGCCGTAAAGCTGGCAATCGTGTCGTTCCATACCGGCTTACCGCCAAGGTGCGTGGTGAGTTGAATGTTCGGGTTCCATCCCCCCGACATGGCGATTAGATCGCACGTGAAGGTTTGTTCAACGCCGTCCGCGTGTCTGACGCGAGCGCCGGTTACGCCCTTGCCGCCGAGCGCTGATGTGACGACGCCGCCTGCAATCAAGCGGCATCCGGCAGCATCCGCAATCGCGCGAACGGCTGGCGAAGGAGTAGCGCGAGAATCGACAAGCGCCACCACTTCGGCCCCAGCGCGCTTGAGATCGCGGACGGTCGTGGCGGCATAATCGTTGTTGGTAAAGACGACGGCCTTGCTGCCGGGAACGACGCCGTAGCGATTGACATACGTGCGCACCGCGCCAGCCAGCATCACGCCGGGGCGATCATTGTTTCCGAACACGATCGGCCGTTCGGTCGCGCCCGATGCCAGCACGACGCGCTTGGCAACGAGCCGCCACAGACGCTGGCGCGGCACGCCATGCGGCGCCGACGGCAAATGATCGGTGACGCGTTCAAGCGCGCCATATGTGCTGCTATCATAGGTGCCAAAGACCGTCGTGCGCCGCATGACGACGACATCGGACATCGATGAAAGTTCGGCTTCGATGCCCGCGACCCAATCGAGCCCGGGTTTTTGATCGATCATGCGTGCGTCGTCGATAGCGCGGCCACCGAGAGCAAAGTTTTCATCAGCCAGAATGACACGCGCACCGGAGCGAGCCGCTTGCAACGCCGCTATCAAGCCAGCCGGCCCGCCACCAATCACCAGCACGTCACAAAATGCCGTGGCTTTCTCATAGTGATCCGGGTCGGCATCGGCCGATGCGCGACCGAGACCTGCGGCACGGCGAATGGCGGGTTCGTAGAGCTTTTCCCACAGCGCCGCCGGCCACATGAATGTCTTATAGTAGAAGCCTGCGACAAAAATCGGCGCCAGCACCGAATTGATCGACAGCACATCGAATTTCAGCGACGGCCAACGGTTTTGGCTGGATGCCTCAAGACCATCGAACACTTCGACGACGGTTGCCTTGGTGTTGGCCTCGCGGTATGCGCCGGTGCGCAACTCGACAAGCGCGTTTGGCTCTTCTGATCCGGCCGATAAAATTCCGCGCGGACGATGGTACTTGAACGAGCGCCCTGTCAGCGTAACACCATTTGCGATCAGGGCCGAGGCCAACGTATCGCCCGGGTGGGCTGGATACTCGACGCCATCGAACTTGAAATGGATGGTGCGGCTGCGGTCGACGATGCCGCTAGCGGTGCTCGTGCGTTTTAGAGCTGCCATCACGCGACACCTTTCGCCGCGTCACCACGCGCTAAAGCGACGTCGCGTGCGAGGGCGACATTCAGGACGCGATGGGTCGTCAGATTGCGCGTCACGACCAGCCATGCGTGGCATCCGGCTGCGTGATACCAAAGCTCGCGATGATCGCCGGCAACGTTGCTGCGCTCATAGGTGTAGGCAATGAAATCATCCAATGCACTCGGCGCGGAGAAGTCAGGCCGCGTGACGGTCGCGTCACCGTGGTACATGAACTCGTCGAGGCTGCGATCTCCGCAGCAGGGACAGGCGATGCGCATTCTTTGCGTTCCTATAGGACTAACGCACACTCAGTGAAGATTGGGATAAGGGCCTTGGCCTTTTTCATCGATTGCATGACCGGTGCGAAAGCGATCGAGGCGATAGGCGGTTGCGGTCGGATGCGGCTCATCACGCGCGATCAGATTCGCGAAGCACAGCCCCGATGCCGGCGTTGCTTTGAAGCCGCCGTAACACCAGCCGGCATTGATATACAGTCCGTCGATCGGCGTGCGGTCGATGATGGGGCTGCCGTCCATCGACATATCCATGATGCCGCCCCACTGTCGGAGCAAACGCACACGGCCGATGCGCGGCATCAACGCCATGCCGCCTTCGCAGACATCTTCGACGACAGGTAAGTTGCCGCGCGACGCATAGCTGTTGTAGCCGTCGATATCGCCGCCGAAGACAAGGCCACCCTTGTCCGATTGGCTGATGTAGAAATGCCCGGCGCCAAACGTCACGACGCCATCGATGAACGGTTTAATTGATTCCGAGACGAACGCTTGCAGCGCATGGCTTTCGATCGGCAGGCGCAGACCGGCCATGGTCGCAACGCGCGAGGAATTTCCAGCAACCGCCATGCCGATTTTCTTGGCGCCGATGAAGCCGCGTGAAGTTTCAATCCCGGTCACCCGGTTGCCGTCGCGCCTGAAGCCCGTCACCTCGCAGTTTTGGATGATGTCGACGCCGCGCTGATCGGCGGCACGCGCATAGCCCCACGCTACGGCATCATGACGAACTGTTCCGCCGCGCCGCTGAAGCAATCCGCCGTGGATTGGAAACCGGCCATTTTCATAATTCAGAAACGGCAGCATCTTGCGAACGGCCGCTTGATTGAGCAGTTCGGCATCGACGCCGTGCAAGCGCAACGCATTCCCCCGCCGCGCGTAGGCATCGCGCTGCGCGTCGGAATGGTAGAGGTTCAGGACGCCGCGCTGACTGACCATGGCGTTGTAATTGATGTCTTGCTCCAGACCCTCCCAAAGCTTCAGCGACTGCTCATAGAACGGGATGTTGCCGGGCAGCATGTAGTTCGAGCGGACGATCGTTGTATTGCGGCCCACATTGCCGCCGCCGATCCAGCCCTTTTCGACAACCGCGATGCGAGACAAGCCGTAGGTCTTGGCAAGATAATAGGCCGTTGCGAGGCCGTGACCGCCGCCGCCGATGATGATGATGTCGTAGTCGGGTTTTGGGCTGGCATCGCGCCACGTCGGCATCCAGCCAGTGTGGCCAGTCAGCGCTTCTTTGACGACAGAGAAAATCGAATAACGTTGGCTCGCCATGACGGGCTCCAAACCAATAGATCGCGACGGTTAAGGTACAGAGCCGAGCCATTGTCAGCACTATAAGTTTGACTTATTACACAGCTATGAGTGAGCGTGACAGCAGCCTGCCGTTCGATCTTCGATCGCTGGAAATCTTCCTCGCCGTGTGTGAAGCGGGCGCCATGGCGTCCGCTGCCCGCAGCCTCGGCTTGACGCAGCCCGCCATCTCCTTGGCTATTGCCGAATTGGAGCGGAAAACCGGCGCGACACTGTTCGATCGCAGCGTCAGACCGCTGGCGCTGACCACCGCCGGTGGCCTGTTGCGGGCGCGAGCCCACGCGCTCATTGCCGATGCCCGGCAGATTGCGCCGCTGTTGCGCGAAACCGAACAGGGCAAGTTTCCCGCCGTCCGCGTCGGTTTGGTCGATTCACTCAGCCGCGTTCTGGCTGTGCCACTTGCTACTTATCTGTCGTCGCGCGCCGATGCGGTCGCCATTCTGTCAGGCTTGACCGCCAGTCACGCAGGCGAATTGCTGACGAGGCGGCTCGACATCTTTCTCGGCGTTGACGATCTGCAAGACCTGCCCGGCCTCGAACGCCGCGAGCTCATCAAGGAGCCTTACATTCTTGCGTTACCGAACGGCACGCCGCCGGTGCGAACGCTGCAGGACCTAAAAAAACTCGCGCAGACATTGCCGCTGATCCGTTTCAGCGAGCGGTCGCAAACCGGATTGGACATCGAACGTCACTTGCGACGGCTCGGACTCGATTTTCCAAGAGGAGTAGAGTTCGAGCAGCCGTTCGGGGCAGCAGCGATGGTGGCGTCAGGAAGCGGTTTCGCCGTGACGACGCCGCTCTGCCTGATCGAGGCAAATCTGGCGACGGGAAGCCTCTCGACCTGCCGCTTGCCAGGGCCACGCATCACGCGACGGCTCACACTGGTGGCCCGCGACGGCGAGTTGGGGCATATGCCGCGCGATCTGGCCGCCGTCATGCGCAAAACACTCGCGGAGCGCTGCGCCGCGGATACTGATTAGGTTAGCTGAGAGATTTTTGCGAACATACCCCTCACGCTCGCCGCTCAGATCGCCAGCTCCACGCTTCAAGGCGCAGCCTTGCCAGTTTGTAGGCATCCGGAATCGATAGAGCCCACACGAATAAGCCGCCCGCCGAGCGGCCGACGAAGGATTGCTCCGGCGTCGACAAATGCCATGTCACGACCGCCAGCAGCAGCGAAAAGAACGCTAATCCCAGACCTCGCGACGGTTGCCCTATCGCCACATGACCACCGCCGGGAAGGAGCGCTGCAATGGCGAGCACCAGATACGGATTGATCGGTTTGGGCTCTTGATGCGTGGTCATGCAGCCCTTGCCTCGGCCAGCGCATGAAGGGCGCAACTGAGCGTATCGAGTTGCGCAAGGCACCGGCGCAGCGCGTCGCCGCTCACCTTTGCATCATCGAAAATGCACTGCCGCATGAGCAGATGCTCGCCACGTCGGCCCTCGGCCGCCTGCCAGACCAGCCGCAGACCTTTTTTCGTGACGCCCACCTCCTTGATGCGCGGATCGGCAAAAATGCTTTGAAGCGTCGGCGCCAGTCGATCGAGCACGTATTGCGCGGAGACATCGCTACCGCGCGCCAGGCACTCAGCCGGCAACTCTGACGGCACCCGCAAACGATGAGGATGTCGCTCCGTCAACGAATAGAACTCCATCCCAGTCGGGCGTACGAGGATCGAAATCTCAGCCAACTGCGGCCGCGCTTCGAGGCGTGTCAAAACCATCCACAATTGCGGCAGCCGGCGAATGGTCATCGTGTCGGACACGAGATCGACACGCACGATCCTGTCGCGATCGACCCCTTCGAGGCGCGGGAACCCGTCGCCGGCATGCTCGATGTGCGATCGTTCAAGAACGTCGCGGCAGTCATTGAGCAAAGCGCGACGTGATTGCAGCACTTGGCTATGCTGACGCCAGCCGAGCCACATCAGCGCTGCACATCCGAGCATCGCGAAGAGGAGCAGAGCACTCACCTGCACAACGCTTCTCCTTGCTGACGTATGCCAGAAAGGCGCAACCGCAAAATCAAACGCGATCGCGACACTCTTCGTCTGGCGGACTGCACCGCGGCCGGATCAGTACCCTTGCGGGCGCGGCCATTGCATCGTGAACTGGTTGCCGCGCCGCACGTACTTGTAGCGGTGAAAATGGAACCACAAGGACGCGACGACGAAGAACACCATCATTGCGATGAGCTGGGTGCCATAGCCCAAAAACACTGCAAAGTAGGTCGCCGCGCAAAGCACAAGAAGAACTAAAGCCGGAAGCGGATGCAAGGGATGCACATATCCGCGCTTGATTGTGCCGAGCGGCCATTTGCGCCGGAACATCACGACATTGAACGCCATGTAGGTGTAGCCGAGCAAGCCCGACAGAATTGAGAACGTGATGACCTGGTCGAGCGGGGCAAAGTAAGCAAACACCAGTGCCACCGGAACGAGGAACACGATGGCCCGATAGGGCGTGCGATTCTTTGGATGCACCGCCCCGAACCACGTTGGCAGATAACGATCGCGGCCCATCGAGAACCACGCCCGCGATGCGTCGTTGATGCAGCCGTTTGCCGAGGCGAGCGTCGAAAACACGGTGCCAACGAACAGCAGGATCATCAACGGTGTCGAGTTGGTCAGCCGGGCCGCATCGAACATCGGTGTCACGGCCTGGCCGAGGTACTCCCAGGGCATGAGGCCGGCGCAGATGTACCAAGTCATCGTCGCCGCGATGAGCAGCGTGATCATGCCGGTCATGGTGCCGAGCGGCAGTGATCTCGCCGGCGAGCGAACTTCCTCGGCTGCCTGACACGTACCCTCGATGCCGAGGTAGTACCACAAGCCGAAGTGGAGGGACGCAATAACTCCGAGCCATCCATACGGTAAGCCGTTCAATAACTCGCCGTGGTTGAGCAGTTCGTTGGTCCACGGCTTGACCGCCGCAAACAAGATCACGATTGCAGCAAATGCCACAGCCGTCAGGACGAGATTGAATGTCAGCGTCGCGTAGACGCCGCGATAGTTCAGCCACGCGAGAAACATGATGGTGAGGACGATAAACGGTTTGTCGTGAACATTCTCGAACCCGGCCATGGTGCCAACAGTCTGCACCAAATATCCAAGAGTAATGGCGTTGGCCGCCTCCAGCATGGTGTAGGCAAACACCAAATAGAGACCGACATTGAATGCCATCAGTGGCCCGACGATGTGTTTTGCCTGTGCATATTGACCGCCGGCGGCGGCGACTGTCGACGTCACCTCGGAATCGATCATCGCGACGCAGGTGTAAAGCAAGCCTGCAACCCAGCAGGCGATCAACGCAGCAACCGCCCCGCCTTTACCCACCGCAAAATTCCAGCCCATGAATTCGCCGACGAGTACGATACCGACACCGAGAGCCCAGACATGGCCTGGCCCTAGCACGCGAAGCAGCGAGATTTTCTCGCCGTGCACGACTGTCGTCTGGCTCATTGCGGCCCCCTCTGGTGCGTCGGGTCAATGACCAACGCGTCGTCGATTTCGCCTTCCCGAGACGATGTCAAAAGCTCTTCCGAATAGGTCCGATCGGTCGTGATCATGTCGATCAGCATCCATAAGCCGAAAATCGCCGACAGCCCCCAAGCCGCATATTCGACCATTGTAAAATCGGTCATCGACGTCACCTCACTGATTGCCAAATCGTTCAGAAATCACATCTCGATACTCGATCTTCGAAAATCGAAACAGCAAGACGAAATACCCAATGACGACAAGTGCCGTGAGCGCCAGCGCCAGCGGGTCGAACGAGTAATCGAAGCGCGCGGCGATGATCGGTGCAGCGGTCTCCGGCGTCATCGCGAGCTTTTCCCACTGCGCCTGCTGGACTGCATTTTGGCCAAGACCGGCCCAAGTTGTTTTGTCGGCGATCGCAAGTTCTGTTTTGCCGCCGCCAGCGAGACCCAGATACAGCGGCGCAAACAGTGCCGCGAACACCAGGGCTAGGAGAAACAGGCTGTCGAAAAACTGGCCGAACGCCGACTGCGTCGGCGGCTCATAGTCGGACTGCCCCATGACGCAATTCTCCAAATTCCTAGGATTTGTTTTCGATATCGAGGTAGTGCAAGTCGAGGCCGTAGATCTCGTCACGCTCATGACCAAGATGGGCAATCATCGCGACAATGGCCGCCGTGTTAAAAACTAGAACCAATGCCGCCGAGACTGCGAGCGCCCAAAAAACTTCCGGCGTCGCGGTGAAATCTTTCACCTCGTAAAAGACAAAGGCGTAGAGCGCCCACAGCGCGATCACTGCCACCACCGACCAGATCCGATCGCCGCCAAACATCTTCGCGATGCGCGGGTCTTCACTGCGCTGTGCCATGGATCTTTCCCTCCGAGTCGCATGCCCTCGTCCGGCCAGTTTGAAGCTCGCGCCAGCCTCATAAATTCACAAACGCGAAGCTGTTCGCGGTTGCCGCAGCCCGCCGCCAGTGACCCAGATCGACGATCGCCTGCGCGATCGGCGCCGCCGAGCGTGCGTAAAAACTAATCGATAACTTGTGCTTAAATGACGCAGGCCAGACACATTTAGTCAATAATTATTCGTCATAGGAAACACAAAAACGTACCGCAACGCACGCAAGGGAAATCATAAATTATTGATATTACTTATATATTCGCTAATTTTTACATTGCGTCGCAATATCGATGCGCCTCAAAAGCCACCTATCATGTTTTTTACCTGCCTTTGATTTGATCGACGCGATGAAAAAACGCTCACGCACGTCAGCTGCTAACGCAGCGGCGCGAAACGGCAATTTTTCGATCGCTGATACATATTTTAAAGCGGCTGACGCGCGCACATCGCGTGCGATTCCTCAGCTCAGAAAATCAAGCACTTGATTTCCTTCGTGCCGCGCTGTGCAGTCTGCGGTGAGCGCTCCGCCAGCGAATTCTCGTTTGCGCCGCCGAGCAACCCACGCAAGGCGAATTGAATGTCCAAGAAAGCTGCGCCGAAGACGACATCTGAAAAATCCGCGAACGTGCCATCGAAAACACCGCGATCAACGCATCTTGCGACGGGATCGGGCGCGCCCGATGTCGTCTTGCGATCGCTCGAAGACGCCATCGGGGCACAGGTTCGCGACTATAGAAAGCACGCCGGGCTGACTGTCTCCGAGCTTGCGACCGCCGCCGACATTTCGTCCGGCATGCTCTCAAAAATTGAAAACGGCCAAATTTCGCCGTCGCTTTCGACTTTGCAGCTGCTCTCTTCCGCACTCAACTTGCCGCTGACCATGCTGCTCGCGTCGTTCGAAGGCGATCGCGGCTGTTCGTACGTCCGCCGCGGCGAGGGCGTTGCCATCCGCCGTCGTGGCACCAAGGTCGGCCATAACTATCAACTTCTGGGCCAATCGCTTGGCGGCAATATTGCCGTCGAGCCCTACATCATCACGCTTAACGAGGACGCCGAGCCGTACACGGAATTTCGCCACGAGGGCATTGAATTTATCCACATGCTGGTCGGCGAAGTGTTCTACGCTCACGGTGATCGCAGCTACCACCTGCAGCCGGGCGACTCGATCATGTTCGATTCCGCTGAACTGCACGGCCCGCAAAAATTGGTGAAGCTGCCGATGACGTACTTGTCGATCATCATCTATCAACGTCGATAGACCCGGGATCACTCCTCAGCCTCCGTGCCATTTCTCCGTACTCGCCAGCGGCGAAATTGAGTTTCTTCACACGAAAGTATGTTTCTCTTCGATTGACGCCCCGCGCACTCTCGGTTAGGTTTCAGCTCAACGTCAGCGAGCGAGGTCGGTGCACCCATGTGTGGGATTGTCGGACTTTTTTTAAAGGACAAAGCCCTCGAGCCCCAGCTCGGCGCGCTCACCAACGAGATGCTGACGACCATGTGCGGGCGCGGACCCGACTCGGCCGGCTTTGCCGTTTACGGCGATGCTTTGAATGACCGTGCCAAGATCACGCTTCAGTCGCCCAATCCGGCAACAGACTTCGCCAATCTCAACGCGTTGATTTCGGGCGCCATCGGCCATGCGGTGGAGCTGCGCATAAAATCGTCGCACGCCGTCCTGACCGTTCCGAAAGACCAGCTCGATGCCGCGAAAACCGCCCTTCGATCGCAGGCGCCGTCCGTGCGCATCATGGCAACGGGATCGGCCATCGAGATCTACAAGGAAGTCGGCTATCCAACCAGCGTTGCCAGTCGCTTCGAACTTGCAAAAATGACCGGCACGCACGCCATTGGCCACACTCGCATGGCAACGGAATCGGCGGTGACAACCCTTGGCTCGCATCCGTTTTCGACCGGCCCGGATCAATGCCTGGTGCACAATGGCTCGCTCTCCAATCACAACAATCTGCGTCGTGAGCTTCGTCACGACGGTATGACATTTGAAACCGAGAACGACAGTGAAGTCGCGGCCGCGTATCTGACGTGGCGCATGAACCAGGGTATGAACCTCGGCGAAGCTTTGACCAAAAGCCTCGATGATCTCGACGGGTTCTTTACGTTCGTCGTCGGCACGAAAAACGGCTTCGGCGTGTTGCGCGATCCGATTGCGTGCAAACCCGCCGTGATGGCGGAAACCGATCAATACGTTGCGTTTGGGTCTGAATATCGCGCGCTCGTCAATCTGCCGGGCATCGAGACCGCAAAGGTCTGGGAGCCGGAACCTGGAACGGTTTATTTCTGGGAACGCTGAATTGCACTGAAGGAACGCGATGAATGCGCACTATCGATTTGGCGAAGACTGCACTTCGCGATCTCAATCATGACCTGCATCGACAATCTGCCGGCACCAACGAGGCGCATTGGGAAGTCATCAACCCGATGGGATCGCACGCTGTCGCCGTTGGCGTTGATGCGCCGATCAGCATCGATATCCGCGGTAGCGTTGGCTACTACTGCGCCGGCATGAACAAGCAGGCAACCGTCACGGTGTATGGCTCAGCCGGTCCAGGCGTCGCTGAAAACATGATGTCGGGAGAGGTGCGCATCACCGGCGACGCCAGCCAATACGCAGGGGCAACTGGGCGCGGCGGCTTACTCGTGATCGAGGGCAATGCCGCCTCGCGATGTGGAGTGTCGATGAAGGGCATCGATATCGTGGTCAAGGGCAGCATCGGCCACATGTCGGCATTCATGGCGCAGTCAGGCCATCTCGTTGTGTTGGGCGATGCCGGCGATGCTCTTGGCGATTCCATCTACGAAGCCAAATTGTACGTGCGCGGCACGGTCAAAAGTCTTGGCGCCGACTGTGTCGAGAAGGACATGCGCGCCGAACATCATAATGAACTCGCAGGACTTCTCGCCAAAGCTGGAATTTCCGGCGTGCAGACGAGCGAATTCAAACGCTATGGCTCGTCGCGCAAGCTCTACACCTTCAACATCGACAACGCGGACGCTTATTGATGACCTATCAAAACCCGCCGACGACGCCACGCAAATCCGCGACGTTCGATGATTACACGCTGTCGGAAATCCGCCGCGCCGCGCAGACCGGCATCTACGACATTCGTGGCGGCGGGGCTAAACGGCGCGTGCCGCATTTCGACGACCTGTTATTTCTCGGCGCGTCCATGTCGCGCTATCCGCTCGAAGGCTACCGCGAGAAATGTTCGACCGCCGTGACCCTCGGCACGCGCTTCGCCAAAAAGCCGATCGAACTCAAAATCCCAATCACCATTGCTGGTATGAGTTTTGGGGCTTTGTCGGCCGGTGCCAAGGAGGCCCTGGGCCGCGGCGCGACGATCGCTGGCACGTCGACCACGACCGGCGACGGCGGCATGACGCCAGAGGAGCGTGGCCAATCCCAAACGCTGGTCTATCAATATTTGCCGTCGCGGTACGGCATGAATCCCGATGACCTGCGCAAAGCCGACGCGATCGAAATCGTTGTCGGCCAGGGCGCAAAGCCCGGCGGCGGCGGCATGTTGCTCGGACAAAAAATATCGGATCGTGTCGCCGAGATGCGCAACTTGCCGAAAGGCATCGACCAGCGGTCCGCGTGCCGGCACCCAGATTGGACTGGGCCCGACGATCTCGAAATCAAAATTCACGAATTGCGAGAAATTACCGATTGGGAGAAACCGATCTATCTCAAGGTCGGCGGCACTCGCCCCTACTATGATGTGGCCCTTGCCGTCAAAGCCGGGGCCGATGTCATCGTGCTCGATGGTATGCAAGGTGGAACAGCCGCAACGCAGGAAGTTTTCATCGAGAACGTCGGCTTGCCGACGCTCGCCTGCATTCGTCCCGCCGTGCAGGCGCTGCAGGATCTCGGCATGCACCGCAAAGTGCAGCTCATCGTGTCGGGCGGAATTCGCAACGGCGCCGATGTCGCCAAAGCCTTGGCACTCGGCGCCGATGCCGTCTCGATCGGCATCGCCGCCTTGGTGGCGCTCGGCGACAACGATCCAGCTTACGAGCAAGAGTATCAAGCTCTCGGCACGACGGCTGGGGCCTACGATGACTGGCACGAAGGCAAAGATCCGGCCGGCATCACAACCCAAGACCCTGAGTTGATGGCGCGCTTCGATCCGATCAAAGGTGGGCGCCGATTGGCGAACTATCTGAAAGTCATGACGCTCGAAGCCCAAACGATCGCTCGCGCCTGCGGGCACAATCACATTCACAATCTGGAGCCTGAGGATTTGTGTGCGCTGACGCTTGAAGCTGCCGCAATGGCGCGCGTCCCGCTCGCGGGAACGACATGGGTGCCGGGTCAGGGGAACAACAGCCTGTAGACGATGCGGACTAAGAAACACTCAACGACCGCCTCGAACTGCGGCACAAAATAGGGAAAAAACGCCGATGTCTCAGGATCTCGCAACGCTGGCCAAAGAACGCGGCATTCGTTATTTCCTCATATCGTACACCGATCTTTTTGGCAGCCAACGCGCCAAGCTCGTGCCGGCCGCCGCCATCGCCGATATGCAGAAAGACGGCGCAGGCTTTGCAGGTTTTGCGACATGGCTCGATCTGACACCGGCGCACCCCGACCTGTTCGCGATGCCGGATCCATCCGCAGTATTTCAGTTGCCTTGGAAAAAAGACGTGGCCTGGGTCGCGGCCGACCTGGTGATGGATGACAAGCCAGTCTCACAAGCGCCGCGTGTTGTGCTGAAAAACATCATGGCCGAAGCCGCCAAAGACGGCCTCTACGTCAAAACCGGCGTCGAGTGCGAGTTCTTTTTGACAAAGCCCTGCGGCACGCTGATTTCAGACGAGTCCGACACCTCCAGCAAGGCCTGTTACGACCAGCAAGCGTTGATGCGCCGTTACGACGTGATCTCGGAAATCTGCGATCACATGCTCGAGCTTGGTTGGGGCCCGTATCAAAACGACCACGAGGACGCTAACGGTCAGTGGGAAATGAATTGGAATTTCGACGACAGCTTGGTAACCGCCGACCGTCATGCATTCTTCAAGTTCATGGCCAAAGCGGTCGCCGAAAAGCACGGCTTTCGCGCCACGTTCATGCCGAAACCCTTTCTGGGCCTGACCGGAACCGGGTGTCACGCCCACATCTCGGTGTGGGACAAATCCGGCAAGACAAATATGTTCTACGATGCCGATGACGACATGGGCTATCGGCCAGCGGCTATAATTTTCTCGGCGGGATTATGCGACACGCTGAGGCGCTATCGGCGATCACCAATCCAACCGTCAATAGCTATAAGCGCATCAATGCCCCGCAAACCGTGTCTGGCGCGACGTGGGCGCCGAACTTCGTCACGTGGACGGGCAATAACCGCACGCACATGGTTCGCGTGCCCGGCAAAGGGCGCTTTGAACTGCGCCTGCCGGACGGCGCCGCGAACCCGTATTTGCTTCAGGCCGTCATCATCGCCGCTGGTCTCAGCGGTGTTCGCGCGAAAGCCGATCCGGGCAAGCGTCTCGATATCGATATGTATCAGGACGGCCATACCGTCAAAGATGCGCCGCGCCTGCCACTGAACCTGCTCGACGCTCTGCGCAATTTTGAGAAGGACACCGAATTGACCGGCATGCTTGGCCAAGATTTTGCGGCGTCCTACGTCAAATTGAAAACATCGGAATGGAATTCCTACACGTCTCACCTGACGCAGTGGGAACGCGACAACACACTCGATATTTAAGCGTTGCCGCGAATTGCGTCATGTTTCGAGCAAAAAATGCGGCTGCGATCAGTTCGCAAAAGCCCGGCGAATGAGATCGCTCACAACGCTCCCCGTCGAGCGGTACGGTCGAAACGAATTGGTCACGCCCGAGGGTGGTGACAGCACGCCTGCCGTTCGGCTCTTTGCCCGGCGCGACGCCTGCCGCTGCTTTGCAAGCATATCCTTGACATCGGACATGTCGATGGCTGCCAAATGATCTTTGCCCTTGTCGATCTTTGACCACTGGTCGTTCAGCGCCAAGGCAATGCGTTTTTGATGCCCATACGAGTCCGAATGGAACGTCGGCGCGCCGTCAGGTTGCATCCAAACCGTAAAGTATCCGATATGCACTGGGATAGCGCTGTTAAGTGCGATTTGATTGTTGAAAGCGCCGCTTTTTGCCAAGCGCGCCGCGTTCAAGGTATCAGCGCCCTGGTCGAAGTCGAACACGGCTTGCGCAAACGCCAGCGGATTTCGCACCCTGACGCAGCCATGACTGAACAATCGCGCTTTTTCATTGAATAGCGATTTATCGGGCGTGTCATGCAGATAGACTGAGTGCTTATTCGGAAACAGGAACTTCACAAGACCGAGGGCATTGCCGCTGCCGGACGGCTGAAAGATCGTGTACTGACTGAGATCCGCTCTGCTCCAGTTGATGCGCGAACTATTGATGAGGCGGCCATTCTTGCCGCGAATGCGATAGCCGTGGCTCTCCAGCGTGCGGCCATTGCCCCCCGCCGCTAAGACTTTCTTGATTTTGATCGAGTCCGGCAAATTCCATTCGGGCCGCACAACAATCGTTTCCAAATTATGCGAGAAAATCGGCGTTTGCGTTGACTCGGTGCCGACGACAACGCGGTCGCTGAATATCGAGGCGCCATTCGACACGAAATCAATCGAGTAGGACGGCACATTGACGAAGGCGTGCGTGGCACCGAGCTCGGCAGGCATCCAGCGCCATTGCTCCATATTGGCGATGACCGCCTCAGTCCGGTCGGCGATACCGCCACCATTTAAAGCTCTGCGTGTGGCTCTACCCACAACACCGTCGGCGCGGAGCGATTTCGAGGACTGAAACGAGATGACCGCTGTGCGGAGTTCGTCATCGTAAACGTCTTCGTTGCCGGCAGCGCCGAGGATTGCGAGCCGCCGCCGCAGGATCACGACGTCGCTGTTTCGATCACCCTTGCGCAGTTCAGCCCCACGGGGGTCGAGGCGCGTTTCGAGCTGGCGTGCCGTCTCTAAACGGATTTGGGCGAGGTACGCTTTGAGTTTGCGAAATTGATCGTGAGCTGGATGGAAGGAGCGAAGCACTTCGTCAGGTTGGCCGCTTTGCACCAGTACCGCGAGGACGTCCGATGACTTCGGCAGAGATGGCCGGCGATCCAGGTACGTGCTGAGTTGCGTCGATGGCTCTGAGATGCGCGCGCCGCGCGCATGGGCGGCATACTTGAGCGCGAAACGCGTGATTTCCAGCTCGGCTTCGACCGTTTGTGCGACCGACCACCGTCCATTGGTCTTTGGCTGATGGATGGCTTTGAACTCGAAATCTGCCGCATCGAGCCCCCAGTCGCGTGCCAAACCCATCTCTGCCACCAGCAGCCGTCCGGCACGCGTCAGACCCGTTTCGTCCAGCCAGACCGGTCGATCTTCCCGACCGGCATAAAATGTTTTCACGTCATCCATGTCGACTGGATCAAAGTGTTGGGTCGTCGCATCGAGCAGCTGAGCGCGCATTGTCGTGCCGACGGTCGGCAGACTTTCGGCTGCAAACACGTTAGTCGCGGCGGTGCCTGCGATGAATTGGGCCGCCACGCAAGCCGCGCGCAGAGGCGTTGTAAAGTACGTCCGAAAACGGCGAAACATCATGACGCTGGATACTCGACTTGTTTTTGTTGGCCAGACGATCCGCTGACAATCGGCGACGTCATTTGCTAGAGCATTTTCCGACGAAGTGGACCCCGGTTCGTCGTCGGAGAATGCGACCAAGCATCATGCTAGAGCGCCGATCT
>FSSH01000972.1_pt1 | contig 19882 bp, 15 predicted proteins | sample 1166101 | NCBI WGS metagenome assembly FSSH01 (sample SAMEA32972668, study PRJEB13176) | freshwater metagenome | biome: Drinking water system; feature: Biomass in drinking water that filtered by 0.45 um membrane; material: drinking water | place: USA | collected 2012-12-20 | depth 0 m | reverse complement strand
CAGACGGCAGTCATCGCCCCGCTCGCCCTGCCAAATCCGAGCGGAGAAAGGACGTCCGGACGCAGCGAGAACCAGTTTCGTGACTGCGAGGCATGCCCGCTTATGGTTATGATTCCGGAGGGTAAATTTCTAATTGGATCGCCCGATGCGGAAAGCGGTCACAAGGCAAACGAAGCGCCGCGACGCGAGATTTCCATCAAACACAAATTTGCGATCGCGCGTTCCGAAGTATCATTCGCGGAATGGGATGCCTGCGTCGCCGATAGCGGATGTCGCTCGTACCGACCCAATGATTATGGCATGGGCCGCGGCAACAGTCCGGTGATCTTCGTCTCCTTCGACGATGCGGTTGCCTATGCTGCGTGGATGTCGAGGAAGACGGGCGCAACTTACCGTCTGCCCTCGGAGACAGAGTGGGAGTTCGCCGCCCGCGGCTGTCTTGCCGCAGGTTGCGCCAATGATCCCTTTGGATTTGGTGGCGATATCGGGCCTGACTTGGCCAATTACAATTGGAACACCGCTTACAATGGCAGTCTCAGACGTCAGCCACGACGCCAGACCATGGCGGTCGATGAAAGCTCTAAGGCAAACGGCTTTGGCCTTCTTCACGTTCATGGCAATGTTGCCGAATGGGTTCAGGATTGCGTGAATGGCAGCTATGATCGCCTTCCCGAGAATGGTGCGCCCGCGACCAGTGGCGATTGCCGTTCGCGTGTTGTGCGCGGGGGCAACTGGAATGATAATCCACGCGAGCTGAGGTCATCGGCGCGCGCCTTTGAAGAAGCGACAACACGCTCGCATCTCATCGGCTTCAGACTTGCTCGCGAATTGACAAAATAGCGATGCATGCGGCTCGGACAAGTGCGTCGTCGATGATGAAGGAATCGAGGATCAAGATATGCAGCACCGATTAGCAGGGTTGATTGTGACGGCTGGCGTTATTGTTTTGACGTTGGTCGGGTCCGCGCAAGCCCAGACCAGGCGGGCTTTCCTTGTCGGGAACAATGCCTACAGCGATAAAAACCTGCAAAGGCTGTCGCGGTCGGTTGCCGATGTGAAAGATCTTGAGGGCGAACTGGTTGAAGCCGGTTTCGACAAGAAGAACATCAAGCGCCTGGAAAATGTAAAAACCAAAGCGGAGTTCGACAAGCAGTTCGACGCCTTCCTGAAGACCGTTCGGGCTGACGACATCGTTTTCTTTCACTTCTCCGGGCATGGCTTTGGCATCGAGGAAAAACAGGACAATTTTTTGCTGATGGGGGACATCAAGAGCCCCTTTACTTTCACCCGCTCGAAATTGCCGGCAAATGAGCAGAAAGACGTGGCGATCACGCGATTGCGCATTACCAGCTATCTCGGTGATTATCAGGAGCAGGAGGTGGCAAGAGGCGGCGTCTCAACCAAGGAAATCACCAAAAAGATAGCAGCTGTTAAGCCAAAGGCGGCCATCATTGTCCTTGATGCCTGTCGCACCCTGCTCACTGACGACGGGCTTGATTCCAGGACCATCGAGCGCAGTTCCAGCAGCGGCAGCCGATTGGTGCCGACAGAAGGTGTGCCACCTGGGTTCCTGATCCTCTATTCTGCGTCATTTGGCGAGCAGGCCATCGAAGCTTTCAATCAATATGACCGGCGGCGAAACTCGCTGTTCACCGAGGTGCTGCGCCAGGAAATGATCCGCCCCGGACAGACGGCGGTCGAACTTGCTCAGCGCGTTAAACTGGTGACGCGTGATATTGCCTCGCAATATGGATTGCAGCAGGAACCTGAATTCTATCACAGCTTCGACAAGGCAGATGACTTCTTGTTTATCGATTCAATTGGTAGCGAACGCTTCAAGCTCGATGGCGAATTGTGCAGGGATAGTCGCAGCGATATCGAGGACATCCGCAAGCTGCCGACGCGCGAGGCGCTGGACAGCCACCGCCGCCGTTTCGCCGGCTGCGAAACGGCTGAGGAAGCGCGCCGGCTGATTGCCCAGATCGAACTTGGTTCCGATGAGCAGCCTGACCGCTGCGATGGCTCGCGCATCGACCTTATCGACAATCTGCGGCAATTGCGGCCAGAGCTTCTGGATCGCCACGCAAGACGCTTCGAGGGATGTGCGAGCGCGGAGGCGGCAACGCGTCTGCGCGATATCGTCGTGATCCCGGCCGGCAACGACGAGAACAGCCTCAAATGCCAGACGGCATTCGCCGACAGCCTGCGCCAGCTTCAACGCGAGAACCTTGAGCGATTCATCACCACCTTCGCCCAGTGCCCGGCACGCAGCGCCGTCGAGGCGGTCCTGGCTGCCTTGCCGCCCGGTTCGGGCGAGCTTGGGGATGTGAGGATCACACGTGGCGCCATACGCCGCATCGATTCCTGCGATTATTTTGCTGCCTCCGAGCAAGATAAAGCCCGGCCGCCCGAAGTCCCCGGCGTATTTTTTTCCTATGTGCGATTTGAAGATGCGATCGAGGCCTGCGAGAAATCAATCAGGGATAATCCTCGCATCAGCCGCTACCTGTTCAATCTGGGGCGCGCCTATCACCGCAAGGGATGGGAAGAAAAAGCCGGCTCGAAAGAACGAGAAGACAATTTCCGCAAGGCACGGACAGCCTATGCTGATGCTGAAAAACGTGGCTATGTCAGTGCGCTCAACGGCTTGGCTGTTCTTCTTGGTAACATTGCAGACGGCAAGGAAAATGAGGATGAGATTGCGCGTCTCCTCAAACAGGCGGCACAGCAAGGCCATCCGCTTGCCATGTACAATCTGGCGGAGCGCTTCGCTGCGGGCGATGGTGTTTTACAACGCGATCTGAGGAAAGCCTACGAGCTGTTCGCCCGCGCAGCCGAAGGCGGCTATGTGCCAGCGATGGTGCAAGCGGGTCATGCGCTGCGATATGGCCGCGGCGTGGCACAGAACCCAAGGCGCGCAGTCGAGACGTTACTGCGCGCGGCAGACGCCGGCTCCATCTTCGCCAAGCGATATCTCGGGCAAATCTATTTCGACGGAGTGACCAATAGTTCGGACCGCAATCTAAGAGTCGAAAAAGATCGGCAGCTGGCGCTCCTTTTCCTTAGCCGGGCTGCAGACGAAGGTGACAGCTATTCCCGCAAGCTGGTGGCGCAATTGATGGAGGAGGGCGACGGCCTGCCATCAACGCAACCCGAGCTTGCCGAACGCTTCTGGCGGCTGGCGGCAAATGGTGGTGATAGCGAAGCGCAGTATAATTTTGCTGAGCGTCTACGCAACGGAACCGTTCTGATACGCCCTGAATTCGATGCGAAGGAAGCTATTTTGCTTCTGCAGCGGGCTATGGCACAAGGCTCGGCCCCGGCGGCCAAGCGCCTGGCGGAAATCTATCGGCGGGGCGAACTCGGCGAGGCGATTGATATCGATAGAGCCATCAAATATGCTTTTCAAACGATCACGCTTGCATCACGTACGGCTCCCAGTAACTGGGCAGGTAGTCCCTATTACGAGATTTCAGCTGGCCATCTGTTAGTGGAAATGGCGCGTAATGGCGAGGCAGTGAATGCCCGTGGTCGACCATTATTCAGCGTGGATGAAATTGAACGGTTGGAAAAATTCTACGGAAAACCGGATGGGGACACGAAAACCGTCAAGGTTCGCCGCGTCGAGATACCGCTGCATTATTCCTGCGAGAATTCGAAGCAGCGCGTTCCGTGGCGCTATGATCATATCTGGATCTGGGATTGGGGTCGTGCAACCTCGCCAACCGAAGCCCAGATCACGCTCCTTGAACACAAGAATCTATTTTGCGCCGACAATCGTCCCGAGCGTCAAACGCTGATTGCCAGCTTCGAAACGGCAAAGCGCAACAAGGTCCTCTTTGCCGATCTGATCGAACAGCAAATCAGAGCGGCGCAGCTCGCTGAAGCGACGAAAAACAGTCAGAAACGCAAATGAACCGACGCAGGCGCCGACCAATCAGCCTGCGGATGGGCTTGCGAGCCATAGTACGACCAATTATAATCTCGTGTATCGTTAAAAAATTTATATTCGCGCGCGGGGGCTGTTATGATCATCGCATGTGGTCGACGTTATCTGGCGATCGGTTGTGCAATGCTGATGACGGCTTTCCTGCTGCCGCGGGACAGCTATGCAAGAGGCTTTGACACTGGATTGGCGATTGGTGTCGGCGCTGCCATTATCGGTGGGCTCCTCGCCAGCGGTAACAGAAATGCACAGGCGGGAGTTCGCCGCGAGACCCGCGGCACGAAGTCGGCAAAAAAATCGCGGGCACGGCAAAATGACACTGCGGCCAGGGGCAATGAGAGCAGCTCCTCACCCTCCAATGACCAGGTTCTCGCTTCGCTTGCCGGTCCTGCGGGTAAGGTATCTCTGCCTGTCCTTGCGACGTTTCGGTCCAGCACGGTAACCGGGTCGGTTGGCACCGTCTCGGAAAACGATAACATCCTCAAACTGCGCTTGAAAGATGAAGAACGTGATTATTCTTCGAAAATGACGGCGATCCTTCAACGTTTTCAAACCGAAAACAAGGATCGCCGGAGCGGCGACGTCACGGCTTTGGCGATCGAGACCGCTCTGGATGAAGCTGTACGCAAATCACGGCTGGACCAGTTTGAAAGTTTCCTCAACGAGAACTGGACGACCGATCGCTTGCGGGTGATGATTCTCAACCGGGTCATTGGCGAACTGCCCTCGCTGTTTAACGGCAACAATCGCGGTCTGGCGCCGATGGCAACACTTCATTCGCTGATCCAGCGCTCAGCCGAAGCGATCTATGTACGGCTCTTCGAAGCTTCCGAGCTTCTTGCGGCAAACAAGAGTATCGTCACCTTCCAGCGGCGCGTCTACGAGGCACAGGGGAATGGCGCTGCACCCATCAACGTGTCACACCCCGGTGACGCTGCCGCGGCGCAGGACACCGAGCACCGGCTTTCGGAAGAACTGCGGGAGCGCGCTGATTCGATTCTCTCCAAGGCCGCCAAGCTTGCCATCTCACGCTATGAAGCAGCCTTCCGCCTCGATCCCAACAGCTTTGCGCTTCGCTATCGCGCCCAGCGGGTGATGTATGATTGCCTGTCGGAATATGTCGAGGAAATCACCACGTCAGCTTCAGCCACGACTCTGGCGGAAATTCCCGAGATCGAAAGGCGTGCCTTTCAAACGGCTTTGAATACATGCAATGATTGGCTTGTCGTCACGTTTGGTGAATCGCTGGACAAGCTGAAAGAGCAGAAGCCGTATCCCATTCGCGTCATATGGTCGGCCGGTGGGCCCAAGGACGAGCCTAAACTTTACGGGCGGACTAATCGCAGCTTGTAGATGTCGTTGACGCCTCGGTTGGATCAGCGGATGGCAATCAGCGATTTTGACAGGCCGAAGACGCGCTCCGAGCTGATGCTTGCATCGGGAAACAAAGCGCTCATCCGTTTGCGATCAATGAGAACGGAATCCTCGATATAGCGCTGCGCGTCGTCAAGCGTGGCGGCACGGGGAAAGGCGCCGCAGTCAAAGCGCATGACGAGGGCGAGACGCACCGGCTCCGGCAGCCAGTGGAAGAACGGCACGCGGAAATGCGGCTCCAGCGGAAACCAGAAATCCGGTGTCTGGACGAAATAGCGCGGCGCCAGTCGTCTCACCTCACGCGCCATGGCGCGCATGGCCTGCCAGCGGCCAACATGCTCCAGGACTGAATTGGAATGGACGACATCAAAGGAATTGTCGGCAAATTCGGCCATGTCGGTGCAATCGCCAACGCGGCTTTCGAAGCGCTGATCATCAAGGCGCTGGGACATCAGATTAATCAGGACGAAGCTGACAGAGCGGCCTGACCAGACGGCTTCAAGATCACGCCAGTACTCGATGTTGCCGCCCAGATCGACGATCCGGCAGTGGCCTTTGCGGGCGATGACCTCATCGACGATCTTAACGAAGCGCACCAGCCGCCGGGCTCGAAAATCAGTCTGAGTGCCCCAATGTTGTTCACCTATATGAATGGCGGCATCCGACATGATATAACAATTCCTCGCTCATGACATTTCGATTTGATCAACTACTAACTGGCAGAATGATCCGGCTGGCGGCGACCTTCGCCGGTGCGTCGGTCACGTCGTCGAAAGCGCCTGGTACAGCGCCGTGAAACACGCGTTTTCTACGCGCAAACCCAGTTATTGCGAAGCCATTTCCCTGATCAAGGTTAAGCTCAATGACGGTCAACAGACGCGATCTCCTTGCTCTGCTCGCAGCACCTCTGGTGCCCGGAACCATGCCGGTAATCGCAGCTGAGGGAACGAGCCTTGGGGCAGTGGCGGCCGCCGTTGGCATTGCCTTTGGCTCCGCCTTTGATCGTGAAATCTTCGATGATGCGGATTACCGCAAGCTCATCGCCAGCGAGACACGCCTGGTCACGGCAGAGAATGCGCTTAAGTTTGACTGGCTGCGCCCGAAGGGGCCCGATGCTGATTTTTCAACCGCTGATCGCATCGTCGAATTCACGCGCTACAACAACCTGCTGCTGCGCGGGACAACGTTGGTGTGGAACGACAATCCACCACCCTGGCTGCGCCGATCAAGCCTCACCGAACTGCGCACCCTTTTTGATCGCCATATCGATGAAACACTCACCCGCTATGGCGGGCGCATTCATTCATGGGACGTTGTCAATGAACCTTTCTACCCGCCGCAGCGCCTGCCCGGCGGCTATCGCCAGGGGCCATGGCATGACGCGTTCGGGCCGTCATATATCGAGCGGGCTTTTCGCCGTGCCGCGAGCGTTGATCCGACAACAAGGCTTGTCCTCAATGAGGCGTTCTGCGAGCAGCAGGATGCGCTGGGCATCAGCGTGCGCGCTGGTTTGTTGAAGCTCGTCGAGCGCCTCAAAGGCGAGGGCGTACCGCTCCACGCCATCGGGTTACAGGGCCATCTCAAGCCAGCGCTGCCTTTCGACGATCAGGTGTTCGTTGAATTTCTGACAAAGCTCGCTGGGTTTGGCGTTGATATCTACATCACCGAACTCGATGTCGACGATAGCGGCATGCCTGATGACATCAACAAGCGCGATCTCATGGTGGCAAATCGCTATCGCGATTTTCTGAAAGCGGTGCTGAGGGTGCCAGCCGTCAAAGCCGTCATCACCTGGCAGTTATCCGACCGCTACAGCTGGTATGGCGAACTGGCGCGGCGGAAACACCCGCCGGGACGACGGCCACGCCCCCTGCCCTATGATGACGGACTGCAGCGCAAGCCCGCCGCGCAGGCGATGATCGATGCGCTGCTGACGCGGGTGAAGTAGACCATTCATGGTGAGCTTGGTGAAGGCCGGAGCGACAAGAGCCGCTGGATCGCCAACCCGCAGGTGCGCGGAAAACCGGCAGCGATTGCCAGAGCGAATGTGATGGCTCCCGCCAGAATGTGTCCGACCAGTTCAACGCGGCTATGCGCCGGCGGCAGAATATGGAGGACCAACATCATCGCCCCAACGGCAACAACGACCCGCAAGACATCGAGAGGGCGCAAATAGTATCCGAAAATTCGATTGACGGTAACGAAGCTTGCTAGCGTGACGATTGCGTTGGCAATCAGGCAACCCATGACGGCGCCGCGCCCGCCATCAAGACGCAGCCCGATATAGCATGCGAGCAGAACGAGAACTGCCTCGGCACCAGCGAAGATAATGTCAAGCTTCGGACGATTGAACAGAAGGAAACACTGGTCAGTCGCGTGAATGCGAAAAATTCGCACCGCGCCGGTTGCGATCGCCAGCGGCAGAATATCCCGGGTGATGGCGCGGTATGGTTCGGAGACGAGCGCATCGACCAGCGGAGCGTTCAGCATGATGACACCGGCAACGGTGGGGATGAGGGCGGCGAGCAACAAGGCGCCATTGCTGGCAAGTTGCGGCAGGGCGGCCCGCTGACCGGCCTCGCGTACTTTCTCCACGGCCAGCGTGAAGCCGGCCGTGGTGGCGAGCTGACCGGTGAAGGTGGTTGCGCGCATGCCAAGCCACCAGCCGACCGAGATGAGGCCGACGCCCGCAAGGCCCTGTTCATGCTCGACGACAAAACGGAGTCCATGCATGGCGACCCACGCCAGCGCATTGCCGATCATCAGCGGCGCGCCATAGGCGAAGGCGCCGCGCACCAGCGAGAGATCAAGCCGCGGGCGCAAGGTGGAGGTGCGAATGAACGACCAGGCGAGCACCAGCCCCAGAGCCTGGGCAAGCGCATAACTCCACAGGACGATTTCCGGCGTCGGCGCAAACAGCAGGACAGCGACGATGCCGAAGGCAAGACCAAGAACCGAGCCGCAGCTGTTGAGGATCGTGTAGGCCAGAATGGCTGAACTGGCACGTGAGCGATCCGCGAAATGCCAGGTGAGGTTGCGCGTCAGCGTGAAGGCGAGCGTTGCGGCCAGCAGGTTCATCCCCGGCAGTTCATGAAAAACAACAAGTAGCGCAAGGGCGACGAATAATGTCTGCAGGACTGTTGCAGCGAGCTGGATGGCGATTTCAACGCCGTCAAAACGCAAGATATCATCATTGTGGCTGGTGATGTAGCGCAACGCATAGGCGCTCCACCACGACAACACCAGTAACAGGGCCAGTTCCTGGATGGCCCACACCAGGACATAGGTGCCGAAGGCTTCCGGCGCCAGAAAGTAAGTCCAGATGGCTGCCGCAAGAAACTGCGCCAGCGGCCCCATGATCTGAGCGGGCATATAAATGAACGTACGGCGCAACAACATCATCAGCCCCGTTCAGCGATCTGCCGCTGTGCGGCGCAACAAGACCAGAGAGAGGACAACCATCAGGGTAAAGGAAAGTGTTTTCGCGGCGATCGATTCGGACGATGACGCGACCAGGATGAAATAAAAGACGACCCACCCGCCTTCCTTGCGCGATGCCTGGGCGATGCTTTTGCACAGGCAGAAAAGACCAGCGAGAAAGATCGTCGTGCTGAGCAAGCCGTAATGGGCGACCAGGCTGACCCAGAAGCTTTCAATGCCGTATTCAAGGCCAAGCTGACGCTTGAGCGTGGTGATCAGTTCGGCGTCGGGTCCGAAAATAAGATCGTGCATAGGTAGTTCGGAGAGCAATACGAACATCTCTAAACGGGTCTTCGCCGATCCGTCATCGTCGAGGAAGCGGGCGACGAACTGGTCGAAAAGACCTGCATCAAAGGCAAGGGCGACTGCGGTCGCGAGCAGTGGCACGGCAATGGCAAAGAGCCCGGCCGCCATGGCGGTCAATCGCTTTTCGCGAACGGCGCGAACAAACCACAAGACAATGATTGCGGCGGCGAAGGGGATCACCAGAACGGCGGCCGCACGACCGCCAAACACCACCAGGGCCAGAACCTGCAACATGAGGGCCGGCGCGCGCAGGCTTGATGCCAGATCACGTCCGCCGCCCAGAAGAAAGCTGATGACGTAGCAGCCAATGGCCGCCGCGTTAGCCAGCGGATGGCCGAAGATGGCACTCGGGCGCCAGTCGCTCGTTAATTCGGCGCCGCTGACAATCAGGGGGGTCAATCGCCAGCCGCTGCCTAACTCGACAATGCCGAGCAGGGCATTGAGCGCGAAGATCAGATGGATGGCGACTGCCAGTCGACGCAGCGTTTGCTCGTCAAGACGCGCGAGAAGCACGAGCAGGAAGGGCGGCAGCAGAAATGTATCGATGATGTTGGTGAAGGGCCCTTTGAGGACCAGTGAAATATGCACCAGTAGAAACAGCCAGGCGACAAGAAACAGCAGCAGCCCATGATGGCGTCGCACGATATCGTCAATCGCGATAAACGGATTACCGGGCGCGCACAGAAGCGCCAGCATCGCCAGCGAGGCGATATAGGTCGCGGGATGAATCTTGGTCAGAGGCAGCCCGCCCTCAACATCGTAGGGAATACCCAGCGCCGACAGGGCCAGATTGGAAATCATGAGCGCTACCAGCACCGCGATGATGCTGCATACCACCGCCATCGTCTGAAAGAGATTGTGGCGGCGAACGGTTGCAGGAACGTAATAGATTGCCTCGCTCATGATGCTCACACCGGCTCATAACGCTTGACGATATCGGGCGATGCCATGTTGAGAATGACGCCGGCAAGTTTGTGCTGTGGCAGGCGCAGCGCATCCAGTGCTTCCTCGACCGCCTCACGCCGCGTGGAATTGGCGCGGACGATCAGCACCGTGCGATCAGTCAGATCACCAAGCGTGCGCATGGATGCTTCGGCAATAGCCGGCGCGCCATCGACAAGAACAACGTCATACTGCCCGGCGGCAGCGGCAAAAAGCCGTTCCCACTGGATACGGGTCGGACGCGGTGCGGCCTCGTCGTTGCTGACTGGCAGGATGGAGAGGTTTTCACCGCCGCTGACCACCGCCTTGGTGAGTTCGACGCGCTCGCTCAGAACGCCAAGCAGGCCAAGACTTGCCTGTGGGGCGATACGACGTGAGAGAGCCGAGCGTGTGAGATCGCCATCGATCAACAACACACGTTCGCCATGCCCTGCCAGGGTGAGAGCGAAATTGTGCGACAGGGTGGTCTTTCCCTCCCCCGCCTCGGCTGACACCATGAGAAACGTTCGCGCCTTGGCGTTCTGCCGCTCTTCTCGCAGGCAGTCGCGCAAACGATAGAGCGCGGCGGTGAACGCCCGGCCATCGGCAAGCGTCGTCTTCTTGGCCCGACGCAGGAAGGGGAGATTGGCTGCAAGGACAGTCCCGTGATCATCGCGGGCCACGAGCGGAATGGCGGCCAGAAGATCAAGCCCGATATGGCGACGGATGTCCTTGCCACTGCGGAACGTGTCGTCGAAATGCTCGCGCAGCAAGGCCAGCGTGGCGCCAAGCCCGGCGCCAAAAAACAGCGCAATGCCGAGGATCAGCAGGCGAGGCGGAAAACTCGCACCGTCGGGAACCACTGCCGGGGCAATGATGCGCGCGGTATTATAGCTCAGGCGCTCCTGTTCGCTCGTCTGTTTGGCGCGGATGAGGAAGGCCTCATAAAGCGCGCGGCTGGCCTCGACCTCGCGATCGAGTTCGCGCAGCTTGATCTTCGCACCATCGGTCGCGGTCGACTGCACCTGGAGGCGATCAAGTTCACGGCTCAGTGTCTGCTCGCTGGCGCGTGCTGCGTCGCGGTCACTGCGCGCTGAGTCAGCGATCCGCTTCAGCTCTTCGCCGATGAGGGCGCGGATATTCTGCAGCTGGGCACGGACGGCTGCGACCGAGGGGTGGCGTGGCCCCAGCGTGTTGCTGAGGTCAACCTCACGACGGCTGATTTCCGCAAGCTGCGCGCGGAGCGCCTGCACCACATTGGACGCAAGCGCGTCGCTTAACGCGCCGGTGTCGCCGCCAGCACGAATGACGCGCTGGAGCTGTTCATAGCGCGCATCGCTTTCGGATACGCGGGCGCGCGCCAGAACAAGGCGCTGGTTGAGTTCGGAGAGCTGCTGTTCGCCAACCAGCGTTCCCTTGGCGGCAACGATGCCGTTGGCGCTGCGGAAAGCCTGCACCTTGTCCTCGGCAGCGCGGACATTATCACGCAGCGCATCGAGCCTGGAGGTCAGTTCGCCGGTTGCCTGGCGCGTCACAGCGCGGGCGGCCTCGTTCTGGTCATCGATATAGGCTTCGGCAATCGCATCGGCGAGGCGGGCGGCCTTTTGCGGTTCGCGTGACGTCACGCGGGTTTCAATCACATAGGTCTTCTCGGCGCGCCTTACGGACACACGCCGCTGCAGGACATCAAGCGCGCGCGCCGCCGGATCGGTGTGATCAGTCTTGGTGCTGCCGCCCAACATGCGACGAAGCGCCGATGACAGCCCGCCTGAGGTGCTGACGGCGCCGAACTCTGTATCCTGAGTGAGATTCTGCGCATCGACAACACGGCGCAGCACCGTTTCCGATGTCAGCAATCTGAGCTGGCTCTCGATGAGCGAGGTATCGATGCCGATGCCGCCGGTGCGCACTTCCGTCTGCAATACTTTCTGGTCGCGCGGATCAATCAGAAGCTGGGTTGAGGCGGTAAAGAGCGGCGGCGTGACAAGTAGAAAACCGATCGCGGCAAGGACAGCCGCCACGAGCGTTGCCAGAACCGTCATCCGGCGCTGCTTCAGCACATTCACAAGTCCGCGCAAATCAAGGCCGTCAGCCGCGCCAGCGTTTGGCGCTGGTTGCTGCGGCCGTGGCGGCCACGTCTCGACGTGAGGCATTTCGGCACTGTGAACGGTCATATCGTTACTCCAAACCTAGTTGAGCCTGTGCCAATGCGGGACAATGCTCCCGGCTTAAGTTAAGCGCAGCAAGGCCTGTGCCAGCTAACTGCGCGACGCGAGATTGCCGGGCTCAAGGCCAGGCGTTGATGGTGGGAATCGCTCCCCTTTGGTGGAGCTCGCAAAGCGGGCGCGGGCGAGGCGGGCAAGAAAGACGAGATTGCCGAGCAGATAGCGGCGCCACAGACGCGCCGGTTCGAGGATAAGGCGAAAGAGCCATTCAAGCCCGGCGCGGCGCATCACACGGGGAGCGCGCGGCACGGCGCCAGCGAGAAAATCGAACAGGGCGCCAACGCAGATCGCCAACTCGCAATTGAAGGCCGAGAAATGCTGTTCGACAAATTTTTCCTGGTCGGGATTGCCCAGCGCCACCAGCAGAAGATCGGCGCCGGAGGCGCGCACAGTTCGCAGAACGGCGGGTATGTCGGCAGGAGCAAAATATCCATGATGAAACCCGACGACGTCGTGCGGCCAGTCGCGCAGCTTCATCGCCGCCGCAGCCCGCTCAGCGATGCCCGGTCTGCCGCCCAACAGGAAGATACGGAAGCGATGGCGCGATGTGCTCAGATAACGTGGAACGAAATCCGTACCGTTGAGATTGGCGTTGAACCGCCGGCCAAAAAGAATACGAGCGGCGATATCGACCCCTATGCCATCGTTGAGAACCATGAAGCGGTTGAGGCAGGAGCGGAAATCGTGATCGCGCGCAGCGATATTGCTGCCATGGGCGTTGAGGAAGGCAAGCTTGACGCGGTGCCCCCTGCCGATTTCATCGTCAATGGTGGCGACCGCAGTTTCAGCGCGCGCGTTTACCACGCCAACGCCCATGATATTCAGACGGGCAATCGTCTCAGTATTTTCGTTCTGTGACCCGTTATGGTGTAAAAAATGTTGATTCATACCTATTCCTCACCCAATTCGTGCCGCGGTGACACAAAGCAATGCCCGCAGCGCTGCGCTGGTTAAGGATTTGCAAAGGATATACCGCCCGCCAGGTTCACTGTGCCACCGGGCCCTCTGAAGGATGATCAACCGGTGTTAAGGTAAAGATCGGGGACGGGCGGTGTCGATCATCGCACCGTACACTGGCGCTTTATGTCAGTTCAGCGTGACATGGGATTTTTGCGGGGTGCGCCGTTAACCGCCTCCCGTTTGTCGATCACCTGAAGCGCGATCTCAAGCAGGCGATTGCTTGCAATTTAATCGTATCAAGACTTTCTTCATCGCTTCGCCTTAATCTCAACTCCCCAAATGTTGTGAAGTGAGTACGGCGTGATGTCCACCACCGGGCTGGCCGATTCTTCGACCGTTGCGGCGCGGCTTGCTGAGTTCCGGGTTCTTGATGGGCTCAACCCGCGAGCTGTGCGGCAGGTGGCGCGCATGGGATCATGGCTTTGCCTGCCAGGCGGCCTTGAGCTTGCCCGCGAGGGCAGTCATGATCGTTCCCTCTTTTTCATTCTCTCCGGTACCATGAGCGTTCAGGTCAGCGATGGGCGCGGAGCGCTTGAATGCGTCGCCCATGTGCCCGCCGGCGAGACAGTCGGCGAAATGTCGCTCCTTTCGGATGAACCCCACAGCGCGCGGCTCATTGCCCATCGCGATTGCGAAATCTTCGTCCTGGGGCGTGATGCTTTCGAACGCATTGCCGCGCATCATCCACAGATCCTGCGCAATCTGTCGCTGCTGCTGATCGAGCGACTGCGCCGTACCACCTCGCGCGCCCTGCTGCATCCGCGCTGCCGCGCCATTGCGCTGCTTGGCGAAGGGCATGGTGACGAGGTCCACGATATCGCGATGCGGCTACTGCCGGCGCTGAGGACTCTCGGCCTGTCGGTCGAATGTCTTGATGCCTCCGCCCAGGGGCGTCCGGCTGAATGGTACCAGACCCTCGAAGCGCGCCACGACATTCTTCTTTATCTCGCCAGCGAGCAGGACACGGTATGGTGGCGGCAGGCTGAGCGTCAGGCTGACCGCATCATGCTGGTCGGCAAGGGGGAGCGGCCGCCACCGGGCAACAATGAAGTGCGTGCGCACAAGCCGGCTGACCGGATTGTGCTGGGCGATGACTTGATGCCCGTCGAGACGAGCGGTTTGCGGCCGGTTGCCGGGCTTCGCCATGTGGTGCGCCGCGGCGTCACACGCGATATCGACCGGTTGGCACGCCACCTTGCCGGGCGCGCTGTAGGGCTCGTACTGTCAGGGGGCGGCGCGCGCGGGTTTTCCCATGTGGGCGTCTATCGTGCGCTGACAGAAGCGGGCGTGCCGATTGATGCCATTGGCGGCACCAGCATGGGCGCGCTGATTGCGGCTGGAATTGCGCGCGAATGGGATGTCGCCGAACTCCAGGACCGGCTCAAGGCCGCCTTCGTCACCTCCAATCCGATTTCGGACTTCACCCTGCCGACCGTTTCGTTTTTTGGCGGGCGCAAGGTCCGCAGCCTGCTGGAGCGCAATTTCGGGCCGATCAAGATTGAAGACCTTGCCCTGCCCTATCTCTGCGTCACCGCTGATCTCACATCGGGCAGCGATGTGGCCCATCGCAGCGGTCTGCTCTCCGAGCGGCTGGCGGCAAGCGTCGCCCTGCCGGGGCTGCTGCCACCGGTTGTCATCGATGATCACATCCATGTCGATGGCGGCATCATGAACAATCTGCCGGTCGATCATATGCGCCGCCTCACCACTGGCCCGATCATCGCGGTCGACGTTTGCGGCGATACATCGCTGGGTGGCGCGCGCGGCACGGTCCCTGGCATCCTGTCGATCCTGGCGCGCACCGGCACTGTCGGCAATGAATGGCAGCGGCGCGAGGCAAGGCGCCAGGCAAGCATTCTCATCGAGCCCAGCGTGTCGATGGTGGGGTTTCGCGACTGGCCGCTTTTTGATCGCGCTGCGGCGATTGGCTATGAGACCACGTGCCGCAGCCTGGAGACATGTGCCGACAGCTTTGCCGCATTGACGGCGCTGGCCAACAAATCAGCGGCGTAAGCACCTCCCAGCCTGCATTGAAAACGTCACGTTTCACGCCTAGCCTTTTGCTGGAAGCGGCAGGGGGCACGACCAATGAAACTGATCACGACGGCATGGCTGGCCATCAGCACCATTGCATGCACCTTTGGGACGGCAGGGCATTTGTCCGCCCAGACCATTTTTCCGGTGGATCGCGCCCGCTTTCTCGTTGGCTCGCGGCTTGATGTCAAAATCGAGTTTCAGGGCGTGGTCACGGCCGATAAAATCAAGCTGTCGATCAATGGCGCGGACGCAGCCGGCGTTCTTGGCAAGCAAGGCCAGTTGATCGAGCGTGAAGATGGCGCTGAGCGCTCATCGCTTCTTTTTCGGGATGTGAGCCTTGCCAAGCCCGGTCGCTATACCGTGGAGGCCGGTGACGGCACGCTCAGCAGGCAGGTGATCTGGGAGGTCTACGACACGCCTGAGCCGCGCCGCGCCAAAAACGTGATCCTGTTCATCGGCGATGGTCTGTCGAATGCCCATCGTGTCGCGGCGCGCGTGCTCAGCCAAGGCATCCGGGAAGGGAAATATAACGGCAGGCTGGCGCTCGACACGATGCCGGCGACGGCGCTTGTCGCGACATCGGGTGTTGATTCCATCATTACCGATTCCGCCAATTCGATGCACGCCTACACAACGGGTCATAAATCCAGCACCAACGCGCTTGGTGTCTACGTCTCGCGCTCGCGATCGAACACCGATCATCCCAGGGTTGAGACCATCACCAGCCTTGTTCAGCGCCGGCTCGGCATGGCGGTTGGCATTGTAACGAACACCGAAATCGAGGACGCAACGCCCGCCGCCATGGTGGCCCATACCCGCCGGCGAGCCGATTACAATATCATCGTCCAGCAGATGTTCGAGGCCAAACCCGACGTCATCATGGGGGGCGGCAGCGCCAATTTCCTGCCGAAATCGACGCCCGGCTCACGGCGCAATGACGAGGAAGATTATATCGGGAAATTTCGTGCCGCCGGCTATGAGTATGTGGCAACGGCAACCGAGCTTGCCGCGCTCAGCACCAAACCCGACACCACGAAGCTGCTTGGTCTCTTCAACAGCGGCAACATGGACGGCGTGCTCGACCGGCGCTTCCTCAAGGGTGGATCGGTCAAGAAATTCCCCGACCAGCCCGATCTGACCGATCAGGTGCGTGCCGCCCTGTCGATCCTGGCGAAGAACGACAAGGGCTTCTTTCTCATGGTGGAGAGCGGCCTCATCGACAAATACACTCACGCGCTTGATATGGAGCGCGCCGTCTACGACACGATCATGCTGGATAATGCGGTGAAGATCGCCCGCGATTTTGCCGCGCCTCGCAACGATACGCTGATCCTGGTGCTCGCCGATCATACCCACCCGATCGGCATCGTCGGCGTCATGCATGATGACATGCAGGGCGCGCTGCCTAACGCGCCGTTGCGCGAGCGGCTGGGCGTCTACGCTCAGGCCGGATACCCCAATTATCCCGCTCCCGATGCGCAAGGCTATCCCGACCGCGTCGATGTGAGCCGCAGGCTGGCGATCTTCTCAGCCAGCATTCCTGATTATTACGAGACGTTCCGTCCCAAGCTGGATGGGCCTAACGCACCCTCGCTCGCCGGCGAGGGTGAAGGCGCGGCGTCGCGTGCCAACCCGAAATATGCCGACGCTCCGGGTGCGCTGCTGGTGCGCGGCAATCTGCCATCCAATGCCAATTCCGACGTGCACAGTGCCGAGGATTCGCTATTGTCAGCTGCAGGCCCCGGCAGCGAGCGGGTCCAAGGCTTTCTCGACAACACGGAAGTATTCGAAGTGATGGCGCGGGCGCTGGCGCTGGGCAAAACGCCCTGAAGACGGACATGCGGGAGCGGGCAGCGCTCCCGCTCAGTCGCGCAGCAATTCGTTGATCGACGTTTTGGAGCGGGTTTTTTCGTCAACCCGCTTGACGATCACCGCACAATAAAGCGACGGACCCCAATTCTCGCCCGGAAGCGCCTTGCCGGGAAGCGAGCCTGAGACCACGACCGAATAGGGCGGCACGCGGCCGATGTGGATTTCACCTGTCGTGCGATCCACGATCTTGGTGGAGGCTGAAATGAACACACCCATTGACAGAACGGAACCCTCGCCGACGATGACGCCCTCCACCACTTCCGAGCGGGCGCCGATGAAGCAATTATCCTCGATGATCGTCGGGTTGGCCTGCAATGGTTCGAGCACGCCGCCGATGCCGACGCCGCCCGACAGATGAACGTTCTTGCCGATCTGGGCGCAGGAGCCAACGGTTGCCCAGGTATCGACCATGGTGCCGCTGTCGACATAGGCGCCGACATTCACAAAACTTGGCATCAGCACGACGCTTGGCGCGATAAAAGCCGAGCGCCGCACCACCGCATTAGGGACGGCGCGGAAGCCGGCTGAAGAAAATTGTGCCGCATCCATCGAAGCGAATTTCGACGGCACCTTGTCCCACCAGCCGCCGCCGCCCGGCCCACCCGAGACCAGCGCATTGGGCGTCAGGCGGAAGGAGAGGAGAACGGCTTTCTTCAGCCATTGATGCACGAGCCAATCGCCATTGATCTTTTCAGCAACCCGCGCCTTGCCGCTGTCGAGTGCCTCCAGAGCGTGCTCGACAGCCTCGCGCACCTCGCCGGTCGTTTGCTCATTGATACTGGCGCGGTCGTCCCAGGCAGCGTCGATGATACGGCTTAATTCACTCATGGCATTCCCTCTTCCCAGCCGCTCTTTGCCTGCTTGAGCATGATGCGTCAATTACCCGCCGTACCGACAGGCTGATGGCGGTTCACCTGCTGTAGAAAACCCGCAAGATCGCTGGTGACATGATCGATATGGCGGCGCTCGGTATCGCCAACGATATTCCATTCGGCATGAACGGTTGGCGCGGCAATACCGGACGGGGTCACCAGGACGGTGCGCATGCCGAGCGCGTGCGGCACGGCGAGGTTATGCGCCAGGTCCTCGAACATGGCGGCGTGGACGGGATCAATGCCGTGGCGCGCCAGAAAGCGCTCATAGGCGTGCGGTTTCGGCTTGGGCGTGAAATCAGCGTCGGCGATGTCGAAAATATCGTCGAAATGCGACAGAATCTGCAGATGTGAGGCTATCGTCTCGGCATGGCGGCGTGAGCCATTGGTGAGGATGAACCGCCGTCCCGGCAGGCGCGACAAGGCAGCAGACAGAGCGGGCGCCGGCAGGATCGCTGAATGATCGATATCATGGACAAACGCAAGATAGGGCGCGGGGTCGATGCCATCGACCGTCATCAGCCCGTTCAGAGATGTCCCGTGCTGGCGATAATAATATTTCTGCAACTGACGGGCCGACATGCCATCGATGCCATGGAAATGCGCGATCCATGCGGTGATGCGCTGATCGACCTGATGAAACAGGTTGATCTCGGGCGGGTAGAGGGTGTTGTCGAGATCGAATATCCATTCACGGACATGGTCGAACAGTGCAGGCTGAGCCAAGGATCGCCTCAGCGCTTGATCAAAGTACCCGAGCCGTGCTCGGTGAAGAGTTCCAGCAGGACGGCGTTGGCCACCTTGCCATCGAGGATGACAACCGCCTCGACGCCGCGCTCGATGGCATAGATGCAGGTCTCGATCTTGGGGATCATGCCGCCGGTGATGGTGCCATCCTTCATCAGCGCGCGGCACTCCTCAATCGACAATTCCTTGATGAGCTCCTTGTTCTTGTCGAGTACGCCTGGAACGTCGGTCAGAAGGAGAAGTCGCTTGGCCTTCATGGCGCCGGCGATCGCCCCGGCAAACGTGTCGGCGTTGACATTGTAGGTCTCGCCCTTGTGCGAGGTGCACACAGGGGCCAGCACCGGGATCAACTCGCGGCGGACGATGGTGTCGAGCACCGTGGTATCGACGCTTTCCGGCTCGCCAACGAAGCCAAGATCGACCACTTTTTCGATCTGCGAGCCGGGATCGACGACAGTGCGGGTTGCCTTCACCGCACGTACCATATTGCCATCCTTGCCGCACAGGCCGATTGCCTTGCCACCCGCATCGTTGATGTAGCCGACGATCTGCTTGTTGAGGGAGCCTGCCAGCACCATCTCGACCACCTCGACGGTAGCAGCGTCGGTGATGCGATGACCGGCGGCAAACGAGCTCTTGATACCGAGCTTTTCCAGCATGGCGGAGATCTGCGGGCCGCCGCCGTGGACAACGATGGGGTTGATGCCCACCTGCTCCAGCATCACCATGTCGCGGGCAAAGGAGCGTGCCTTGGCCTCATCGCCCATGGCATGACCGCCATATTTCACGACGATGATCTCATCATCGTAATGCTGCATGTGCGGGAGGGCTTGCGTGATGATCCGCGCCTGTGACTGCGGATCGATGAGGTCGTCCATGGCGCTCTCCTCAATGTGGCTGGCGAAGCGAATAGCCGTTTCAGCAGCAACGATCAACGCGCCATTGCCCGCCTGCCCTATCGGGCTCGTTTACAGCCCCGGCATGGTGGCGATGGCGGCACGCAATTCCGCCAGACCCCAGCCTTTTTCCGATGATGTCGACAGAAACAAGGGGTGAGCGGCTGGCCGTTTGGCAAGTGCGAACCGTGTCGCCTCGAGGCGGGGAGCGATCTCGGTCGGCTTCAGCTTGTCGAGTTTCGTCAG
>FSSH01001886.1_pt1 | contig 19913 bp, 15 predicted proteins | sample 1166101 | NCBI WGS metagenome assembly FSSH01 (sample SAMEA32972668, study PRJEB13176) | freshwater metagenome | biome: Drinking water system; feature: Biomass in drinking water that filtered by 0.45 um membrane; material: drinking water | place: USA | collected 2012-12-20 | depth 0 m | reverse complement strand
CCAACATGAATCACGAGCTGCGCACGCCCTTGAACGCCATCATCGGCTTCGCTTCGATGTTGAAGGATACGAAGACGTACGCGCTGTCGGACGAACAACGAGGGTCTTACGCCGATTATATTCTTCAGTCTGCGGATCTCCTTCTCAATCACATCAATACGCTTTTGGAGGCTGCGGCCCTTGACGGCGGAGATGTCGCGCTTGACCCTGCGTCGATCGACTTAACAGCGGCGCTCGCGGATGCTGTAAAGCGCGCGAAAATCGCGGCGGACGCCGCGAATGTTTCCTTTGAGGTCAAGCCGGATGCTGCGGTCGCAAGCGGCTGGGGCGATCCTGTTCGTTTGTCGCAGGCGCTTGATCACGTCATTCGAACCGCCGTGCGATTTTCGCCTGAAGGCTCGCGAATTCTCGCCCGCGCAAGCATTGACAAGGATGGTTGGGGCGAAGTTGCGGTGCGGGACCGCGGTCAAGGGCTGACGCCTGAAGAAGTTGATAAGGCGCTGACTGCGTTTAGCGAAGTCCATCGCGGGCTTGACCGGTCCTTCGCTGGGCCGGGCATCGGGCTCGCCATCGCCAAGAGTTTCGTCGAACTGCAAGGCGGGCGGTTCGCCGTCAAGAGCCGCCCCGGTGAGGGAACGCTCGTTCGCATCGCGCTGCCGCCGCCGGCGGCGACGGGGATGCGGCTCGCTGGTTGAAGGGTGCTGGAGAAAACGATGTCGCAAACCGTAGCCGATGGTCCGGCCGCCGCCCGCCCTGCAGGCGCTGCGGCGAAACGCAAGCTTCGCGTCGGCGAAGTCGTCTCCGTTAATGGCAGTCACGCGCTTGTCATGCTTGACGAGGACCGCCCGGAGATCGACCGGGTGCACAAACCGCAGCTCGGCGCCATTCTCGCTGTAGATACCGGAGCCTGCATCGTCCTGGGGTTGGTCTCCGCGATGAGCGTGCCGGCGCCGACGCTTGATTCAACCGGCAAGGATCTCCGCCTTATCGAGCTTGAGCTCATCGGCGAGTTCACGAAGCCGACGGCGAAGGCGCCTGCGCGGTTCCGCCGCGGCGTCTCCACTTATCCCACGTTGCATGACGAAGTGCAGCTCGCGGCGCGCGATGAGCTTGCTGCGCTCTTCGCCGCCAACGGGTCGGCGAGCGTCAGGATCGGCGTCGTCAAACAGGACGCGGCGATCCCGGCTACCGTCTCGGTGAACGATCTGTTCTCGCGTCACTGCGCCGTGCTTGGAACAACGGGCGCCGGTAAATCCTGCGCGATCACGCTCATGCTGCTCGCCGTGCTTGAACGCTATAAGAACGGCCACGTCGTCATTCTCGATCCGCATAATGAGTATTCGCACTCGTTCGGAGATCGAGCCGTCGTATTCGACACCGCGAACCTGACGCTGCCCTACTGGATGCTGACGTTTGAGGAGCTCGTCGAAATTCTCTATCCGGGCCGCGTCAATTGCCAGGAAGAGATCGAGATTCTCGCCGATCTCATTCCGACCGCCAAGAAAATGAACCTCTCGAACTCGGTTTCCGGCATCAAGCTGATGGCAGGAGCGCGCGGCGACGGCGGCACGATTACGGTCGATACGCCCGTGCCTTATCGTATTTCGGAATTGCTGACGCTGATCGACAAGACTCTCGGCTCGCTCGACAACACGCGCACGACGGCGCCCTACAAGCGTCTTCGCGGGCGGCTCCACGGGATCAGCCAAGACGCGCGCTATGGTTTCATGTTCGGCGGCCTTACCGTGCAGGACACAATGTCCGACTTCCTCGGGCAGCTGTTCCGAATTCCGGTGGAAGGCGCGCCAATCTCGATCATTGAACTTGGCGGTCTCCCCGTTGAAGTCGCTCAGGTGATTGTCTCGGTGGTCACGCGCCTCGCGTTCGAGTTCGGGCTCTGGAGCCACGGCGCGACGCCGCTCGCGATTATTGTCGAGGACGCGCATCGCTATGCGCCAGCGCAGGAACATGCCGGTTTCGGCCCGACGCGCAAGGCGCTCGTCAGGATCGCCAAGGAAGGCCGAAAGGTCGGCGTCTCGCTTTGGGTCGCCTCTCAGCGGCCGACCGAACTAGACGCGACAATCCTTTCACAGTGCAATACGATCTTCGCCATGCGCCTCGCGAACCAGGCGGATCAGGAAGCGCTAAAGTCCGCAGTGCCGGACGCTTCAACGAGCCTGCTCGCCTGCCTTCCTTCGCTCGGTCTCGGTGAGGCGATTGCGGTCGGCGAAGGGGTGCCGCTGCCGACGCGTATTCGCTTTGACGCCCTGCCTAGAGAGGCCGTGCCGCGAAGCCTCACGGCGAGCTTCACCGACGGCTGGTCGGTCGATGTCGACGACAAGGCCTTTATTTCACGCATTGTCGAACAGTGGCGTGCGCAGAAGATGCTCATTCCGGACGTCTAACGTCTTGCCTCGGCCCTGAGCTGCCCGCATTCTGGCGCCGGAGGCCGATATGATTCGATTTGCTTTGATCGCCGCCGCTCTCGTCAGCGCAAGCCCTGCGCGCGCTGACGCGCCGATTACGATTGTCATTCACGGCGGCGCGGGCGCGCTTGAAAAAGGTCGGTATAGCGACGCGGAAGAAGCTGCGTACAAAGCGACCCTCAACGCCGCGCTCGAGGCCGGATACGACGTAATGGATGACGGCGGGTCCGCGCTCGATGCGGTCCAGACCGCGATTGTCCTCTTGGAGGATTCGCCGCTCTTCAACGCCGGTAAGGGCGCCGTATTCACCTATGACGGCGAGAACGAGCTTGACGCCTCAATCATGGATGGCGCGACCGGCAAGGCGGGCGCGGCGGCTGGACTGGCCCACGTCAAGAATCCGATCCGTCTTGCGCGAATCATCATGGAGAAGTCGCCCCACGTCATGATGATCGGCGAGGGCGCGGAGAAGTTTGCGAAGGATCATCAACTTGTCATGGTGCGGCGTTCTTATTTCCGCACCGAGTCGCGCTGGCGCGCTTACAAGGATGCGCTGGAGAAAGAGAAGGCCGCGCAGAAGGCGCGTGGCGGCGCAAATCTGCCGCATGACTTCAAGTACGGGACCGTCGGCGCCGTCGCGCTCGACAGACATGGAAATCTCGCGGCCGGAACTTCGACCGGCGGCATGACTCTGAAGCGGTGGGGCCGGGTCGGCGACGCGCCGATCATTGGCGCCGGCACCTTCGCCGACAACAAGTCCTGCGCAGTATCTGCGACGGGCTGGGGAGAGTACTTCATCCGGCTGACGATCGCGCGCGATATTTGCGCGCAAGTCGAATATGGCGGCAAGTCGATCGCCGAAGCGACGACAGACGTAATTCACAATCGCTTGCAGAAATCCGGCGGCGACGGCGGCGTCATCGTAGTCGCGCCGGATGGTTCCTATGTCATGGATTTCAATTCCGCAGGCATGTTCCGCGCAGTGCGACAGGGCGACCATCGGGAAGTCGCGATCTATAAGGAATAAGCCGGGGAGCGCGCGCGGCGATGGAATTCAATCGCAGATATTTTCTTGGCGGCGCGGCTTTCGCCGTCAGCGCGTTAGCGGCGACCAGCGCACGCGCCTCGCAAAGCGAAGGCGGCACAAGGGCGGATCGCAGGTCGCTCAATGCGATCGAAGCCTATATGGCCGAGCATCGCGCGGCGTGGGGCATCCCCGGAATGACGCTTGCGGTCGTCACGCGTGACGGCTTCGCAGGACTGGCGCAGTCGGGTTTTGCGGACCTCGAGAAAAAAATCGAGGTCGGGCCGCGGCATCTATTCCAGATCGGCTCGATTTCGAAGATGTTTACAGCGCTCGCCGCGTGGTCCTTGATCGACGACGGAAGACTCTCGACGGAGTCGCGCCTTGCCGATGCGCTTGCTGGATTCTCCGTGCGCGGCGGAAGCGCGATCACCCTTCAGCAGCTTCTGAATCACACGTCGGGCCTGCCGGCGGACTCAGCGCTCTTCCCAGAAGGCGGCCTATGGACCGGCTTTGAGCCCGGAACGAACTGGTCCTATTCGAACAGCGGTTATGCGCTAGCAGGCATGATCGCCGCCGCAGCGGACGGGCGCCAATTTCCGAGGACGATCGAGGCGCGTGTGCTTGAGAAGCTCGGCATGATGGAGTCCGTTCCTGCGCTGCGCGTCGGCGATCGCCATCGCTTTGCGCAAGGGTATGAGCCTGCGCTCACCGACAGGCTCAACCCGCGTCCCGGCGCCATGACGCCGTCGCCATGGGTCGATTCCGACAGTCCTGCCGGATGTCTTGCTGCGACGTCTGCGGATATGGCGACTTTCATGCGCTTCCTTTTCGGCCTCGCTGACGGCAAGGGCGGCGCAGTCTTTTCCGATGACGCCGCCAAGCGCTTTCTCGCTGATCCTGTCGACGGCTGGGGGCCCGGCGCCAAATATGGGAACGGTGTTGCGCGCATCAAAGTCGATGGGCGCAATTACCTGCACCATACCGGCGGCATGGTGTCATTCTGTTCGGCGATGCATATCGACGCCGAGGCGGGCGTCGCCGCTTTCGCCTCGGCCAATGTTCATTACGCGCTGAACTACCGGCCCAATCGAGTGACGACTTACGCCTGCGAAATGATGCGCGCGGCGCGCGCAAAGTTATCCGCGCCAGCGCCGAAGCCGGCAAAGCCTGCCCTTGAGAATCCTGAGCGCTTCGCAGGCGTCTTTACGGACGCTTCGGGCGACGCTTTCGAGATTAGCGCTGGTGAGGGCGAGGTCGGCATGAGACGCGGCGGCCGCGAAAGCGCGATGGAGCTTGCTGCGGGAACGCTTTTCGCGGCGACAGAGCCCGATTTCGCTGTCACAGGCGTCGCCTTCGATATTGAGGGCGATAAAGCCGTTCGCGCTTGGGTTGGCGAAAGGGAATATGCGCGCGACCCGGCCGCCGGTTATCGCCCGCCGGCGCCGGCAGCGCTGGCTGCGCTCGCTGGCCGCTATGACAATGACGATCGCTGGGCTGGGCCCCTCTACGTTTACGCCCGCGACGGCGCCTTGTGGATCGGGAATGCGGAGAGGCTGACGCCGCTGAGTGAAAATGAATGGCGGCTTGGCGAGGAAAGCTCGCCCGAACGGATACGTTTCGGGGGTATCGTTAACGGAACGCCGCAAGTCCTTCATTTTTCCGGAACGCCTTATCTGCGCCGGTTCAGCTAGATTAGCCCTAGGCTCTTGAAGCTCACGTCACTCTTGTGACCGATGACAAGATGGTCGTGAACGCGCACACCGACCGACAACGCCGCTTTAACGATCTGATTCGTCATGTCGATGTCGGCGCGGCTGGGCGTCGGATCGCCTGATGGATGGTTGTGGACAAGAATGATCGCCGAGGCTGCAAGTTCGAGCGCGCGCTTGACGACCTCTCGTGGATATACCGGCGTGTGATCGACGGTGCCGCGATTCTGCACTTCGTCGGCGACAAGGAAGTTTTTCTTGTCAAGGAAGAGAACGCGAAACTCTTCGATCTTCGAGTCCGCCATCGCCGACCGGCAATAGGCGAGCAATTCCTCCCAGGAGGCGATGACGGGGCGCCCGAGCACGCGGGCCTGCGCCAATTTGATGGCGGCGGCGTGAATGATTTTCATTTCCACGGCGGTCGCCTCGCCGACACCGTCGATCTCGACCAGTCGCTCGATCGGAGCGGCGAGCGCCGGCCCGAAACCGCCGAAGTGCTTGATGACTGTTTTCGCCAACGGCTTTAAATCGCCCCGCGCCTTGGCGCGAAAAAGGATCAGCTCCAAGAGTTCGTAATCGGCGACGCCTTCGACGCCCGCCTCCAAGAAGCGCTTGCGGAGCCTCTCGCGATGTCCGAGCCAGTGCGGTTTGGATTCCGGCTTCGCGGCCGCGTCGTCCGGCATCTTTCAAAGCACGTAAGGCGGCCGGCCTTGGCCGGCTGGAGATTTTGTGAAGATTTCGACGCCGTTTTCCGTGACGCCGATCGAATGCTCAAACTGCGCCGACAGCGACTTGTCGCGCGTCACGGCTGTCCAGCCGTCTTTTAGAAGTTTCACATCGGGCTTGCCTTCGTTGATCATCGGTTCGATCGTGAAAAACATGCCGGGCTTGAGCTCAATATCCGGCGCATGATGGACGCCGAAACGGTCGCGATACTCCGCATAATGAACGACATTCGGCGCGTCATGGAAGACGCGCCCCAGCCCGTGACCGCAGAAATCGCGCACCACGGAAAACCCCTGACGCTCGGCGAGGGCCTGTATCGCACGGCCGACGTCGCGAAGCGACTTGCCTGGTTTGACCTCCGCGATGCCCGCCATCAACGCTTCATAGGTCGCCTCTACGAGGCGGCGAGCTTTCACCTTCGGTTCGCCAGCGTAATACATGCGGCTGGTGTCGCCGTGCCACCCGTCGACGATGACCGTGACGTCAATATTCATGATGTCGCCGTCGTTGATCCGCTTCTCCGACGGAATTCCGTGGCAGATCACGTGATTGAGCGAAATGCAGCTCGCGTGGCGATAGCCGCGGTACCCGATCGTTGCGGACAGCGCCCCGTGATCAAAAACAAACTGACGGATGAGACTGTCGAGCCGACCTGTCGTGACGCCGGGGCGAACCTCGCCGGCGATCATGTCGAGGCATTCGGCAGCCAATTGTCCGGCGCGCCGCATCCCAGCGAAGCCTTCCGGTCCATGCAGCCGGATATCGCCCGTCTTTACGGCGTCGTCGGCGAGGGCTGAGATATACTGCATCCGGCGCAATGTCCTTTCGGCGGCTATTTGGCAACTTGCGGGCGCCGATTCAACCGTTGAATGACGGTCCCAAACGCGTTTGTCCTGCGCTAATTGGGCGCCTTTCGTTAACGCAATCCCCTTCAAAATAAACAGTTACTATAGAACCGCCAGGCAAATTAGGGCAACCATGCTATTCAGCCGGGCGATGAACATCGGGTTTCAAAGCACTAGCGGCAACGTTGCGCTAGCCTTCGCCATCGTCGCGCCGATGTTGATCGTCGCGGCAGGCGCTGGCGTTGATGCCAGCCGGTATTTCGCTGAGAGGTCCGCACTGCAAGAGGCGGCTGACGCAGCGGCTATCGCCGGCGCACGTCAGTTCTTTCTGCATGCCGAAGACCGCTCCATCGCGGAAGCCGTCGCGCGCCAGACAGCAGAAAATGCGATTGGCGCGCATGCGAGGGAAGTCGACGCGGAAGTGGAAGCCTTGGCTGACGCCCCGTCAACGACTGTTGAGGTGAAGATTAGGGCGACGATGAAACCCACCTTGCTCTCGGCGGTCGCCGCTCAGGGATTTGCCATTAGCGTTGATGCAGTCGCCGAGGCGCGCGGCGGCGGCGCCGGCACCTGCATTATCGGCCTCGACCCTTCCGCGCGAGACACCGTGATGCTGAACATGAACGCCAAGATCCATGGCCCAAGATGCGCCGTCTATTCGAATTCAACGTCGAGCGCCGGATTGGCGGCCTTTAGGGACGCGCGAATTGACAGCGGCCTGACATGCACAAGCGGCGGCTATGCAGGCGGCTCGATGAACTTCAGTCCAGTACCGGTGACGGATTGCCCTCCCCAAGCGGATCCGTTGGCCGATCGACCCGAGCCGTCCGTAGGCGCATGCAACCATACACGCAAACAACTCGATAACTTTACTGGCGCGCTCTATCCCGGGGTCTACTGCGGCGGGCTCGTCATCAACGGCGCTTCTGATGTCACGCTCAATCCTGGCGTCTATGTGATCAAGGACGGCCCTCTAGAAGTCCTTCGGACGTCAAAGGTTCACGGCGAGAATGTCGGCCTCTATTTCACAGGCAGGACCGCCGATCTCTACTTTCAGGAAGCTTCCGACATCAGTCTCAGCGGCCCTGTGACCGGCCCGATGGCGGGCGTGCTGATATGGCAGCAGAACGATCCCCGCGCCGCCAAGATGTTCGAAGTTAGAAGCACGAATGTGCACACGCTCACAGGCACGATCTATCTTCCGAACAGCACCTTCTACGCATCGGTCGATGCGCCGGTCGCGCAATCGTCCGCCTACACAGCGATTGTCGCTCGAAAAATCGCGCTCGATGGGAACGTGGAGCTTGTGCTAAACGACGACTACGGTTCGACCAACGTTCCCGTTCCGGGCGGCGTAGGAGCGGCGGGCGGCGAGGTTTTCCTGAGGGATTGAGTTGCGGCGTTAACTAATGTCGGCGACGGGTTTACGAAATCGAAATCGCGCCCGGCCAATGCTGCCCACGGCAACGGGGATACGCCGTCAGTGTTTCGTACCGACGATCGCGGAAATGTTGCTCTGTTTTTCGCTCTCTCGGCGCCGTTGCTGATCGGCATTGCGGGCGGCGCTGTCGATTTTCAGAGCATCCGTCTGCAACGAATGGCGTTGCAGGAAGCCGCCGACGCGCTGGCCGTGCGCGGCGCGCGCGAATTCCTCCTCGAGAACTCAACCGAGTCTCAGATCGAAGCTCTCGTCCGGGCGACAGCTGACGCTCAGTACCAGGAAAGCCTTGGCGCCTTCGTGCTTTCAGCCGACGCGGAAGCGAACGACATGTCTGTGACCGCCGCACTAACGCAATCCCCGCGCCGCGGACTTTTCCTGCATACCATCGCCGCCTTCCGGGCGCCGATCGCCGTCAGCGCGACAGCGGTCGCGCGCGGGACGACGAATGTGTGCGTGGTCGCGCTCGAAAAAGAAGACAGCGGCGCGGTGAGGGCCGAGGGCGGCGCGAACCTGTTCGCTAACAGGTGTTCGATTCTCTCGAATTCGACTTCCGCCCAAGGCGTTCAAGCCATGAATTTCTCCCGGTTGAAAGCCGCACTCATTTGTTCCGCGGGCGGGGCGCAAGGGGGATCGGCAAATTTTGAGCCGCATCCGCTGACCGATTGTCCAGTTTTTGAAGACCCTTTGATAGATCGACTTGAGCCGGACGCCGGCGCTTGCGACCATAACAATCTCGATCTTGGCGACGCCGATTCTGCGAGTGGTCTCGTCGGCAATCTCCTGACAACCGCGATCTCGCTACTCGACGGATCGGATGAAGCCACCCTACTCGGCTATACGCGATACGATCTGACCCCAGGCGTCTACTGCGGCGGCATAAGGATCCGGGCGGACGCGGACGTACATCTCGATCCTGGCGTCTATGTCATCAAAGACGGCGCGCTTGAAATCGATCTCGGCGGGCGGCTCTTCGGCAAGGGCGCCGGCCTCTTTTTTTCTGGCGACAACGCAGTCTTCACTTTCAAGCCGCAATCGATCGTGCATCTGACGGCGCCAACGGAAGGCATCATGGCCGGGATGCTGATCATGGAAGATCGCAATCGCCCATCAACGGAAACTTACTCCATCCTTTCGTCCAATGCGCGCACGCTCCTGGGCACGATCTACCTCCCCAAGGGCCGATTACACGTCGATTCCTTAATGCCGATCGCCGACGAGTCGGCCTATACAGCGATCGTGGCGCGCTTTCTCAGGATGAGCGGATCGCCGCAGTTGGTGCTCAATACCGACTACGCCTTGACGGATGTGCCGGTGCCTGGCGGAATCGGGCCTTCGGGCGGACAGGTTTTTCTGCGAGAATAGGCCGCTTGGCTGTCGCCCGAAGCAATTTGTTATCAGCGGCCGGAACAGAATCGGCGCGCCCGAGTTTCCCCCCGGAGAAATTGGGGATATGCGCGAAAGAATGACCCGTCTATCGAATTCACATCGCGTCCTGGTCTGGATCGCGATCGGCGCGGGCCTCATCGCCGCGCTCGCCGCGATTGAGCCGCCTCGCGTCGAGCCGGGCGAGCGATCGCCGATGTTCGCGGGCCTTCTGTCGATCGGGCGCGAAAGACTTGCGCCGCCGCTTCCTCCTGCGCCCGACAGCCTCAACCCCGAGAACGCGTGGCTTGCGATCAACGAGCGCGGCCTGGATGTCATTCGCAAGAGCGAAGGACTGCGGCTCAATGCCTATTACCTCGCAGGTCAGTGGCTTGTGGGGTATGGCCATGCCTCGACCGCCAGGAATGGGATGACGATCACAGTCGATCATGCCGACCTCCTTCTTCTTTCGGACGTACGCCGTGCTGAAGAGGGGGTGCGTCGCTTGGTCAAGGTAAAGATCAACGAAAATGAATTTTCTGCGCTTGCTTCTCTCGCCTACAATATGGGCGTCGGCGCCTTTGCGAAGACGGAGGTGTTGCGCCGCCTGAATTTGGAGGATCGGGCGGGCGCGGCGGAAGCGTTTCGCTATCTCGTCTCCGCCGACATCAAAGGCGAACGCACGGTCCTCGCCGCCCTGAAGCGCCGACGCGAGGCGGAACGGGCGCTTTTTCTCACGCGGCCCTTGCGCGCCTAACCGGGCGATATCGAATCCCCGACGGATGGTTTAAGCTCTCTGCCGCAAAGCAGGAGAGCTCAACATGAAGACCCGCGCCGCCGTCGCCTTTGAGGCGGGAAAGCCGCTCGCCATCGAGACCGTCGATCTTGACGGCCCCAAAGCGGGCGAGGTGCTGGTCGAGATCAAGGCGTCGGGCGTTTGCCATACTGACGAATTCACGCTCTCGGGGGCGGATCCGGAAGGCGCCTTTCCGGCGATCCTCGGCCATGAAGGCGCGGGCGTCGTCGTCGAGGTCGGTCCCGGCGTCACCAGCGTCAAGCCCGGCGATCACGTCATTCCTCTGTACACGCCGGAATGTCGCGAATGCGACTATTGCCTGCATCCGAAAACGAACCTCTGCCAAAAGATCCGCCCGACGCAAGGCAAGGGCGTGATGCCCGACGGCTCCTCCCGCTTTTCGTACAAGGGAAAGCCTGTTCTGCATTACATGGGCTGTTCGACGTTCTCGAACTATACGGTGCTGCCCGAAATCGCGGTGGCGAAAATCCGCAAGGACGCGCCGTTCGACAAGGTTTGCTATATCGGCTGCGGCGTCACGACCGGCATCGGCGCGGTGATGTTCACCGCGAAGGTCGAGCCGAACACCAATTGCGTCGTTTTCGGCCTTGGCGGCATCGGCCTTAACGTCATTCAGGGGTTAAAGCTCGTCGGGGCGCGCCAGATTGTCGGCGTCGACATCAATCCCGGCCGGCGCGCGATCGCCGAGAAATTCGGCATGACGCATTTCGTCAACCCAAAGGAAGTGAAGGGCGATCTCGCCGGCCATCTTGTCGAGCTGACCGGCGGCGGCGCCGATTATTCCTTTGAATGCATCGGCCGCACCGACACCATGCGCGTCGCGCTCGAATGCTGTCACAAGGGCTGGGGCGAAAGCGTCATCATCGGCGTCGCCGGCGCCGGGCAGGAGATCTCGACGCGGCCCTTCCAGCTTGTGACCGGGCGGGTCTGGCGCGGCAGCGCCTTCGGTGGGGCGAGGGGGCGCACGGACGTGCCCAAGATCGTCGACATGTACATGGAGGGCCGGATCAGGATCGACGAAATGATCACTCACAAAATGCCGCTGGAAAAAATCAACGACGCCTTCGACCTGATGCATCGCGGCGAGAGCATCAGAAGCGTCGTCGTTTACTGACGGCCATGGAACGCGTCTCCTCCTCCAAATCCTTCGGCGGCGAACAGGCTGTCTGGAAGCACGCCTCGGCGGCGCTCGGCTGCGACATGCGTTTCTCCGTTTTCACCCCGCCGCGCGCGGTTCATGGGCCGGGCCCCTTTCCGGCGCTGTTCTGGCTGTCAGGGCTGACGTGTACGGAGGATAATTTCACCGTAAAGGCGGGCGCGCAGCGCGCGAGCGCCGATCTTGGTCTCATGATTGTCGCGCCCGATACTTCCCCGCGCGGCGATCATGTGCCGGACCTTGAGCCGAAGACCTATGATTTCGGCAAGGGCGCGGGTTTTTACGTCGATGCGACCGAGGCGCCGTGGTCGGCCAATTACCGGATGTATTCTTATGTCGCTGAGGAACTCCCCGCGCTCGTGGCGGCGCATTTCTCGGCCGACCCCCGACGCTTTGGCGTTTTCGGGCACTCGATGGGCGGGCACGGCGCTTTGACCATCCATCTCAGGCGCCCCGAAAAATTCCGGTCGTGCTCGGCCTTCGCGCCGATCGTTGCGCCGTCCGTCGTCCCGTGGGGACGCAAGGCGCTGGCGCATTATCTCGGGCCGGACGAAGCGGCGTGGGCGGCCTGTGACGCGACGCGCCTTGTGGCGGGCCGCGGCCCCAGCGCGGCGCACATCCTGATCGATCAGGGGACGAACGATCAGTTTCTCGCCGAACAGCTAAGGCCCGATCTTTTCGTCGAGGCCGCGCGCGTCGCCGGACAGAATCTGACCTTGAGGATGCAGGAAGGCTACGACCATTCCTATTTCTTCATCGCGACTTTCATCGAGGATCATCTGCGCTGGCACAAAGGGGCCCTATGACGCCGCGGCCGGCCGCCGCCGGCGGTCAGCCCTTTTTCGGCTCGCTCTTGCCCCATATTTTTTCCCACCATTTTTCCTTACGGGGCGCGTCAAAGGTTTGCCCGGCGCCTTGCATCTTCTTGCGGACATCATCGATGTCCCAGCCGGTCAGGTTCGCCAGCGTCTGCGCCTCTGCGTCGAAGCGTTCGGGCAGCCCGGCGCGATACGCCGTCGCCGCTTCACACTGCGCATCGCCCTTGAAGGGGTGGCGCAGCACATAGCGGCCCTGGAAATTCTCGCGGTCGCCGGTTTCCTTGAACATCAGATCTTCCGGGAAATGCGCGGCGTCGTAGCTGACGTGGAGGCGCGTGACGAAGACATCGGCAGGTCCGCCGCCCGGCGAAGGAACGCGCCGCCCGCGCGCGCCCTTGGGCGATCCATCGAGCCAATAGACGCCAAGCTCCGACAGCTCGTCATTTGACAGGGGGTCGGCGGCGCACGGATCGCACCAGTTCATGTCCCAGGCATATTCAAGGAAAACCGCCCGCTCGGACTCGCGCTGCGTCTGTTCAGCGAACATCGCCTTGTAAAAGGCGCCGAATTCGTTCTTGACGTAGACCGGCACGTCCATGCCGGTCGGCAGTTTCACCGTCCGATAATTCGTCGTTTCAACGCGGCCCGAGCGCGTCAGCGCGAAGATGAACAATTCCTGCTTGCCGTCGGCGTTCACCGTGCCGAGGCGGATCGGCAGCATGAAGCGCGGATGCTCAAACGCGACCTGCAAGGGGCGAAGGTATTTAAGGCCGGTCTTCGACTGCTCTTCGAGATTGACCTTAGCGACGAAGAACTTCGTGCCCTGACGGATATAGCTCAGCAGCGTCTCTTCCGCGCCGTCGGGAAGCTTGTAACCGTTCTGCTTCAGCCATTGCGCGAGGCCGCCCGATTCCTTCGCCGAGAGTATCTGTATGTCATACTCGCCGACGGTGTATTCAGCCTCGACAGTGACGCCGAGCGCGTCCGCGCGCTTCTCGGAGCGCGGGCCCGGCGCCTGTTTCATGGCTCTTGCAAGGCTTCCCGTGACCGTGATTTCGTCCGTCTCGCAGGGGTCCCCGTCGAAATATTCGACAAGGCGCGGCGCGGTGTAGGCGTCGAGGTGATCGAGAATTGCGTTGTCGGTTACATGAATCTGGCCCTCCTCCAGCACCACCGGCACCGGGATCACCATTGCAAATTCCGTCAGCGCGCCCTGGTAGTCGTTCGCAAGCGTCATCACGGTACGATCGCCGTCGCGCATGATCGCGACCTTGGACGCCTTGTTGAAGAGCTTCGTGTCGGCCTTCGCGACATAGAAGCCGCAAAAGGCGACGGCGCCGCCGGCGGCGGCGGTCGCCGCGACCGCGGATGCGGCGGCGATCAGGGTCTTCTTGAAGCTGGGGCGTCGCATGGGTTTCTCCTGGTTGGTCGTCATTCGGCCGGCGCGACAGCGCGCGGGCGATTAAGCGAAAGGCGAAGCGGCGCGGGGGCGACGCCCCATTCATAGCCGCGCGCGGCGGGCTGCAAGGCCGCGAAGCGCAGCAGCGCGAGCAGGAACGGCGCGTAGAAAATGCCGTCACTGATGAAGAAGTGAAACTGCAACACATAAGCGATCATCGCCGCCAGACCGACAAACAGCGCGCGCTCGCGCGGGTCTTCCGGCGTCGTCTTCGGGTCGGAGATCATGAAGAACGCGAAGAGGATGAGCGCGCCATGCGACAGCCTGAGCGCCGGAATCGCCAGCGGGTCGCCAAGATAAAGCGCGCGGGCCAGGACAAGCGCGGCGTAGACGCAAAGATAAACGAGCGCGGCGTCAAGGCGGGACGCGCGCCAGCAGACAACGCCGCCGAGCGCCGCGATCAGGAGCATGAAGGCCGGGATTGAACCCCATTCGCCGGTTGAGGTCCACGCCGCGCTGGAGAACGCCACCATCGCCACGAGGCCGATATTGGCGGGATTGAAGACATGCCGCCCGTTCCGGCGCAGCGCGAATTTTGATCCCGTGCCGATCAAGGCTGCGGCGGCGAACGGCCAGATCTCGTTGGCGCGCAGCAGGAGGCAGAGCGACAGGCCGGTGATTGAAGCGCTTTTCCAGTCGAAACGCCCGGCGATCAGCACGGCGCCGACCGCCTGCGCCATGAGGCTCGCCCCGATCGCTGAAACAATTTGCGGAATGCTGATGCGAAAATCGAGCGCGAAAATCCCCGTCAGGAGAATCGCCGTTTGCCCGGCGATCTGGAACCAGCGCGCATCTTTCGGCAAGGCGAGGCTGGCGGTCTGGGCCACGCGATCTGTCCGTTCGTCCGGCGTCGGATTGGCTTTAAAGCGTTTGATCGCGGCGAAAAAGAGGCTGGCGCGCGGTTGAAGCGAGGCTGCGGACGCGGCAAGGTGCGCCGCCGAAATACGGGGATATGGATGCGCCTTGCCGCCGCCGCACTCGCCCTTCTCGCCGCCGCTTGCACGCCGCGCGCTGAGCAATCGCCCGCCGCCGAACCCTCTGCGCCGGTCGAAGCGGCTGACCCTTATGCGCCGAAGCCGTTTGTGACTCTGCAAAATCCGGACTGGTCGCGCGACGCCGTGCTCTATCAGATCAATACGCGCCAGTTCACGCCGGAAGGCACTTTCGCCGCCGCGGAGCGCGAGTTGCCGCGCCTCAAGGCGCTTGGCGTCGACATTCTCTGGCTGATGCCGATCCATCCGATCGGGGAGAAGAACCGCAAGGGAACGCTGGGCAGTCCCTATTCGGTGAAGGACTATCGCGGCGTCAATCCGGAGTTCGGCGCGCTTGACGATCTGAAGTCGTTCATCGACGCCGCGCATGATCAGGGCTTCAAGGTCATTCTCGACTGGGTCGCCAATCACAGCGCGTGGGACAATCCTCTCGTTACGGAGCATCCTGACTGGTACATCAAGGACTGGAAGGGCGACTTCCAGCCGACGCCATGGTGGGACTGGTCGGACATCATCGATTTCGACTGGTCGAACCGCGACCTTCGCGAATACATGACGAAGGCGATGGTCTATTGGGTGAAGGAGGTCGGCGTCGACGGCTATCGCTGCGACGTCGCCGGCTATGTGCCGCTCGACTTCTGGGAGAACGTCCGCGCCGAGCTTGAGGCGGTCAAGCCCGTTTTCATGCTCGCCGAGTTCAACCACCGCGACGTTCACCGCGCCGCCTTCGACGCAAGCTACGCCTGGGCCTGGAACAACGCCATGCACGACATCGCCGTCGGCAAGGCGAACACCGGCGCGCTCTACGGCTATTATTCAGAGAACGAAAGCGCCTTTCCCGCTGAAGCGATGCGCATGACCTATGTTGAAAATCATGACCAGAACGCTTGGGAGGGAACGTCATTTGAACGCTTTGGCGACGCCCTTCCGGCTGTGATGGCGTTGTCGTTCGTCGGGGAGGGGATTCCGCTTGTCCATAACGGGCTCGAAGCCGGGAACAGGAAGCGGCTGGAGTTCTTTGAAAAGGATGCGATTGCGTGGCGTGAGCACCCCAACGGCGATCTCATCCGGCGCCTGATCGCGTTCCGCGATGCGCACCCGGCGCTTCACAACGGCAAATGGGGCGCGCGCATGGTCAGCGTCGCGAATTCCTCGCCGCAGCAGGTCTTTTCCTTCGTGCGCGAGAAGGGCGAGGACCGCGTCCTTGCGGTGATGAATTTTTCAGCCGAGACGAAGACGGTGAGTTTCCCGACGGCGCACGCAGCGGGCGATTATATCGACTTCAACGGCGCCAAAGTGACGATCAGCCCCGAAACGCCGATGACGATCGAGCCCTGGGGCTGGCGGGTGATGGCGCAATGACGGCGCCGCTCCTTCTTGCGATCGATCAGGGCACGACGTCGAGCCGGGCGATCGTGTTTGACGACACCGCGTCGATTGTCGCCGTCGCGCAGGAGGAATTCCCGCAGCATTATCCTCAAGCCGGGTGGGTGGAGCACGACCCGCAGGAAATTTGGGATTCGACGCGGCGGACAGCGTGCGCGGCGGTTTTGCGCGCCGAGGAACGCGGCGGGCGCGTTGTCGCAATCGGCATCACCAACCAGCGCGAAACAACGGTGGTGTGGGACCGGAAGACATTGAACCCGGTCCACAACGCCATCGTCTGGCAGGATCGCCGGACCGCCGGGATTTGCGCCAAGCTGAAGGAGCGCGGGGCGGAGCCAGATGTCCAGTCGCGCACGGGCCTACTTCTGGACCCCTACTTTTCGGCGACGAAGCTGGCCTTTATTCTTGACCGCGATCCGTCGTTGCGGGCGCGGGCGGCGCGCGGCGAGCTTTGTTTCGGCACGATCGACAGTTTCGTGCTCGCCCGCCTCACCGGCGGCGCGCATCTGACTGATGCGACAAACGCGAGCCGGACGAGCCTTTTCAATGTCCGCGACAATCGCTGGGACGAGACGCTGCTCCAGCTCTTCAATGTTCCACGCGCGTGCCTCCCGGAGGTGCGCGACACCATCAGCGAGTTCGGCCTCACATCGCTTGACCTTTTCGGTCGTTCGATTCCCATATACGCGCTCGCCGGCGACCAGCAGGCCGCCGCCGTCGGGCAGGCCTGTCTTGAACCCGGCGACATCAAGAGCACCTACGGCACAGGCTGTTTCGTGCTCGCGCCGACGGCGGGCTTCACCTTGTCGAAGAACCGCCTGTTGACGACCATCGCGCGGCGCATCGACGGCAAGACGCACTATGCGCTCGAAGGGTCGATTTTCATCGCTGGCGCGGCTGTGCAGTGGCTGCGTGACAGTCTCGGGATCATCAAGTCGTCCGCGGAGACCGAAGCGCTCGCGCGCTCGATCGCCTCGAATGGCGGGGTCTACCTCGTGCCCGGGTTCACCGGCCTTGGCGCGCCGCACTGGGCGCCGGAAGCGCGCGGCCTCATTTCCGGACTGACGCGCGGCGCAGGACGCGCCGAACTCGCCCGCGCGGCGCTCGAATGCGTCGCCTATCAGACCGCCGACCTCATCGACGCGATGTCGGCGGACGGCGCGCCCTGCACGACGCTGAAAGTCGATGGCGGCATGGTGGCGAATGACTGGCTGATGCAGTTTCTCGCCGACATTCAGAACGCGGCTGTCGATCGGCCCGCGATCATGGAGACGACGGCGCTTGGCGTTGCTTTCCTTGCCGGCGTGAAGGCGGGGGTCTTCGGATCGGTCGGGGAAATCGCGCAGCTGCGGCGCACCGAGGGGCGGTTTGCTCCGACAATGGCCGCGCGGGAACGCGAAGCGCTCCGCGCCGGCTGGCGCAAGGCGCTTGAAAGAACCTTGCTGTGACGGCGGGCGATATCGCCGCTTTGCGCGACTGGTGCCTGCATCGCCTCGCCGATCACGAAGCCGCCCAGCAGCGCGATCCGATGTCATCGGGCGTGCGCCTCTTGATGGTCGATTTGCGCGAAAAGCTCGCGGCGGGCGAGATCTCGCATGACACGCTGTCGGCGCTCGCCCGCCTCATCGCCGAAGAGGCGCTGGTCGCACGCGCGCGCCGGCTTGCGGCGAAGGCGTCGCTGCGGTCCTGGGATGATCTTGCCGCCGGCGTCTGGAGCCGTCTTGAGGGAGAACCGTTTGAGATCGCTAAACAGGCGCTGGAAAACACGAAGGCCGGCGCCGTGTTCACCGCGCATCCGACCTTCGCGCTGTCGCGGGCGGCGCGGGGGCTGATTGGCGATCTTGCCGCGAACGCGCTCGGCGAGGTCGGTCTGCCCCGCCAGACGCCGGAGCGGCCGATTACGCTGCTTGACGAGCACGAGGACGTGCAAAGGGCGATCGGGTGCGCGCAAGACGCCATCCGTTCCCTGACGATTGCGACGCTGCGCTGGCTGCGCGAGCGCCACAAGGAGCGCTGGCGGGAGGTGTCGCCGGCGCCGGTCGGACTTGCGACCTGGGTCGGCTATGACCTGGACGGGCGCACCGACATTCACTGGGCGACGACTATTCGCCTGCGCCTTGAGGAAAAGGCGCTGCAACTCTTTCGTTACGCAAAGGCGCTGCACCGAATCGAACCGGCGCGCGCCATCGCCGCTGCGCTTGCTGACGCCGGCGCCGAAGCCGCCGAGCAGGCCGAAGCATTCGCCGCCGACCTGACGGACGCCGCCGCCGCCGTCATCGCCGCCAATCGCCTCACCGGCGAAGGACCGCGGCGCCTTACCTCGCTGCGCGAGGTTCGGGCCGAGCTGACGCGGCTGATCGACGGCGCCGGCGAGGATACGGCGCTCGATCTTTCCGTGGTCCGCGCGGAAATGGATCTTTACGGCCTTGGCGTCGCGCGCATTCACCTTCGGGTCAATGCAGCGCAGCTGCGGTCAGCGCTGCGGGCCGACCTCGGCCTTGCTGACGACCGCGATTTCGTCGATCGCACGGCGCTTGACGCGGCGGCGGCCAAGACCGCGGCGGCCGAGCCTCGCGCCGTCAATTTCGCCAGCGTATTCGAAGAGCAGATGACGGCGCGCCGCCAGTTCATGTTGTGCGCGCAAATCCTGAAGCATATCGACGAAGACGCGCCGATAAGGTTCCTCATCGCCGAGGTCGAGGCGCCCGCGACCGTGATGGGCGCGATCTATCTTGCACGGCTTTACGGCGTCGATCACCGGCTCGACATCTCGCCGCTGTTCGAGACGCCCGACGCGATCGAGCGCGGCGGGCGTTTGATCGAGCGGCTTCTCGAAGAAGACGCCTATGTCGCCTATGTGCGCGGGCGCGGCTGTCTTGCGATCCAGTGCGGTTTTTCCGACAGCGGCCGTTTCATGGGCCAGATCGCGGCGGACCTTGCGATCGAGCGGCTCCACATTCTCGTCAGCCGCGCCTTGAGCGCCCGCCACGTCACCGACGTCGACGTCATCGTCTTCAACACCCATGGCGAATCCCTGGGACGCGGCGCCCATCCGGGCGCGTTCGAGGCGCGGCTCGACTATCTGATGACGCCCTGGGCGCGCGCCCGCTTCGCGCGCGACGGCCTCAGCCTAAGGGTTGAGACGAGCTTTCAGGGCGCCGACGGCTACCTGCATTTCGAGCGTCCGCCGCTCGCCGAGGCGACCGTGCAGGCGATCTTCGCCTGGTCGCAAACGCATCCGCAGCCGGATTTCGACGACCAATTCTACCGCGACATCAATTTTTCCTGGGACGTCTACCGCGCCGTCAAGGACTGGCAGGAAGATCTGTGGGCGGATGAAAATTATCAGGCCGCGCTCGCCGCCTTTTCACGGAACCTGCTGCCGGCCTCGGGCTCGCGCCGCCTGCGCCGCGGCAAGCCGGGCGCGAAGGAGGATGCGCGCGCGCTTCGCGCCATTCCGCACAACGCCGTGCTGCAGCAGCTGGCCGCGCTCGCCAATGTCATGGGCGGCCTGGGCGCGGCGGCGGAGCGCGAACCGGAGCGGTTCCGGGGCCTGATCGAACGCTCCGCGCGCATGCGCAGCGTCCTCGGCGCGGCGCTCGCCGCGCGGCGGCTGACATCGCTGTCGATCCTCAGGACCTATGCGAGCCTTTATGATCCGGCGTTCTGGACGGTGAGCGCGGCGCGGCGCGCCGATCGCGCCGGCGCCGTCGAAGCGCGCCTGCAGGCCGACGCGCTCGGCGAGCCCG
>FSSH01002785.1_pt1 | contig 19915 bp, 22 predicted proteins | sample 1166101 | NCBI WGS metagenome assembly FSSH01 (sample SAMEA32972668, study PRJEB13176) | freshwater metagenome | biome: Drinking water system; feature: Biomass in drinking water that filtered by 0.45 um membrane; material: drinking water | place: USA | collected 2012-12-20 | depth 0 m | reverse complement strand
ATTCCGACTTTCGTTCCCTCGGGACGGAACTTCCAAGTGGTCGCGCGAAGCCGGCCGGATTGCGCGTGCCCTCCGTCAAAATCAAAAAGACCCCGTTTCCGGGGCCTTTTTTTTAAGTTCGAAGCGGTCTTATGCGACCCCCGTTCAGTGCTTGATCTTCGCCCAGATTTTCTTCTTGCCGAGATACAGCAGCGCCGTGGTCACGAGCAGATACAAAACCACCTGCCAGCCGATGCGCTTGCGCTGATCGTGCGCCGGGTCGGCCGTCCATGCCAAAAAAGCCGTCACATCACGGGAATAATTTTCGATGGTTCCAGGCGTGCCATCCTGATAGCTGACGACGCCTTCGCTCAACGGCGGCGGCATGGCGAGCTGTTGGCCAGGGAACGCGGTGTTGTAATACATACCGTCGTTGACTTTGACGTCGGCCGGCGGGTCCACGTATCCAACCAGCAGGGCATGCAAGTAATCCGAGCCACCTTCCTGATAGCCCTTGGCAATATCGCCGAGCATCAAAAATGGATGGACCGTCCAATGAGCGTGACGCTCGACTGAGCGGGCCTTGGTGATCAGCGTCAGATCAGGGGGAAGCGCACCGTTCTGAGCCGCGCGCGCTTCTTTGTCATTCTTGTAGGGTCCACGAATGGGATCAGATAATTTCGCTGGACGCTCGAACATCTGGCCTTCGTCGTTGGGGCCATCGGCAATCTGGTTCGGCCACTCGGCGGCCAACGCCTTCACCGCTTCCTCAGGGAATTCCGGACCGCCCGGCTGCACCAGATTGCGGAAATACAGCCGCTGCAAACCATGGCACGACGAACAGACTTCCTTGTAAACCTGGAAGCCGCGCTGCAGTTGCGCCCGGTCGAACTGACCGGTAATTCCCGAATAGGGCCAAGTTTGCCGCTCGATTTCGGGGCCGGCTTCGGCGGCTGACAGCTGGCTCGGCACCAGCGCCAAAGCAAGCGTCAGTGCGGCTGCTGCGAGATGTGGACGTGTCATCAAGTCTCTCCTGGCCTCAGCGCGTTTCCGGTGCAGCGGCGGCACCCGCCGGCATCCCATGCCCGCCTGAACCGAGTACGGCGTCGTTGATCGATTTCGGCAGCTTGCGCGGCGTCTCGATGAGACCCAGCACCGGCATGGCCACGAGGAAGAATGCGAAATACAAAAGCGTGAAGATCTGCGCCCACACCACATACACGCCGTCAGCCGGTTTCGAACCGAGATAGCCGAGTGCGACGCAGGTGAAGGCAAACGCCCAGAAAGCGATGCGGTACATCGGCCGATACTTAGCCGAGCGCACCCGGCTGCTATCCAGCCACGGCGCGAAAGCCAGAATGATCACCGACCCGAACATCGCCACGACACCCCACAGCTTGGCATAAGAGCCGAGTGGAATGCCGAGGAACGATCCGGTGAACGCTCTCAGGATCGCGTAGAACGGCAGGAAGTACCACTCCGGCACGATGTGCGGCGGCGTCACCAGCGGATTGGCCTCGATGTAGTTGTCGGCGTGTCCGAGGTAATCCGGCAGGAAAAACACAAACCAAGCGAACAGTGTGAGGAAGGCAAACATTGCCACGATGTCTTTCGACGTCGCGTAAGGATGCATCGGCACGGTTTCAGCCGGCTGCTTGATGTCCAAGCCGGTCGGATTGTTCTGGCCGGCCACATGCAGCGCCCAGATGTGCAAGATGACCACGCCGGTCAGCACGAAGGGCAAAAGATAATGCAGCGAGAAAAACCGGTTGAGCGTCACGCCCGAGACCGCATACCCGCCCCACAGCCATTCGACGATGCCGGTTCCTAAACCGTCCCAGATCGTGTCGAGGGCCGAAAAGAGGTTGGTGATGACCGTCACGCCCCAAAAGCTCATCTGGCCCCACGGCAGCGTGTAGCCGAGAAACGCCGTCGCCATCATGACGAGAAGAATGATCACGCCTAGAATCCACAGCACTTCGCGCGGCGCTTTATATGATCCGTAGTATAGACCGCGGAAGATGTGCAGGAAGACGGCGATGAAGAACATCGATGCGCCGACCGCATGCATGCTGCGCAGCATCCAGCCGTAGTTCACGTCGCGGCGGATGTGCTCGATCGAATTGAAGGCCGCCGTGTCACTTGGCTGATAGTGCATGGCGAGCACGATGCCGGTGACGATCTGCGCCACGAGGCAAAACATCAAAATGCCGCCGAACGTCCACATGTAGTTGAGGTTGCGCGGCGTCGGAAAGTCGACGAACTGACCGTGCATCATACGCGCGACCGGCAGGCGCTCGTCCCACCATTTGCCCCATCGCGACGTTGGTTGGTAGCTCGAGGAATGACCACTCATAGCTTTATTGCTCCTCAGCCGATTTTGATCTTGGAATCGGAAATGAATGCATAGGGCGGGACGTCAAGGTTGCGCGGCGCCGGACCCTTGCGGACGCGACCGGCCGTATCGTAGTGCGATCCGTGGCACGGGCAGAACCAGCCGCCGAAATCGCCGCGCGCGTCGTTCATGCTCTGGCCCTTCGGAATGCAGCCGAGGTGCGTACAGATGCCAACCAGCACCAGCCAGTTTTCGTGACCCTTCAAAACGCGGTTGGCATCGACGGCCGTGTCGGTCGCCGGCAGCCCCTCGTTGCGCGCTTCCTTGTCCGGCAGTTCCGCCAAATCGACCTTAGCCGCCGCGTCGATTTCTTCTTTAGTGCGATTGCGAATGAACACGGGCTTACCGCGCCACATCACGGTGATCGCCTGACCTTCCTTGACGGGGGCCAGATCGATCTCTGTCGAGGCCAGCGCCTTGGCACTCGCATCTGGATTCATCTGCTGCACGAACGGCCAGATCAGAGACGCCGCGCCGACGGCTGCAAACGCATTACCGGCGACCACCAAGAAATCCCGGCGGTTAGCGTCTTCAACGTGAGATGTCACGGGTGCCTCCGAAGTCGATCCGCTTAAAAAGTTTGAGGTGCCATCACTACGACCATGCGGGGCTGCGCAGACCACTGGTTGCGCACTAAAACTCACGTTCGGCCACCACGATGCTTCGGCTCCTGAACGTTCTTCTGACAGCGTTTGGGGTGCGTCTCAAGCACGCCGTCGTCGCGGCCCGGGAGGCAATTTGGCGCATCGATGACGATAGACAGCCGGGCGCGTGCCAGCGCACCTCGCCACATGCGGCTGGCCCTCTACCAACCCGACATCGCGCAGAATACCGGCACGATCCTCCGGCTTGCCGCCTGTTTCGCAACACCCGTCGATGTGATCGGCCCGACCGGCTTTGATATGACCGACCGGGCGCTCCGCCGGGCGGGACTGGATTACCTCAATCATGTCGACCTTCACCGGCACGACAGCTACCGGGCGTTCCTCGATAGCCGGGCGCGTGCATCGACGCCCGGCCGGCTCGTTCTACTGACCAGCCACGCCGCGACGACGATTTACGATTTTGCGTTTGCGCCGTCGGATACGCTGATGCTGGGGCGGGAAAGTGCCGGCGTGCCGGACGACGTCCATGCGGGGGTCGACGCGCGATTGAAAATTCCGATCCGGGCTGGATTGCGGTCGCTCAACCTCGCGGTCGCTACGGGCATCGTGCTGGCGGAAGCCCTGCGCCAAACCGGCGGCCTGCCTCGGTGACGCTTGGCGCTTGCGGCTCAGCCACGTTTGAACCGCAACGCGTCCAGACCTATAATCGCGTCGACGCGCGTTGGCTGGTCTGACGGCACGGCTGGGCGCGTAGGCAAACTACACGACAAATCAATAGCCGAGGAGAGACGCTCAACATGCCTAAGACGATTTCCATTGGCCTGATCGCCTGTGCCCTCGGCGCGGCGCTGGCCGGCGCAGCATTCGCCGATGCCGACGACAAAGCTGCCCAGACCGCACAGACAACCAAGACGGTCAAGATGAAGTTCTGGAATTTGACCGGCGTCGATTTGACCGAAGTCTTCATGGCCCCGGCTGGCACCGAGAAGTTCGGCGACAATCAGACCAAGAACGACGATGATAATCATGCCGAAGTCGACGAGCGGCTGCCGCTGACGGACGTCACGGCCGGCATGTACGACGTGCGCATCAAGGATAAAGACGGCCGCTCGTGCCTCGTCAAAAATGTCGAAGTTAAAGACACGGGGCCGTATTCGTTCTCACTTGAGGCCGATCAGCTGACGGACTGCAAGACCTGATATGCCGAGTGAGCGTCCGCGCGTCGCACGGGTGACATGAGAGTCGGGCACGTGCCAGAGAGTGCGGTGCAGCGGGCATCCGCGTCTCTGTCGGGCTCAGTTGGTGATGATTGCCGATATATCTCTCGTCAGCGTTCTAGCGATCACCGGCATAGTGGCGGCGACGCTGTTGATCGCGGCGCTGATCGGCGGCCGATTCTTCGAGATTTTTCGCATTTGGCCCTCGCCTCCGGCGAAGTCGCTGCGCAGCGCGGCCTACTGGTCGCTGTTTCGCACCTTGAACGTGGCGGTTCTGGTGCTGGCGGTTTTGAGCGTGTGGGCCGACCTTGAAACCGGATCGCCCTCGGCGATGCGGATTGTGCTGCTGTTGATGTCGGCGGCGTCGGGCCTCATTTATGCTTATGCATTGTGGGCACTGGGGCGCGCGGCGACGTACTGCAAGGCGAGCGGCCTCGAAACGCGCGGCATTTATGAGTGGAGCCGCAATCCGCAATACGCGACCGCAATCGTTGCCTACGGATTTTTGGCCGCTGGATCGTCAAGCCTGGTGGTTACCGGTTTGGCCATCGCCCTGATGGCAGTTTATGCCCTGATGGCGCTGAGCGAAGAACCTTGGCTCTTGGCGCGCTATGGCGAGGCGTACGCCGAGTACGCTCGCCGCGTGCCGCGCTTCTTTCCAATCAGACGCAGTGTTGCGCTGCTGATGATGGGCGATATTCCACCAGCCGAAAATCATCGCGGCCGGGAACGCGAGCGCATCGACGTGTCAAGGCGATAACTTGGTCGCTCTATGGATTGGATGTCTGACCTTCTGCTTTGCTAGTGGCCGCCACCAAACGCCTGCATCATTAGATCCGACACGCTTTCGTCTCTGCTGACGTCACGGACGGCAACGGCATAGGACGCCGGAGCCCTGCCGAGAACCACGGCGCGCGGACCAATGGCGGGCACCATTGACCACGGCAAGATTTCGATTTGATCGACGGCAGTGGCCGGTTCCACGGCAATCGAGCCTGTCACGACCGGGCTCGACGCAGCGGCGGCTGGCATTGCGGCCGACGCATCGCTTTGCGGCCCGACACTTTGCGATGTCACGGGGCTGACGGGTGCAGCTTGCACGGGCGTCGGTTGCAGCGCCGGCGAAGGCGGACTTGCGCCAACCTTTGCTGCACCCTGCCAGCCGGAGTTGCTCCAGCCATTTTCAGCCCAGGCCTTGTCGCGGCGGCCAGGCGTTGCCGCCGTTGCGGCCTTGGCCGCGCCGGGCGGTCCGGCAATCACCGGCGGACCGGCGACCTTCATCGGCGCGGCGGTGTTGGACAATCCCACGTCGATATTGCCCGCTCCGGCGCGGATCAATGCGAGTTCGTTCTGCAAGCGCTGAATTTCCAGATTGAAGAGCGCCGTGCAATCGAGTCGCTTGGGAATATCGCCGAGCGGCACGATCACGCGGCCATAGAACGTGCCCTGATCGTACTCGCCGCCATAGCCCTGCGAGCCGATGGCGCCCATGTCGAGATAGGCGTTGTTGCTGGCCGAGTTCGAACGGCAGGCCGTGCCGTCGGCGGCGCGAATTTCATCCTGCCCCGTCGGCATCGGCACTTGCGGCAGATTGAGGCCATAGCTGTAGTTCTGGCTGCTGTAGTAGCCCGGGCCATAGCCGTTGTTGCCGTTGGCGAACTGAGCGCTGGCGCGATCGGCGAACGCCGCCGATGCCAACACACAGGTGATCGCCATCAGTTCATTTTGTAGGCGATGAATCGGCCGCATACCTGTGTCCTCAAACGCGTCGTCTGGTCGGTGAAAGGCACGGCTTCAGTGCAAATTCGTACGCGGCGTTCCGTCTTGCCCTCGAACGGAACGACGACCATGAAACTTCTGTTGTCCTGTGGCGCCAGCATCGCGGCTTGCGGCATCACGGTCGCGGCAATCGGTGCGAAGGTTTCGTCGTAGACGCGAACCTCCACCCTGATGCGATGCGGATAGGGATTGGCCGGAAACACCCGCAGCGCGAATTTGTCGGAGAAGCTTTTGACCTCGCCGCGCATCGGCGTCATCGCCTGCGCGTTCGACGGCGTCGCAGCCGTGAGGCTCATGACCGTCGCCGCGGCTCCAGCGAGCACTGCCGCGCCTGCTGGGTTGCTGCTTACTCGCATCGGACGATCACTTCGGCGGCGTAGGCGCCACCTGTGAAGTTACCGGCGGATTTGGTGGCGGCGAGATGGACGGTCACGTTCGTCAGGCCCGGACTTACAGTCGTTTGTGTCGTCCCTGGTGTCGTGCCGATCGCCGTGGCGCCGGTCGCTTGATAGGTTGACGCGAAGCTGACGTTGTCGCCTCCCGTCGGCGGGGCCAACGTGAAAACGCTTGGCGCAATGGCGCTGACTTTGAAGGTCGCGCCGGTGCTCAAAACGGCGACGCTGCCGGGGGTGCCGCCGGCGGCCAACGAGTTCAACGAGGTAAAATCTGTGTTTGGTGCAAGGACGCCAGGGGAACTGACCGTCAGCACGCAGGTCGCCGTCACAAGGCCAGCGAATGGAACATTGGCGTCGGCAGCGATAACGGCGGGCGCCGAAAGCGCCAGCGCGCTGCCCGCGACGGCGGTGAGAACAAAGTTACGCATTTACACATCCCGTAAACGGTGTAGAAGTTTTTTTCCACGTCTTATGGTTGTGTTATGCGCTCAGAGGGTTGCTAACTTATTGCTGGCGACCCAAGACATCGGCGACGTGGTTAACGCCAAGCTAAGGCCGTCCAACCAATAAAAAGCGCGATAGAAAAACCGGCCTATTCCGCCGCCTCACGGTCCAAAAAACCTCCGGATTGGCGTCGCCATAGGCTCGCGTAAATGCCGCCGCGATTGAGCAGCTCGGCATGCGAGCCTTCTTCGACGATGCGGCCCTCGTCCATGATCACGAGCCGGTCCATGGCGGCAATCGTCGACAAGCGGTGCGCGATGGCGATGACGGTCTTGCCCGCCATCAGCGTCGTTAAGCTCGCCTGAATGGCGGCCTCGACCTCGCTATCGAGGGCGCTGGTGGCTTCGTCCAAAACGAGGATCGGCGCGTTTTTCAAGAGCACACGGGCGATGGCGATGCGCTGGCGCTGCCCGCCTGAAAGTTTAACGCCCCGTTCACCGACATGCGCGTCGTAGCCACTCCGCCCGCGCATATCCTCAAGCCCGCCGATGAATAGATGCGCCTCGGCCTGCCGTGCCGAGGCAATCGCGTCGGCGTCGCTCGCCTCGGGGCGGCCATAGAGGATGTTGTCGCGGACACTGCGATGCAGCAGCGACGTGTCCTGAGTGACGACGCCGATGTGGGCGCGCAGGCTGTCTTGCGACACGCCCGCAATGTCCTGGCCGTCGATCAAGATGCGGCCGCCTTCGAGATCGTAGAACCGCAGCAGCAGATTGACGAGCGTCGACTTGCCAGCGCCCGACCGGCCGACAAGGCCGACTTTCTCGCCGGGCTTGATGGTCAGCGACAGCCCGTCGATGACCCGGTTGGGCTCGCCGCCCGGCGTACCCTTGGCGATGCCGTAGTGGAAGCGGATGGCGTCGAAGCGGATTTCGCCCTTCGGCACGGCGAGCGCCCGCGCCTCGGCTTTATCGATGACGGCGACCGGCCGCGAAATCGTTTCCATGCCTTCGTGTACGACGCCGATATTCTCGAAAATTCCCGAAATGGTCCACATCACCCAGCCCGACATCGTGTCGATGCGCACGGTGAGGGCCAGCACGGTGGCGATGGCGCCCGTGGTGATATCGCCGAGTGTCCACAGCCACAGCGCCATGGCCCCGACCGCAACCATCATCACGCCGTTGAGGCACGACATGAACAGTTCCATCGTCGTGATCAGGCGCAGCGAGTGCTGCCATTTTTCCATCTGCTCGCGAAAAGCGACGCGGGCATAGCTGTCTTCGCGATCGGCATGGGCGAAGAGCTTGACGGTCAGAATGTTGGTGTAGCTATCGACAATGCGACCGACCAGCATCGATCGCGCCTCCGACGTCGCCGTCGAGCGTTCCTTGATACGGGGCACGAAGTGTCGAATGGCGAGGCAATAGCAGGCGAGCCACACCAACAGCGGCAGCGTCAGCCGCCAGTCGGCGATGGCGAATAGTGCCACGGCGCCGAAAAATTGCACGGCGGCGTACCAGATCGCATCGATCGCCTGGACGACGCTTTCCCGCAACGCCGGCGCGGTCTGCACGATCTTATTCGCGATCCGGCCGGCGAAATCGTTCTGGAAAAAGCCCATCGACTGGCGCAGCACATAACTGTGTGTCTGCCAGCGCACGCGGTTGGTGAACGTGGTCGCCAGAACTTGGCTTTTCAGCAGATCGTGGCCGAAGAAAATTACAGGCCGCGCGACCAGCGCCAAGAATGCCATGGCGCCGAGCGTCGCTGCATTGTCGGCGACAAATGTCGCCGGGTTAGGCGACACGCGCATGAGATCGACGAGCTGGCCGATGAACGCGAACAGCAAGACTTCGGTGATCGAGCCGAGGAAGCCGACGACCAGCAGCACCGCAAATGCCGGCCAGATCGGCTTGATGAAATGCCAATAAAAGGCCCCGAGCGTCGCCGGCGGCTGGACAATGCTGGGCCGGGCAAACGGATCGATGCGAGTTTCAAACCAGGAAAAGATGCGCGCCAGCACGAAGTAACCTATTCACGGACTATAACGCACAGCTAGCAGCCAGGCCTCGGTGAGGCGGCTGAAAAGCAATACGGATGATTGATCGCGGGTTGCCAGTAGCGATAAGGATCACTTACGTCGAAAGCAAGACAAGAACCAACGGACCCCTTCATGCCCTCTACTGCTGTATTGAACGACACGGACGCTTCGCTGGAGCACCATAAAGCTTCGGCAAAAAGCTGGTTCGAGAGCCTGCGTGATAGCATCCGCCAGTCGCTCGAAAAGCTGGAGTCAGACTTGCCCGCCTCAGCCCCGCACGGCGACGCCGCGCCGGGCACAGTCGTTATAACACCCTGGGAGCGGACCGATCACAACGGTGCCAAGGGCGGCGGCGGCGTCATGAGCATGATGCACGGCCGCGTTTTCGAAAAAGTCGGCGTTCACACCTCCACCGTGTTTGGCGAATTCGCGCCTGAGTTCCGCAAGCAAATTCCCGGCGCCGAGGACAATCCGAATTTCTGGGCGTCGGGTGTTTCGCTCATCGCTCATCCCAACAACCCCAACGTGCCGGCCGTGCACATGAACACGCGCATGGTCGTCACCAGCAAATGGTGGTTTGGCGGCGGCGCTGATCTGACGCCGGTGCTCGACGCGCGCAGAACGCAGACCGATGCCGACACGCTGGCCTTTCATGCGGCCATGCATGGGGCCTGTGACCAGCACGCCATCGCCGACTATGCGAAATACAAAACCTGGTGCGACGAGTATTTCTATCTGCCCCACCGCAAGGAAATGCGCGGCATCGGCGGCATCTTCTACGATTATCTGACGCCAACGCCGGAACAGGGCGGATGGGACGCGGCACTCGCCTTCACGCAGGATGTCGGCCGCGCCTTCAATGCAGTCTATCCAATGCTGGTGCGCGGCAACTATCAGATGCCCTACACCGATGCCCAGCGCGAGGAACAGTTGATCCGCCGCGGCCGCTACGTCGAATACAATTTGCTTTACGATCGCGGCACGATGTTCGGCCTGAAAACCGGGGGCAACGTCGACAGCATCCTGTCATCCATGCCGCCGGTCGTGAAATGGCCGTGACAGCGCCGGCGCTTTGACCATCAACGCCGTATTGCTAAGCCGCCGCCGTCAGCGCGGCTTCGAGATCGGCGAGAATGTCGTCGATATGCTCGATGCCGATCGATAGCCGCACATAGCCATCCGTCACTCCGGTCGCCGTCTGCTCGGCTGCCGACAATTGCGAGTGCGTCGTCGTTGCCGGATGGATCGCCAAGCTGCGCGCGTCACCGATATTGGCGACGTGATAGAACAGCTTGAGCGCGTCGATGAAGCGTCGGCCTGCCGCACGCCCGCCCTTAAGCTCGAAGCCAACAAGACCGCCGTATCCGCCCTTGAGATACATGTCGGCGCGCTGGCGCTCAGCGCCGGTATGCATGGACGGATGGATCACCCGCGTGACCTCTGCGCGGGCTTCGAGAAACCCTGCAACCGCGCTGGCATTCTCGCAATGACGCGCCATTCGGAGCGCCAGCGTCTCGATGCCCTGGAGAATTAAAAACGCATTGAACGGCGACAGCGCGCAGCCAAGATCGCGCAACAGCGTGACGCGGGCTTTCAGAACATACGCAATCGGGCCAAGGGGCTTCACCGCTTCGCTCCAGATCGCGCCGTGGTAGCTCGGATCGGGCGTATTCAGCGTCGGCTGGCGCTCAGCGTGTGCGCCCCAGTCGAAGGTACCGGCATCGACGATCAGTCCGCCGATCGAGGTGCCATGTCCGCCAAGATACTTAGTGCTCGAATAAACGATGACGGCTGCGCCGTCATCGAACGGTCGGGCCAACAGCGGCGCCGCCGTATTGTCGACGATCAGCGGAATGCCAAGCGGGCGGCCGATCTCGGCCACCTCGCGGATCGGGAACACCACGAGCTTCGGGTTGGGCAGCGTTTCAGCGTAATAGGCGCGGGTCCTGGCGTCTGTCGCCCGCCTAAAGTTTTCCGGGTCCGCGGGGTCGACAAAGCGAACCTCGATGCCTTGATCCTTCAGCGTGTTCGCAAACAGGTTCCAGGTGCCGCCATAGAGGTCCGTCGAACTGACGATGTTGTCACCGGCGCGCGCCAAATTCTGGACGGCGAGCGCTGATGCCGCCTGCCCGGAGGAAAGCGCCAGCGCCGCGACGCCGCCTTCAAGCATGGCAACGCGCTTTTCCAGCACATCGGTCGTCGGGTTCATGATGCGGGTGTAAATGTTGCCGAGTTCCTTGAGCCCGAACAGGGCTTCGGCATGGGCCGTATCGCGAAACTGATACGAGGTCGTCTGATAAATCGGCACGGCGACGGCACCCGTTGCGGGATCAGCGCGCCACCCGCCATGGAGGGCGATCGTCTCAGGCTTGTGCTGTCGGTCGCTCATGGCGCGTCTCCCACATTTTTATGATCGCGGCCGTCGACCCCGCTGGCGGTGCGAGCGCCCGCTGGCTGGCTGGCACCCTAATCCCTGAGTACCGGCCGCCAACAGCGATTTTATGCTGAGGATATGACGATTTGCGACCGTCGCCGCATCACACCGTCGACTTCAAGCGGCGCGTGCCCCCCGTTGACGCCTGCAGCCGTTACCGTTCGGCCATGGCGGCATCGAATGCGGCCGCGAATTCGACCGAGCCCGGCGTTTTCACAGCGCTGTCCATGCGCCGGTCGAGTTCGGCGAGCAAGCCTTCGCCGGTCAGCCCGATGACCATTTTGTTCACATAGTAGGCCCGCCTGGCGAAGAAATTGGTGGTCGGGGCCTTTGCGCCCGCCGGCTGCATCATCTCCAGCCCGGTGGCGGGCCCGGACAAATTCATCAGTTCGATCTCGGCGCCGGAAAGATTGGTCCGACCGGCTTTGTCGGCGGTGTCCTTCAAGCCCCTCAGCTTGATCGCCTGCAGCATCGGTCCGATATCGGCGTCGATATTCAGCGCGTGCACGCCCATACCTTCGGGGGTTTTGGCATACGCCTGTTGCCGGCTCCAATCGAACGGAATGGATCGCACGTTGGCGTACATGCGTTTTACGGCCGAAAGTTTGGCGCGCAATTGGGCTGTCCGCGCTGGCGAATTGTTCGGATTTTTGGACAGTTTCTCCAGGCGCTGCATGAAGGCCGGACCGGATTTGTAAAGTTCGTTGACCGAATTGGCATCGAGCAATTGCGCATATCCAAGTGCACTCGAAATGGGCCGGCCGGTCTTACGAATTGGATGAATTCCGGCCTGCATGTCGTAGGTGCCGATGCCGCCGGTTTCGAGCGCATAAACCCTGACGACCTGATCTTTCCTCAATCCCAATCGCTGCGCCTCGACCGCATACCGGCGCTTGAATTCTTTCTCGCTTACCCGTTCCGGCGTGAAGTTGTAGACGCGCTTGGCCGTCGCCAGATAATCAGCGACCGTCGACATCTCTTGGCGTGGAGACGGATCGGCTTTGTCTTGCGCGGCGACAAACTTTTCGTATTTTTTGGCGAGCGCCGCGTTGAGTTTTGGTCCGCCATAGGCGGGCGGCAAGCGCATCACGTAGTCGGTACTGTCGAACGGAATTTTCGCGGCGCGTTTCTTTTTGCGCTCCGACCGCTTTTGATCGACCTCATCCCAATAGCCGTCAAGTTTGGCATCATGCGCGCGGCGCGCCGAGCGCCACGACTGAAATTCCCTCGCCTCGCCATCTGATAGCGTCGCCAGAAAATCAACCGTCGACACGGCGAAGCCGGGCGCCGGCCACACCGCCAGCGACACCCAGATGACTAACAACAAAGTGCACGCGCCGAGCCCCGAGCCGTGCCAACTGCCAAAACGACTTCTCAATTTCGAATCCATCGTCGTCTACGGTCGCCTGAGACTTTGACCTTATAATGATTCATCCCTGTCATTGTTCGCCATGACTGCCAATGGTCGCCGGAACCTCGCAAACCCGTCATCGATACGCTCGCAAAGCTGCTGCCAAGTGAACGAACCTGCCATGCCAACACAACCTCCAGCAGCACTGACCGACGCCGCAGCATTCGCCCGGCTGGCGAGGGCACGCCTGCGCCAAAATGACGATGGCGTGGCGGACCGCTCTGCCGACAACTCTCCAGGGCCAAGCGATTTCGACCTCAACCCGTCGACGTTCACCGGGTCATCGCCGTCGACCGCTGACGTTGAGCCGAAACTTTTTCGCCCCGCAGCCGTGCTGGTCGGCATTGTCGCGCACACCGTCCCGACGGTGATTTTGACCGAACGCACCCGCCATCTCACAGCGCACGCTGGTCAGATCGCATTCCCCGGTGGCAAGATCGACCCATCTGACGCGTCAGCGCTTGCCGCCGCGCTGCGTGAAGCGCATGAAGAAATTGGTTTGAGCGCGACGTCGGTCGAACCGCTCGGCACCTTGCCGGCGTACCGCACGGCGACCGGGTTTCGCATTACGCCGGTGGTCGGCCTCATCCATCCGCCGCTTGACCTCGTCGCCGAGCCGTCGGAGGTCGCCGACGTGTTCGAAGTTCCGCTGGCGTTTTTGATGGCCGAAGCGAACCATCGCATCGATCAACGGGCATGGCAGGGTCAAACGAGGCGTTTCTATGCCATGCGCTTCGAACAGCGCTATATCTGGGGTGCAACGGCAGGGATTCTCAAATCCCTCCATCGGAGCTTGTTTCACGAATGATCCGCATCGTCGTCGAAAACGTGTTTGTCTTTCTGCTGCCGAGCTTGCTCTACGTCACATGGATAGCCTTCAAGTTGAACACTTGGCCGGGCCTCGGCAGCATCTTGAAAGATGCGCCGTTGGTGACACTGTTCGCTCTCGGCGGATTTTTAATGCTGTCAACGCTCGCCCTGATTTCTTCGCGCGAGGGCAATAGCCCGGGCGACGCCTACCAGCCGCCGATCTTTAGGGATGGCCACATTGAGCCCGGCCATCGCACATCACCCCCATCATGACCAGACGATACCGTCTGGCTTGATCGAGTTCGATAGATGACGAATGCCACATCACGGTCACCCGCACTCCCCGAAAAGCTCGCTGCGCCGTGGCTGAGTGCTGCGCCCCTTCGTGCGCTCTTCAATGCGTTTCACCACCGCGGCGCCGACATCCGCGTCGTCGGCGGCGCTGTCCGCAACGGCTTGCTCGGCCTCCCCGTCAAGGACATCGACCTTGCGACGCCTCTGCTCCCCGACGAGGTGATGGCGCTGGCGCAGTCCGCAGGTTTTGCAGTTTATCCGACAGGCTTGGCGCACGGCACCGTCACGGTCGTCGGGCTCGCACATAGCTTCGAAGTGACGACACTGCGCCGGGATATCGAAACCACGGGCCGGCACGCCGTGGTCGCATTCACGACCGATTGGACCGAAGACGCATTGCGCCGCGACTTCACGATCAACGCGCTGTTGTGCTCGGCTGACGGCACCATCACCGATCTCGTCGGCGGCCGCGACGATCTCGCCCATCGTCGCGTCCGCTTCATTGGTGATGCCCACGCGCGCATCCGCGAGGATTATCTGCGCATTCTGCGCTTTTTTCGAATGTCGGCGATGTATGGCGAAGGTCCGCTCGATGCCACGGGTCTCGCGGCCTGTGCGAGTCTTAAGGAGGGTCTCGCCCAGTTATCGGCCGAACGGGTTCGAACGGAAGTGTTGGCCCTGCTCGGGTCGCATCGTGCCGCCGACGTCGTTGCAACAATGCAGGTGGCATCGATCACGACAGCGATCTTCAAATCTGACGTCCATGTCGATCGGCTGCGGCGATTGCAGGCCATCGAAGCCGGGCTGCGCGCCGCTGCCGATCCATCCGATCGTCTCGCCGCCTTGGCCATCGACAGCGACGCGGATGTGGCTGACGTGTCCGCGTTGCTGCGGTTGTCAGCACTTGAAAGCGAGGCACTTGCCGACGCGCTCCGCATTCCAGCGCACATTGCAGCAACCGCGTCGGATCGTGATCTTCGCCAACGCGTCTACCGTCATGGCAACACTTCAATCAGGCGCGCACTGGTGCACGCGTGGGCCGCGTCAGCAGCATCGATTGACGACGCGGATTGGCAGCGACGGGTCATCACCGCCAACTCCTGGCCCGCGCCGACTATGCCGTTTTCAGGCCGGGACGTGCTGGCACTCGGCGTTCCGCCCGGACCTAATGTCGGCCGCATCCTGTCAGAATTCGAAGCGTGGTGGAGCGCGCGCGATTTTCCTGACGATGTTTTCCAACAGCGCGCACAGCTCGCTGCATTGGTTGCTGAAATGCCATAAAAACTGTCGCAAAAATGGTTAAAAAAGCCTTAAAATAAAGCTTTTCTGACGATGTGCTCCAGGTTAGTCTCACCCCGGCTGGCCGATTGTTTTGTATCGCGTTGAGGTGTGCCCGTGGACCAGATTACGCATGAGCGCGAACGTTCGCTCAAAGTCGTCCAAATTGTTTTTGCCATTCTTGCCCTGCTGAGTTTGATCGCCGCGTTGGCCGTCAGCGTGCGCGGGATAGACTTCGGACTGCCCGAAACATCGGTGCAAACCATCGCCATCGCCTTTCTGGCGGTTGGCATCCTCGACACGGTGTTGCTGTTCGTCTGGGAACGCATCTTCCAGAGAATGCAGCCCTAGAACGATTTTTTATTGGGTGGTTTTTTCTAGCAATAAAGTCGCATCTCTCCGTCATACGCCTGCAACATGAATCTCGTCCCTGAGCGTCATCTCCGCATGATGGCGTTGGAGGGACGACGGGGCGATGCTGACCACCGATTTGAGCTACCGCACCGTTTTCATCTCCGACATTCACCTCGGCATGCGCAACGCCCAAACTGGCGCCCTCCTCGATTTTCTAAAAACCGTCGAGACCGAAACCCTTTATCTCGTCGGCGACATCGTCGACTTTTGGAAAGTTCGCCGCGGCCCGCATTGGCCGCAATCCCACAACGACGTGTTGCAGAAGCTTTTGCGCAAGTCACGCAAAGGCACCCGCATCGTTTTCATCCCAGGCAATCACGACGACGGCCTGCGCGACTATTGCGGCATGGATTTCGGCGGCATCGAAGTCCGCCGCGATGCCATCCACGAAACTGCCGCCGGCAAACGCTATCTGGTGCTGCACGGCGATGAGTTCGATGTCGTAGTGCGCTACGCCCGTTGGCTGGCATTTCTCGGCGACCGATCCTACGACGTGGCGCTCGCCCTCAATATCCCGCTGAATTTTGTCCGCCGCCTGCTTGGCTTCGATCACTGGTCGCTGGCGAGCTTCCTCAAGCTCAAAGTCAAAACCGCCGTCAACTTCATCGGCGAGTTCGAGGATGCGCTGGCGCATGAAGCCAACCGTCGCGGTGCGGAAGGGCTGATCTGCGGCCACATCCATCATGCCAATGAACGCCGCATCGGCGACATTCACTACCTCAACTGCGGCGATTGGGTCGAGAGCTGCACCGCCATCGGCGAGCGCCACGACGGCACGTTCGAAATTCTACGCTGGAAAGACGTGATGGCGGCGCGCACCGCGCTTTTGCCCGCACAGCGCCAACTCGTTCACGCCGCATAATGCGAAAGCACGTGGAAAATTCTCATCCGGCTGACCAACCGATCTCCAGTCGTTAGCCAACCGCCAAGGAGCTGCCGTGACCCTCTCCGCCAGAGCCGAAACGCCTTCGACCGCCGATTTGCTTGGCGAGGCCGTACACCAAAGCGGCGTTTTGAGTGTCAAAGGCATTCTGGAGCGAACCTTCAGCTTTGCGTTTCGCTCGATGGTCTATCCCCAGATTTGGGAAGATCCGCGCGCCGACATGGAGGCACTGCGCATCACGCCGACCAGCCGCATGATGGTGATCGCATCGGGCGGCTGCAACGCGCTGAGCTATCTGACGGCCAACCCGTCACGCATTTACGCGGTTGATTTGAATGCAACCCACGTCGCGCTGCTACGCCTCAAGATCGCGGCCGCTACGCACCTGCCGAACCACGCCACATATTTCCGCTTCTTTGGCGGTGCCAGCGATCGCCGCAACGCCCGCCTTTATGGCGATCTCATCGCCCCGCACCTTGACGCCGATACGCGCGGATATTGGGAAGGCCGCGACATCTCTGGCCGCCGCCGCATCACGCGCTTTGGCCGCAATTTCTACCGCTTTGGCTTGCTCGGCCGCTTCATCGGCGCCGGCCACATCGCCGCTCGCGCGCTCGGTGCTGATCCATCGCGCATGCTGGCCGCCACAACACCGGCCGAACAGCGCCAGATTTTCGATCGCGAACTCGCGCCACTGTTCGACAGGCCTATCGTCAAGTGGGCAACGTCGCATCGGGCGTCGCTGTTCGGGCTTGGTATACCGCCGGCGCAGTACGATGCGCTGTGCGATAACGGGTCCCGAGCCATGTCGGACGTGCTGCGCGAGCGTGTCGAGCGACTCGCCACGGGCTTTGATTTGAAGGACAACTATTTTGCCAGCCAGGCCTTCGGGCGCAGCTATTCGGCTAATGCCGCATTGCCCTGCCCGCCGTATCTGGCCAAGGAAAATTTTCTCGGCCTGAAAGCCCGCGTTAACCGCGTCAGCGTCATGCAGCAGAACATGATCCACTTCCTCGCCGGCGAACCATCCGAGAGCCTGGATTGCTACACGCTGCTCGATGCCCAGGATTGGATGGACGACGACACGCTGAACAAGCTGTGGCGCGAGATCACGCGGACGGCGCGGCCCGGTGCCCGCGTCATTTTCCGCACCGCTGGATCGCACACTATTCTCCCCGGCCGCGTTCTATCGACGACGCTCGCCAACTGGAGCTACGAAGCCGAGCGCTCGGCTGATATTTTTACCCGCGATCGCTCCGCCATCTACGGCGGCTTCCACCTCTATACCAAAGTCGCGTGACGGCGCCGATGGCTCACAACCAAGCCGGGCACGTTCCGCACGCGACGGCGATGGACCAGATTTATCGCCATCAGCGCTACTTCTACGACGTGACGCGCCGTTATTATCTGCTCGGCCGCAATACGATGATTGCCGAACTCGATCCGCCGCCCGGTGGGACGGTACTTGAGGTCGGCTGCGGCACCGCGCGCAACCTCATCCAGGCGGCAGCAACTTTCCCGGATGCGCAATTTTACGGTTTCGATATCTCATCGGAAATGCTGAAGACGGCGGGTCGCTCAGTGGCGGCCAGCCCGCACGCGTCGCGCATTACGCTTGCCCAGGGTGACGCGACAGCGTTCGACACGCACGCGATGTTCGCCGTCGCACACGTCGACCGCATCTTCGTGTCCTACGCGCTGTCGATGATCCCCGGCTGGCCCGCGATCTTCGATCGCGCCATTGAGTTTCTCAGCCCGGCAGGCTCGCTGCACATCGTCGATTTCGGCCGCATGGACACAATGCCCGGGCCGGCGCGACGCGCGATGCTGGCGTGGTTGCAGCGATTTTCAGTGACGCCCCGCCGCGACCTCGAAGCCGTCTGTCGAGCAGCCGCCAATCGGCACGGATTGCATTTGGAATTCCGCGACGGAGCCTTCGGCTATTGGTCGTCGGCGGTTCTCAAGCGGATGTGATGTGTTTCGCAGACCGACGGTCAACCCAAAAAGCCCAAGCGCGAGCCAGGGCTTTTCAAGATCAGTTTCAGCAGTTCCGCCTTCGTCACTTAGTGCGTGGTCACCTCGCTCGCGGTTGGAGTTGCCGAATCAACCGTCACCAGTTCGGCCACCAGCGCCTGATCTTCGGCCGGGATGTCGGCAACTGGCATGGTCTCGGGCGCCTCAGCGGCGACAGGCTCTGGCTCAGCATCCGCCTGTGCCTCAGCCGGTGTCGTTTCAGCCCCTTCGGCTTCAGCTTCAACTTCGGCCACCGCCGCAGCGTCGCCGTCGACTTCGGATGCGACCTCGACGTCAGCCTCGGCCATTACGTCGATCGGCGCGGCCGCCACTTCGACAGGCGCGGCTTCAGCCGCAACTTCCGCCGCAGCAGCGGCAGGCAGCGCAACCACGGCCTCCGGCAGCAATGCCTTCACCTCCGCCATTGCCCGCTCGACGGCCGTCAGCGTTTTCCAGTCCGCCGACGCTTCAATGCGGGCGCGAACCTCGTCACTTAAGTCCTTGAGTCTGCCAAATACATCTTCCGACATGGAAGTTCCCTTTCCTTGGATTGAGAAGACAAAACGGTGCCATCATCCACGCATGACTGCTCACGCGGACCATAATTCTTGTTTTCAGCAGTATTGCGTAAGTAGAAAGGTACAGCGTTTCGCAAATTTGCGAATGCCGTCGCGCGTCTGTGCACAGCTTAAATTGTCGCCGCCGCCGTATCGGCGTCACGCGTCGAAGACCGCGACGAGCGATCAAGTTGCTCGCGACGTAGATCAACTGATCCAACATCACCGTGAGAAGACGTGAAACCCTATTTCGTTTTGCGAGGAGCGTCCCCAGGTCTCGTTTGGGCGACTTGAACCCAACGAAAAGCGCAAAATAAATCAAAGGAGGAATATAATGTCTGCTCGTCACGCTCTCACACTCAAGGTCACCGCCGCCGCACTGCTGGCCGCAACGCTCGCCGCAGCGCCAGCCCTCGCCGTCAAGACGGAAGGCGCAGCGGCTGCCGGCGTGTCGCCGACGCCGCCGGATATCATCGTTTTTAATCAGAAGCTGACGGGTAAAGGCGTCGATGTTGCCTACGCCTATTTGCCGGCGCAGGGCTATCTCGTCGTCTACGGCATGGATGCAAGCGGCAAGCCCACCGCCGAACCTCTGGCGACGCTCCCACTCGCAGCGGGCGATCACCGCAACGTCAAAGTTGAATTCAGCAAAGCACCGGCTGCTGGCACGGCCCTATGGGCTTCACTCTACAAGGATGTCGATGGCGACAAGGCCTTCGACAAATCGAAGGACGTGTCTTTCTGGGGCGAGCAACAGCCGGTCGTCAATCAGTTCCAAATTCAAGGCTAACCGAGCGGGCAACCGCGTCGGACCAATAAAAAAACCGCCGCGAGTGATCGCGGCGGCCAATTTTTTCAATGACGTTTGGTGAGTGGGAGTGCCTGGACGCCCATTCCGCCAAGCGAACCCGGGTTTACCCGTGGTTCGCCAGCGAAAATGATGGGCGGCCCGGAACGTTCTTT
>FSSH01000182.1_pt1 | contig 19953 bp, 17 predicted proteins | sample 1166101 | NCBI WGS metagenome assembly FSSH01 (sample SAMEA32972668, study PRJEB13176) | freshwater metagenome | biome: Drinking water system; feature: Biomass in drinking water that filtered by 0.45 um membrane; material: drinking water | place: USA | collected 2012-12-20 | depth 0 m | reverse complement strand
TGCCGCCGGTGCCGATCACTTCCCGGATCTTGTCGGTGGGGATCTGCATCGTCTCGATGCGCGGCGCATACTCGCCGAGCTCGGGACGGGCATCGGTGAGGGCCTTTGCCATCTCGCCGAGGATGTGGACGCGGCCTTCCTGCGCCTGGTGCAGGGCGACCTTCATGATCTCCTCGGTGATGCCGGCGATCTTGATGTCCATCTGCAGCGAGGTGATGCCGGCTTCCGTGCCCGCCACCTTGAAATCCATGTCGCCGAGGTGGTCCTCGTCGCCGAGGATGTCGGAGAGCACGGCGTAGCGCTCACCCTCGAGGATGAGGCCCATGGCGATGCCGGCCACCGGACGGCGGAGCGGAACGCCCGCATCCATCAGGGCTAGCGAGCCGCCGCAAACCGAGGCCATCGAGGAGGAGCCATTGGACTCGGTGATCTCGGACACGACGCGGATCGTGTACGGGAACTCGTGGGCCGGCGGCAGGACCGGGTGGATCGCCCGCCAGGCGAGCTTGCCGTGGCCGATCTCGCGGCGGCCCGGGGAGCCCATGCGGCCGGTCTCGCCCACCGAGTAGGGAGGGAAGTTGTAGTGCAGCAGGAAGGTCTCCTTGTAGGTGCCTTCCAGCGCGTCGATGAACTGCTCGTCCTCGCCGGTGCCGAGCGTCGCCACCACGAGCGCCTGGGTCTCGCCGCGGGTGAACAGGGCCGAGCCGTGGGCGCGCGGCAGCACGCCGGCCTCGGACACGATCGGGCGCACGGTGCGCACGTCGCGGCCGTCGATGCGGCTGCCGGTGTCGAGGATGTTCCAGCGAACGACCTTGGACTGGGCTTCCTTGAAGGCCGCCTTGACCTTCTCGGCCGGGAACTTGGCCTCGCCATCGGCGGGGCAGAGGGCGGCCATGACCGTCGCCTTCACGGCGTCGACGGCGGCGTAGCGCTCCTGCTTGATCGTGTTCTTGTAGGCGGCGCGAAGCTCGGTCTCGCAGATCGCGAGCACGGCCTTCTCGACCTCCTCGTTCTCGGGAGCGGAGAAGTTGCGCGGCTCCTTGGCGGCTTTCTCGGCGAGGCGGATGATCGCGTCGATGACAGGCTGGAAGTGCTTGTGGCCAAACATCACGGCGCCGAGCATGACCTCCTCGTCGAGCTCCTTGGCCTCGGACTCCACCATCAGCACGGCGTCCTGCGTGCCGGCGACGACGAGGTCGAGGGTCGAGTTCTCGAGCTCGGGAACCGGCGGGTTGAGGACATACTGGCCGTTGACGTAGCCGACGCGGGCCGCGCCGATCGGGCCGGTGAACGGCACGCCCGACAGAGTCAGCGCGGCCGAGGCCGCCACCATGGCGAGGATGTCGGGATCGTTCTCGAGGTCGTGGGTCAGGACGGTGATCACGACCTGGGTATCGTTGCGCCAGCCGTCGACGAAGAGGGGGCGGATCGGCCGGTCGATGAGGCGGGAGACCAGAGTCTCCTTCTCCGAGGGGCGGCCTTCGCGCTTGAAGTAGCCGCCGGGAATGCGGCCGGCGGCGTAGGCGCGCTCCTGGTAGTTCACGGTGAGCGGCAGGAAGTCGATCCCCGCCTTGGGCTCTTTCGCCGAGACCACGGTGGCCAGCACCGAGGTGTCGCCATAGGTCGCCATCACGGCGGCGTCGGCCTGGCGGGCGACCTTGCCGGTCTCGAGGACGAGCTTGCGGTCGCCCCAGATCAGCTCTTCACATTGTACGTCGAACATTCTTTGTTTCCTTGCCATCATGCGGTCGGGCGGGTCGGCGCCGCCAGGGGCAAGACGGCAGGAGGTTTCTCGCATGGTCGCGAAAAGCCTCCGGCGATCCTGTCCCTGACGTCTCGCGTATTGATCCGGCCCGATCTTCGCGCGGCCGGACCCATTCCGGCGACGCGGCTTACGAAAACGCGGCCCGGAGCAAGCTCGGGGCCGCGTGGAAGAGTCGCCTTAGCGGCGGATGCCGAGACGCTCGATGAGGCTGCGGTAGCGGGCCTCGTCCTTGCGCTTGACGTAGTCGAGCAGCGAGCGGCGCTGCGAAACCATCTTCAGGAGGCCGCGGCGGGAATGGTTGTCCTTGCCGTGGGTCTTGAAGTGGCCGGTGAGGTTGGTGATCCGCTCGGTGAGGATCGCCACCTGGACCTCGGGAGACCCGGTGTCCTTGCCGCCCTGTGCGTATTCCTTGATGAGCGCGGTCTTGCGCTCTGCCGAGATCGACATCGCTATCCCTTTCAGATCGGCTTGGTGCGGGTTCGGCGACCTTCGCGGACGGTCGCGCGAGGGCTCGGGTCAGGCCGCTGCCGGGATGTCGTCCAGCAGGGTCGGTTCCCAAGCGGGTTCGGCCCCGAGCCCGTGACCGGGTCGAGGCTGCGCAGTTCATACACGAATCGACGCGAGACGCCAGCCCCGGGCCGGTCCTTCACGCCCCTGTCATCGACACCCGGTAGCCGCTGGGCTCATCAGCGGAGACGAACCATGCGTGCAGTTGCGGCGATCATGGCGTTCCTCCTCTCCGGGCTCGTGGCTTCTGCGCAGGAGCAGCAATACGCCCAGATCGGACCTCGCCCCTTCCACCTCGTCGACACGATGAAGCCGGGGCCGCTCAAGGATAGTCTCGCCGCCTGCGGCACAGATCGATCCTACGTCGCCAAGAACTTCTCGATCGCGCATCGTGGGGCGCCGCTGCAGTTTCCCGAGCATACCCGCGAGGGCGTGCTGGCAGCAGCGCGGATGGGGGCCGGCATCATCGAATGCGACGTCGCCTTCACCAAGGATCGTCAGCTCGTCTGCCGGCATGCCCAATGCGACCTTCACACGACGACCGACATCCTGGCTCGGCCGGACCTCGCCGCCCTTTGCACGATGCCCTTCAAGCCCGCCGATGCGGCCTCGGGCCGCAAGGCCTCTGCCAAGTGCTGCACCAGCGATTTCACGCTGGCCGAGTTCAAGGCGCTCAAGCCGAAGATGGATGCGGCCGACCCGGGGGCGACGACGCTCGCCGCCTACATGAATGCGACGCCGCGATGGCGCACCGACCTCTATGCCGGCGGCGCCACCCTGATGTCGCACAAGGACTACATCGCGCTCGTCAGATCCCTCGGGCGCCGGTTCACGCCGGAACTGAAGGCGCCCGAGGTGCCGATGCCTTTCGAGGGAAGTTACAGCCAGGAGGACTACGCACAGGCGCTCATCGACGATTATAAGCAGGCCGGCATCCCTGCCGACCACGTCCATCCCCAGAGCTTCCAGCTCCGCGACATCCTCTACTGGCTCAAGGCGGAGCCGAGTTTCGGCAGGCAAGCGCTCTATCTCGACGGACGCGACGAAGTCGACAAGGGGTTCGATCCGGCCCGCCCCGAGACATGGAAGCCCAACATGACGGAGCTCGCGGGCCAAGGCGTGAGGATCTTGGCGCCGCCGCTCTGGATGCTGGTAACCCTCGCCCCCGACGGGAGGATCGTGCCCTCGGCCTATGCAACGGAAGCCCGCAGGGCCGGGCTCGACGTGATCACCTGGTCGCTCGAACGCTCGGGGCCGCTTTCTCAGGGCGGCGGCTATTACTACCAATCGATCCGGGCCGCGATCGACCGGGACGGCGACATGCTCACCCTTCTCGACGTCCTCTACCGGGAGGTCGGGGTGCGCGGTGTCTTCTCGGATTGGCCTGCCACCACGACGTTCTACGCCAATTGCGCAGGGGCCGATTAGGTCGACGCCCATGGGCAGAACTGCCTTCCGCGCGATCACCCGCAGACGCGGCGCAGGGGCCGGGTCTGGCTTAGGACTTGCCCCATCGATACGGTTCGGGCGTTCGAAGGCGAGGCCGCGGTATGACGGGGCATACGACACCCACAGCATTGACCGCGGATTTCGCCCTTCCGAAAACCGTTGGCGCTTTCCACCTCGTCTGTCTCGGAATAGGGGCGACGATCGGGGCGGGCATCTTCGTCCTGACCGGAACCGCTGCGGCCCAGCATGCAGGACCCGGCCTGACCCTGTCCTTCGTGCTCGGTGGCATCGCCTGCGGGTTGGTCGCCCTGTGCTACGCCGAACTCGCGGCGGCGATCCCGGCTTCGGGCTCGACCTATTCCTACGCGCGAGCGACGCTCGGTCCCCTTTGCGCCTGGATCGTCGGCTGGGACCTCGTGCTCGAATTCGCCATGGCCGCCGCCACGGTGGCTGTCGGCTGGTCGGGTTACGTTCAGAGCCTCCTGGGGGATTTCGGCCTGCGCCTGCCGCCGGCGCTCGCCTCGGCCGAAGGGAAGGGCGGGCTCCTCAACCTGCCCGCCGCCCTGATGATCCTCGCCCTCACGATCCTGCTGATCCGCGGCACGAAGGAATCGACCGGCGTCAACGCGGTCCTCGTCGTCCTCAAGGTCGCGATCATCCTCGCCTTCGTCGGCATCGGCGCCTGGCACGTGAACGTCGCTCTCTGGTCGCCCTACGTTCCAGCAAATACGGGGACTTTCGGCGAGTTCGGCTGGAGCGGTGTACTGCGCGGCGCGGGTGTGGTGTTCTTCGCCTTCGTCGGGTTCGAGACCGTCTCGACCGCTGCGGCCGAGACACGGGACCCGCAGCGCGACGCACCGATCGGCCTGATCGGCTCGGTGGCGATCAGTACGCTCCTCTACGTCGCGGTGGCGGCGGTGCTCACCGGGCTCGTGTCCTATTCGAGCCTCAACGTCGCCGACCCTATGGCGAAGGCCACCGACGCGATCGGCATCGGCGGGTTCTCGCTTCTCATCAAGGTCGGGGCGATCCTCGGACTGACGACATCGGTGCTCACGGCCCTCTACGGCCAGGGCCGGATCCTCTACGCCATGGCGCGGGACCGGATGCTGCCGCCCGTCTTCGGCCAAGTACATTCGAGGTTCCGCACGCCGGCCAAGGGTCAGGCGCTCGTCGGCGGGCTAACGGCCGTGGTGGCGGCCTTTACGCCGATCGACGTGCTCGGCGAGCTCGTCAGCATCGGCACACTGCTGGCCTTCGTCGTGGTCTGCATCGCCGTGATGGTCCTGCGGCGGGCCGGCGGGCCCCGCCCCTTCCGTGCGCCCGGCGGCGCGGCGACGCCAATGCTCGGCATCATCGCCTGCCTTGCGCTGATGGCCGGTCTGCCCTTGGAGACCTGGGCGAGGCTCGGCCTCTGGCTCGGGCTCGGCCTCGCAATCTACGCCGTCTACGGCCGGCGCCGGCCCGCCGTCGCGTGAGAGCTGTCGCCCCCGGGCTACAACGGCCGGCAATGCGGTGAGCAGGCTTGAGGAACAGTTAACCATCCGAGCCGTATCCCTTAACCGGAGTCATTCAAGACACTCCCGCCGGACCGATGCTCGCACTCGCTCGCCTTGCCCTGGTGCTCGTCTTCCTGATGGCGTTGGCCTCGCCGGTAGCGCTCGCACAGGGCCCTGCGGCCGTGGCTATCGCTGCCGAGATCGGCGGCGGACTCAACGGCACCACCAAGCTCACGCTGACCCTGTCGAAATCCGTCGAGGCCCGCGCCTTCGTTATGGAGCGGCCCGACCGCGTCGTGATCGATCTCGCCGAGGTCAATTTCCAGCTCGGACCCGAGACCGGCCGCAAGCGCGAGGGACTTGTCGCCTCGTTCCGCTACGGCTTGTTCGCACCGGGCCGTTCGCGGATCGTGGTCGACCTCGCCCATCCGGCGACGGTGGCCAAGATCGAGACGGTAACGCGGGCCAAAGACGGGGCGGTCCTGCTCTCCATCGAGTTCCAGCGCGCCGAACGCGACGCCTTCCGCCGAGCCGCGGTGGCAAGCGACCCCGCGCCCGCCGCCCGCAAGGACGCCTCCGTGCCGGAAGCCGCGGACAAGCGCCCGCTCATCATGATCGATGCCGGCCACGGCGGCACCGATCCGGGCGCCATCGCCAGCACAGGTATCTTCGAGAAGGACATCGTGTTCGGTTTCGCCCGGGCGCTGGCCAGCCGGCTCGAATCGTCCGGCCGCTATCGGGTGCGGATGACGCGGGACCGCGACGTGTTCGTTCCGCTCTCCGAGCGCGTCCGCCTCGCCCGTGAGGCCAATGCCGACCTGTTCGTCTCGATCCACGCCGACTCGATCTCGTCGGCACCGCAGGTGCGGGGAGCCACGATCTATACCGGCTCCGAACGCGCCACCGACAGCGAATCCGCCAAGCTCGCAGATCGCGAGAACAAGGCCGACGCCGCAGCCGGGACCGAAACCAAAGCCGCCCCGCCCGAGGTCGCGGACATCCTGCAGGAACTCACCCTGCGAGAGACCCGCGGCTTCTCCTCGGGCTTCGCCAAGGGGCTGATGGCGCATTTGAGCCCCGTCATCGAGATGAGCCCCAAGCCCCACCGCGAGGCCGGTTTCGTGGTTCTGCGCTCGCCGGACGTGCCCTCGGTGCTGGTCGAACTCGGCTATCTGTCGAGCAAGCGCGACCTCGACCTCCTTCAATCCGAGACCTGGCGCGCCGAGGTGACCGGCGGCATGGCCAAGGCGGTGGATGCCTTCTTCGGCAACCGTACCAGCCTGACCCGACCGGAGCCGCCTAAGCGTTCGGCGGCCGTCGCCCCAGTTTCACCATAGAGACCGTGTGAAACCGCGGCACCCCGGCACCCGATTCATCGGAAGGGGTGGCCGTCGACCGGAGATTGTCCCGATCGGCCCGTTTGCTGAAGGCATGAGGCGGCAAGCCTCTTGCTCGCGCTAAGCCTGCTTTGGCGGCAGATTATCGACGGACAGGAACCCGGATGCGCTTCGTCCTTCGTTTCTTCGGCTTCCTGTTCAGCATCGGCGCGATGCTGTTCGTGCTCTTTGCCGCGGCCGGCGCAGTCTTCTACTGGACGTACAGCCAGGACCTTCCGGACCACGCCGCGCTCGCCAATTACGAGCCGCCGGTCATGAGCCGTGTCCATGCGGCCGACGGGTCGCTGCTGGCCGAGTACGCCAACGAGCGCCGCCTCTACCTCCCGATCCAGGCGATGCCCAAGATCGTGGTCGCCGCCTTCCTCTCGGCCGAGGACAAGAACTTCTACAAGCACGGCGGCATCGATCCCGAGGGCGTGGTCCGCGCCGTCCTGACCAATGCCAAGAGCGGCAAGAAGCAGGGCGCATCGACGATCACCCAGCAGGTCGCCAAGAACTTCCTTCTCACCAACGAGCAGACCTTCGATCGTAAGATCAAGGAGGCGCTCATCGCGCTGCGGATCGAGGCGGCTTATTCCAAGGACAAGATCCTCGAACTCTATTTGAACGAGATCTATCTCGGCGCGCCTGCGCCGGGGCAGGGCAGCTACGGCATCGCGGCGGCCGCGCTGAATTATTTCGGCAAGTCGGTGCATGAGCTGAACCTGCAGGAGGCGGCCTATCTCGCCGCCCTGCCAAAGGGGCCGAACAACTATCACCCCTACCGCAAGACGCAGGAAGCTTTGAGCCGCCGCAACGAGATCATCGGACTGATGGCCCAGAACGGCTACATCACCCGAGAAGAGGCCGACACCGCACGGAAGCTCTCCCTCGGCGTCAACCCGCGCGTCGCCTTCGCCAATGCCGCCAATGCCAACTACTTCACCGAGGAAGTGCGCCGCGAGATCACCGAGCGCTACGGGGAGAAGAAGCTCTACGAGGGCGGCCTTTCGGTGCGCGCGACCCTGGACCCCAAGATGCAGGCATGGGCGCGACGCGCGCTGCTCGACGGCCTCATCACCTACGATCAGCGCCAGGGCTGGCGCGGAGCGCAGGCCAAGGTCGACCTCGTCGGCCGCGACTGGGGCACGGCCGTCGCCGAGGTGCCAGCTCTCGGCGACGTCGCGCCCTGGCGCCTTGCCGTGGTGCTGAGCACCAGTGGCGGCACCGCCCAGATCGGTCTGCAGCCGCGGCGCGAGGCCTCCGGAGCCGTCTCCAAGGACCGGGACACCGGGACCATCGGCGCCGACGGGACTCGCTGGACCGGGCGTTCTCCCTCGGCCGTTCTCAGCGCAGGCGACGTCGTCTATGTCGAAGCGATCGACGGCGGCCGGGGATCGTACCGGCTTCGCCAGCGCCCGGAGGTCTCCGGCGCCATCGTGGCGATGGATCCCTATACCGGCCGTGTCCACGCCATGGTCGGCGGCTTCTCCTACGACGAGAGCCAGTTCAACCGCGCGACTCAGGCGCAGCGACAGCCCGGTTCGTCGTTCAAGCCGCTGGTCTACTCGGCGGCCCTCGACAATGGATACACGCCGTCGTCTATCGTCCAGGACTCGCCGATCACCATCGAAGCCGGACCCGGACAGGAGTCATGGACGCCGTCGAACTACGACGGCAAGGCGAGCGGGCCGCACACCCTGCGTTACGGCATCGAGCATTCCAAGAACCTGATGACGGTGAGGCTCGCCAAGGATGTCGGCATGCCGCTCATCGCCGAGTACTCCCGCCGTTTCGGCGTGTACGACGACATGCTTCCAGTTCTGCCGATGTCGCTCGGCGCCGGCGAGACGACGGTCATGCGCATGGTCACCGCCTATTCGATGCTCGCCAACGGCGGTCGCCGCATCCGCCCTACCTTGATCGACCGGATCCAGGACAGGGTCGGGGAGACCATCTACAAGCACGACGCGCGCAAGTGCCTCGGCTGCGACGCAGAGAAGTGGAACGGCCAGGACGAGCCCAAGCTCGTGGACGAATCCGAGCAGGTCCTCGATCCGCTCACCGCCTATCAGATGGTCTCGATCATGGAAGGCGTGGTCCAGCGCGGCACAGCGACGATCCTGAAGCAGATCGGGAAGCCGCTCGCCGGGAAAACGGGCACGACCAACGATGCCAAGGACGCATGGTTCGTCGGCTTCTCTCCCGATCTCGCCGTCGGCGTCTATGTCGGCTTCGACAAGCCGCGCTCGCTCGGCGACCGCGCCACGGGCGGCGGCCTCGCTGCGCCGATCGTGCTCAGCTTCCTGAAAGATGCCCTCAAGGACAAGCCGCCGACGCCGTTCCGCGTCCCGCCGGGAATCAAGCTGATCCGGGTCAGCGCCTCATCCGGCATGCGCGCCGGCTCCGGCGAAGGCGCCGGAACGATCCTAGAAGCCTTCAAGCCCGGTACCGCGCCGCCCGACGCCTACATCGCTGCGCCGACAGCACCGGCGACGGTGCCGCCGGATGCGGATCGAGCCGCACAGGCGGGCGGCCTGTACTAGATCCTACGGTCACGTCGATCGATGGGCGTGCTTCCGGCGGTGGCATGAACCGCCCTCACAGCCGGCGATGGACGAGGTCGTGGATGAAGCCGAGCTTGGCGATCACCGGCGGGGCGAGGACGAAGGGATAAAGGTCGGCCTGGCCCATGGCGCGGTTGACGCTGTTGATGGCGAAGACGAAGGGCAACCAGGCATCGACCACCTGCTGGATGCTGTCGGCCTCGTAGGGATCGAAACCGACCCGCGCGGCAAGCGCCCCGCTCGAATCAAGGAGGGGGCGGACCTGCATGCCGAAGGCGCTCGCCATCTCAAGCGTGTCGACGATATGGAGGTAATGCGCCCAGGTTTCGGCGAAATCCTCCCACGGATGTGTCGTCGCGTAGGCGCTGACGTAGTGATCCTGCCAGTCGGGTGGCGTGCCCCCGGCGTAGTGGCGCTTCAGCGCATCTTCGTAATCCTGCGAATCGTCGCCGAACATCGCCCGGCAGGCGTCGAGGACGCCGCCGTCGCGCACCAGCAAATCCCAGTAATGATGCCCGATCTCATGGCGGAAATGGCCCATTAACGTCCGGTAGGGCTCGCCCATGGCGCGGCGGCGCTTCTCCCGCTCGGCATCGTCCGCCTCGACGAGGGCGATGGTGATGACACCGTCATCGTGCCCGGTCATGACCTTCGGCCCTGCCGCGGGCGGATCGGACAGGAAATGGAAGACGAGACCATGGGTAGGATCCTCGCTGCGCGTGCGCAGGGGGAGGTTCCATCGCAGCAGGGTGTAGAACAGCCTGTGCTTGGCATTCTCGATCTGACGCCATCCCTGAAGTTGGGACGGATCAGAGACGTTTGGGATCGTGCCGTTATGGCGGCAGGCGAGGCAGAATTCCTCGCTCGAGCCCGGTGGCACCAGCCAGTTGCAGGCGTCGTATGCTGCATTGACGCAGAAGCGGCTCGGCCGCTCCGGCAGGGTTAAAGGCCGCCAATCATGACCGCCGAGAGGTTCGAGCGCCGAGAGGGTGCCGGTTTCTGGCAGGTATGCAAGGCGATGGCCGCAGCGCTGGCAGGTGCGGTTCTCGAAATACAGGATGTTGCCGCAGGCCTGGCACTGGAACAGCTTCATCGCGTCGTCATCCCCGCCTCAGACGTGCGTCGCTTCTGCGATGCATCAACCGTGCAGTCGAGGCTGGAGTTTCGCCCTCATGAACTCACGCTGACGGTATTTGCCGCCTGCCTCGATGCCAGGCACGCAGGTAGCTTGGGCGCGGAAAAAGTCTAAGCGGACATGGAGATGGTAGCAGCCGTCGTGGTCGAAACCACGACGATGAGCTTACGCCATGTGAGGCGTCGACGAGCCGAGATCGAGGAGGACAATCTCCGGCGGGACGCCGATGCGGATCGGCACGCGGCTGAGGCCGAGGCCGCCGGATATGATGAGATGGCGGTCCTTTTCGACAATATGGCCGTAGGCGTAGCGCCTGCCATATCGCGAGGGAATGACCGGCGAATAGCCGAGCACCCGGATCTGCCCGCCATGTGTGTGGCCGGCCAGGGTCACCGCGACCCGTGCCGGGACCTTCGGGAAGGCGTCGGGCTCATGGACCATCAGGATCACCGGCGCGTCGTCCGTGACCTTGGCGAGCGTTCCGGGCACGTCGCCGGGATTGCTCCAGTCGCCGACGAGGTGGAAGGGCTGCTGGTCGGCGATCCCAGTGACCCAGAACGGCCGCCCGTCCTTGACGAGGCGAATCGCATCGTTCTCCAAGACTGGGATACCGCGGGCTTCGAGGGCACGGCGCGCCTCCACGGGCCCGCGCCGGTTAGCCTGTGCCACCGGGTCTTCCCACCAATCGTGATTGCCGAGAATGCTGTAGGTTCCGAGCGGCGCCTTGAGGCCTTCGACCACCTTCGCGAAGTCAGGCAGCGGCACCTCGCGCCAGGCGATTCCTGGGCCGGCTGGGTAGTCACCGAGCATCAGGACGAGGTCGGGCTTGAGCGCGTTCGTCACCTCGACGATCTCTGAGACCCGCTCAAGCGGCATGTACGGTTCGCCGACATGGAAGTCGGCCAGCACCGCGACTCGCAGGGCAAGTCCCGGCGTCCAGTTCGGCAGGACAGGCGAGTAGGGGGTGACGACGAGCCGGAATCGAGGCTCCACGCCGAAGGCATAAGCCCCGGTCCCGGCGCCGAGCGCCATGGCTCCGCCTAGGCCGCCGAGGAACTGGCGCCGGCTGGGCATGATCAGCATCGGCTCACGAATCCTTAGCGAAATGCAGGCCTTCTTCGCCGCCGATCTTGACCGAACGACGGCGATGAAGGCCGAAGCTAGCGGTCAAACCGTTAAGCGGTCGTCAACGATTTACGGACTTGTGCTGGCCAAAGCCATGACATCGGGTTCAGACCAGCGGCGCATCCTCGTGCAGGAACCGCTCGGAAATCGCGGGTGAGGCCGGCTTAAGCGCGATCGGCTTCACCAGAGCCGCCGCCTGTACGGCTGCTGCCAACGCAGGCAGGGCAACGGGTCGGAAGCCGTCGCGGTCGAGGTCCGCAGCGGTCGATCGGCGCTCCGGAAGGGCGGCATCGCTCTGGTTCTGGCGAGAGGGGACCATGGAGGGGATGTCCTGTCGATCTGATCTGGACCGCCGCCGGAACCTCGCAGCCGCCGGACGGTCATTGGGTCGTGTCGGCCGACGGACTCATTCCCACCGGCCACGGCTTCATTAGCCACCTTGCAAGCTGAACACCGGATTAAGGCTACGTTTTTTCGACAGAACAGGACTGGTTCGATCGGAAGTGGACGCCGCGATACGATTGACGTGCGGCGGCGCTGCACTGCGAATACCAGGCGCTGCACTGCATCATCACGCAGTTTGGCAGGCGATGTATAGCGGCGCGGTAAAGATAACCTGTCGCTGCGTTCCACTGAGTCCTTTGAGGCCCAGGACCGTCTCAATGCGTTGGAAGCAGGTGTAGGTCGGTGGCGGGCAAGCCGCCGCGTCGGACCTTGATTCAGTCAGGAGATCACCATGGACAAGACGGCGCTGATCGCCGGTGTGAGCGGTATCGTCGGAAACAATCTCGCGCGGCATCTGACGGCCGAGGGATGGACGGTCCTGGGACTCGCCAGGCGCCCGCCCGGCGACAACGCCGATGTCCGGCCGGTCGCCGCCGATCTCCTCGAACCTGAGGGCTTGCGCACCGCCCTCGGCGGCCTTCGCCCTACCCACGTCTTCATCACCACGTGGCTGCGGCAGCCGACCGAGGCCGAGAATATTCGCGTCAATGGCGCGATGGTGCGAAACCTCCTCGACGCCCTGAGGCCTTCGGCAAGCGTCAGTCACGTGGCCTTGGTGACGGGCCTGAAGCATTATCTCGGCCCGTTCGAGGCCTACGGGAAGGGCGAGCTTCCGGCCACGCCGTTCCGTGAGGAGCAGCCACGCCTTGCCGTCGAGAACTTCTACTACGCGCAGGAGGACGAGGTCTTCGCCGCCGCCGAGCGGGACGGGTTCGGCTGGAGTGTCCACCGGCCCCACACCATCATCGGCTACGCGCTCGGCAATGCCATGAACATGGGCGTGACACTCGCCGCCTATGCCACGATCTGCCGGGAGACCAACCGGCCGTTCCGCTTCCCAGGCTCGGTGGCACAATGGAACGGCCTCACCGACATGACGGATGCCCGGCTCCTCGCCCGGCATCTCGCCTGGGCCGCCACCAACGCAGCCGCGCGCAACGAGGCCTTCAACGTCGTGAATGGCGACGTCTTCCGCTGGAGCTGGATGTGGGGGCGCCTCGCAAACTGGTTCGGCCTGGAGCCTGCGCCCTTCGACGGCACGCTCAGGCCGCTCGAGGAGCAGATGGCGAATGACGGACCTGTCTGGGCCGAGATCGCCGCCCGTTACGGCCTCGTCGAGCCGGGTCTCTCACGCCTCACCTCGGCCTGGCACACCGATGCCGACCTCGGACGGCCGATCGAAGTGGTGACCGACATGAGCAAGAGCCGCCGCCTCGGCTTCTTCGATTACCAACCTACGGACGACGCCTTCTTCGACCTGTTCGCGCGTCTGCGCTCGGCCCGCGTCATCCCCTGAGAGACGGGGTCAGACGGGGGCCGCCTGCAGCCCCTCCGCGGCGATCCAGGCCGCGGTGCGATCGAGCGCCCGTGTCAGGCGGTCGAACAGGGTGTCGATCTCCTCGCGCCCGATGACGAGGGGAGGGCAGACGGCGACGCGGTCGCCGGCGAGGAAGCGTACGATCAGCCCCTCTGCTTGAGCGAAGGCGACGCAGCGGGCAGCAACGCCGGCCTTGGGCTCGTATTGGCGCTTGGAGCGCTTGTCGGCGACGATCTCGATGCCGCCGATGAGCCCGAGGCCGCGCGCCTCGCCGACGATCGGATGATCGGCAAGGCCTGAGAGCCGGGCCTGGAAATGCGGCGCCTTCTGCGCCACGCCCTCGATGATGCGGTCGCGCTTGTAGATCTCGATCGTCTTGAGCGCGACGGCACAGGCGACCGGATGCCCGGAATAGGTGGTGCCGTGGCCGAAAGTGCCGAGCTTTGCGCTCTGCGACACCATCAGCTTGTAGAGCGGCTCGTCGATGCTGATCCCTCCGAGCGGCATGTAGCCCGAGGTCACAGCCTTGGCGAAGGATAGGGTGTCGGGCCGCATGCCGAGCGCCTCCGAGCCGAACCATGTGCCGAGCCGCCCGAAGCCGCAGATGACCTCGTCGGCGATGAAGCGGACATCGTAGCGGTCGAGCACCGACTGGATCGCCGCGAAATAGCCCTCCGGCGGCGTGATGGCGCCTCCAGCCCCCATCACCGGCTCGGCGACGAAGGCCGCCACCGTTTCCGGGTCCTCAGCGAGGATCAGGGCTTCGAGCTCGTCGGCGAGCCGCTGCGAGAACGCCAATTCGGTCTCGCCGACTTGCGAAAAGCGGTAATGGTGCGGGCAGCCGGTATGGAGGAAGCCCGGCAGCGGCAGGTCCCAATCGGCATGGTTCGCCGGCAGGCCCGTCATCGAGGCGGTGGCGACGGTGACGCCGTGATAGCCCCGGATGCGAGAGATGATCTTCTTCTTACGCGGCCGGCCGAGCGCGTTGTTCATGTACCAGGTCAGCTTCACCTGCGTGTCGTTGGCCTCCGACCCCGAGGAGGTGAAGAACACCTTCGAGGTCGGGATCGGCATCAGCTCCTTCAGGGTCTCGGCAAGCTCGATAGCCGGATCGTGGCTGCGGCCGGAAAACAGGTGCGTGAAGGGGAGGCGCGACATCTGCTCACTGGCGGCCTCGACCAATTCCTCGTTCGAGTAGCCGAGCGCCGTGCACCACAGGCCCGCCATCCCTTCGAGATAGGGCCGGCCGTCGCCATCATAGACCCAGACGCCATGACCTCGCTCCAGCACCAGCGGGCCGGTCTCGCGGAAGGTGGCGAGGTTGGTGTAGGGGTGGATCAGGGTTTCGACGTCGCGGGCCGCCAGGTTCGAGAGCATTTTCTTGACCCGTGCTGGGTGAGGCGGACCGGCTCGGTCCCGTCGTCGCCACACTAACGACCCCGTGCCCTGGCACCAACCTGTCCGTTCATCGCAGCGATCGATCCAAAACAGCCATGCTCGACCCAGCGACCATCGTCGCCCACCCCGCGCCGGGCCGCGCCTGCGGCAGCTGCACCCTGTGCTGCAAGGTCTACGACGTTCCCGCCGTCGAGAGCCTGGCCGGGCAATGGTGCCGGCACACCAAGCAGGGGAGGGGCTGCGCCATCCACGAGACCCGGCCCGACCATTGCCGCGCCTTCCACTGTCTCTGGATGACGGAGGCCTGGCTCGGGCCGGAATGGAAGCCCGACAAGGCCAAGATGGTGCTCAGCCTCGATCCCGTGACCCGCAACATGAATGTCCAGGTCGATCCGGGGCAGCCCGCTGCATGGAAGCGCGAGCCCTATCACGGCCAGCTCCGGCGCTGGGCCGCGGCCTCCCTGCCGATGAAGCGCCACGTCCTCGTCCATCTCGACAGGACCACCACGGTGGTTCTGCCCGACCGGGATGTGGCGCTCGGCGTCATGGCGCCCGGTGACCGCGTGGTGACGCGCGAGCGGATGACCGCAGGCGGGCCGCTGGTGGAGGTCGAGAAGGTGGCGGCGGGCGCCGCCGCGTGAGCGTCTTGCGCGGCCTGCTCTTCGACAAGGACGGCACTCTCATCGATTTCGACCGGACATGGGGACCGGCAGCCTATGCGGTGATGCAGGTCCTCGCCGAAGGAGACCGTCCGAAACTCGAACGACTGATGGCGGTGAGCCATTACATCGAGGAAGAGCGGCGCTTCCTGCCAAGCTCACCCCTGATCGCCGGTTCGTCGGCAGCCTACGGCCCGCTTTGGGCGGCGGCGCTCGGTCGCCTGCCAGGGAGAGCTTTCTTTTCCGAGATGGACACCCTTTTTCGCCTGGAGGGCCTGCGCGCGCTTCGCCCGATCGGTGATCCTGCCCGAATTGCGGAAGAACTCGCCGGCATGGGCTATGACCTCGGCATCGCCACGAACGACGCGGAAGCCTCTGCGAAGGCTCAGGCCGAAGCGCTCGGGATCGGGCGGTTCTTTCGCTTCGTCGCGGGTTATGATTCCGGCTTCGGCGCGAAGCCGAATCCCGGCATGATCACGGCCTTCGCCCGAAGCCTCGGCGTCGAGGCCGCACGCGTCGCGATGATCGGCGATTCCGCCTACGACCTTATCGCGGCTCGCAGCGCCGGAGCGGTTGCCATTGCGGTCCTGAGCGGGCCGCTCGGAGATGCCGCAAGGTCCGAGCTGGCGCCGCTGGCCGACCACGTGGCGGACTCGATCGCCGAGCTGCCCTCACTGCTCCGAACGATTGCCGCCGGCAAACGAGCGTGAAGTCAGCGGACTTCGCCAGGTTCTGCGTCCCGCGCCAGATCCCGCCACCGCATGACCAGGCGCTCGAACTCGGCGATGTCCTCGGGAGCGAGACGCCCGAGAGTTCGCGCCACATAGGCCTCCTGCGCAGCAATCCCGCGCGCAGCGAGATCGATGCCCGCGGCCGTGAGATGGAGTGCGTACGAACGCCGGTCCCCCGGGATCGCGCGCCGCTCGACGAGCCCCGCCTCGACGAGGCGGTCCACGAGACCGGATACGTTACCCTTCGTGACGTATAGGCGTGCGGCCAGATCCTGCTGCGTCAGACCCTCTCGCTCGGTGAGGGTTGAGAGAACGTCGAATTGCGGGATCGAGAGGCCGATCACACGCAGTTCGGCTGCCACCGCTGCCGTAATTCGCCGGCTGAGCCGGACGAATCGGAAGTAGACCCGGAGCGGATCGACCGCAGCGGTTCCAGACGTCGTCGGCGAGCTTGTGACGAGCGGTGCATTCATGATGAGGGCCGCTATAGCAGAATGGATGCAGGTCGATAGCGTGACAGAGCCGGTCCCTGCCGAATGATCCTTTCCCCACAGGAAACTGGCGTCAGCGCGTTGCGCCGGGTAGACCTTGCGATGGCGAGGCGGAGAGGCCGCCACTGTCTCCAAGAGCGATCGTCACGGATCAATGCGTCGCCTCCATATCGAAGTTCCCGTCACCCGCGCCGGCCCGCTTGCCCGGCAGATTGCCTGGCTCGCGCTGCTCGTAAGCCTGATCGCGCTCGTCGTCGTGCGCGATCCGCGTGCGGCACCGGGGCCGGCACTGGTCGCTCTGGCGACGGGCCCGATGCTGGCCCTCGTGGCGCTGCTGATGGCGGCCTTCGCCTTGGTGCGGGTTTGGCGCGAGGGCGCGCGCGGACTGCGCGGCGCGATCGGCGGCCTCGTCGTGGCAAGCCTCGTTCTCGCCTACCCGGCCTTCGCGGCCATCCGGGGCCTGCGCTTGCCGGCGCTCACCGACGTGAGCACCGATGTGGAGAACCCCCCTGCTTTCTCTCGCTCCAGCGCCGCCTTCGCCGCTCGCGACGGCCGCTACCCAATGGAGCCGGGCCCCGTGGTGCGGGCTGCGCAGCGCAAGGCCTACCCCCAGGTGGCTCCCCTCACGCTCGATATCGGCGCCGACGAGGCCTTCGAACTGGCCCGCAAGGCAGCCGTGAATCGCAAGTGGCAGATCGTCGAGGCGATCCGTCCCGGCGGCAAGATCGGCAACGGCCGCATCGAGGCGGTGGCGCGCGGGCAGATTCTGAACCTCGCCGACGACGTGACCGTAAGGGTGCGGCCACGGGCGGATGGTGCCCGCATCGACGTACGCTCGGCCTCGCGAATTGGTGCGCGCGATCTCGGCGCCAATGCCGACCGCATCCGGGCCTATCTCGACGAGGTCACCGCCCTCGCCATCGCGCTGAAGTGAGCGCACTTCAGGTCAGCGGCTCGTAGGTCCCGTCGAGGCGCGGCGCGCCATCGGTGGCGACGAGGCCGCGTTCGACGAGATCCTCGAGATGGGCGAAGACCGACAGGGCCGCTGCCCCGATGAGGGTTGGGCTCAGACCTTGATAGATCGTTCCGACGATCGCCAGGATGTTGCGGTCGCCGGCCTCGAGGCGCGCGCGGATGGAGGTTTCACGCTGGCGGCGATGGGCGGCGAGCCCGCGCACGAATCGTTTCGGATCGCGCACCGGGCCTCCATGGCCGGGCCAGTATACGGTCTCGTCTCGCTCGCGCAGCTTGTCGAGGGAGGCCATGTAGGCCCGCATCGAACCGTCCGGGGGCGCCACGATGGTTGTCGACCACCCCATCACGTGATCGCCCGAGAAGAGGGCCGCCTCCTCGAAAAGCGCGAAGGCGAGGTGGTTCATGGTGTGACCTGGCGTCTCGACCGCTACCAGGGTCCAGCCCGGCCCGGTGAGGCTCTCCCCATCGCTCAGGATACGATCAGGACGATGGTCGCGGTCGGCACCGGCATCGAGACGGGCCTCGCCCTCGCCGAGCGCGCGGGCGGCGACATGGGGGCCGCAACCGACCACCGGCGCGCCGGTGCGCGCCTGAAGCAGGCGGGCGCCTGGGGAATGGTCGCGATGGGTATGAGTGACGACGATGGCACAGAGGCGCTCGCCCGCAATCGCGTCGACGAGGGCCGCGACATGGCTCTCGTCGGCAGGACCCGGATCGATGATCGCCACCTCGCCGCGTCCGACGACATAGCTACAGGTACCGCTCGCAGTGTAGGGGCTGCCGTTCGGACAGATCCGCCGGCGGATCAAAGGCGAGACCTGTTCGGTCCTCCCGTTCTCCGGGAGCGCGGCCTCGAAGCTTGGCGCCTCCGACGTCCCGCCGCGGTCATTCGTATCGCTGATCTCGTCCATTCGCTGACCCCGTTCCCGGCGCCGCTTTGCCGTCGGACGTCGTACGAGACAAGAGCTGAATGCCGTTCGTCCGCCGATCAGGGCTTGAAGGGTGAGGGCACCACCACGCGCACGACGCTGAAGGACGGCTCGACCTCGATCGGAGTCGCCAGCGGCTGGAAACCGCCGATCTGTGCGAGATGAACACGTTGTGCCCGTTCAGCTGTGCGCAAATTCCTGCGGAATGCCTTCGCATCGGCTTCGCGACGGATCACGTCGACCTTGGCGTCGATGTCTCGGCGCGCCCGGCGCGACAAACCCTTCACGTGGCGGAAATCCACCATTTGGAAGCCATCCTTGCGGGCCGGGACCACGACCCGGGCCGTAGCGTTCGTCGCCACGACGTCGCCGGCTCTGAGCGTCAGGTCGCGGTCGAGTGGGAGAGGAGCAGCCGCCACGCCTTCCGGTTGGCAGGAGCAATGCTCGACTCGCTTCGTCCTGAACAGGTTGGCGGAAGCGAGTTTCGCATAAGGCTGACCGGACAGGCTTACCGCGCGATCGAATTCCGTCTCGCCGCGGGCCAGGGTGTAGAGCGCGGTCGGCGTGTTGGGGCACGCGGCAGCGCAGGCAGCCTGATGCACCGGCAGGTCGCGCTTGGAAGCGAGATTTCCCACCGGGAAAATGTAGCCGTCGCACGCCCGCACGCAGACGGTACGCGCTCCGAGAGCCGAGGCCGTGATCTGCGCCGAGGCGCGCTGCTTGCGCGACCGCACACGCACGGGCTGCTCAGCAGCCTGTGGACGTGGCGTCCAGCGGGATGCGGCCGCCGCGGTGACGCGGCGCGGATCGGGCAGGGAAGAGTAGCGGGTCGTGCGAGGCAGAGGACGCGCGACGGGTGGCGGGGGTGGAGCGCCGAACAGCTCCTCGAAAAAGGCACCGATGCCGCCGCGCTCCGAGGCCTGCACGAAGCCCGTCGCCACCGTCATGCCGCCAAGGCCGAGGATGAGCCCCGCGCCGGCGGTTCCGAGCATCTGCCGACGCGTTCCAGACGGCGCGAAACGCTGCCAATCCATGCCCTACCTCTCGAGACCGACGGGCCACCTGACATCACGCCAGGCGCGCCCTCCAATGTCGGGGGCACACGCGGCGCTGCATCTGCGGCATGTCATCTTCGATTACGTCGGCAAAGGGCAGTCGTGCAATGCGGCAGACAACCTAGGCAAACCATAGGGAACACCGTTGCGGCCACGTTACGGGGATCGTTTTCGTCTGCTCGTTTCTCTAATCTTTGACTTGCACACAATGTTTTCGCTGCAGAACCAAGTCTGGACGGTTACATCCACCGCTGCTTCGACGAAATCGGTGACTTGTGTTTTTTCTTGAGTGGCTAACTGATGGACAAAAGCAGAGTTTCTTTAACTTAACAGCACCATTTCTTTCAATATATTATATATTATTCATTAAATGGCACATGATGTAATAATTTTAAAACGATCCCTACCTGATGGCAGTTGAATTAATCAATTTAGATTTTCACGGAAACGTAACTGCTCACGTCCCCTGG
>FSSH01001751.1_pt1 | contig 20005 bp, 17 predicted proteins | sample 1166101 | NCBI WGS metagenome assembly FSSH01 (sample SAMEA32972668, study PRJEB13176) | freshwater metagenome | biome: Drinking water system; feature: Biomass in drinking water that filtered by 0.45 um membrane; material: drinking water | place: USA | collected 2012-12-20 | depth 0 m | reverse complement strand
GACTTTCGAAACGGACTCTTAGTGATCCGGGCCATGTCGCCGTCGGTATCAACATTCCCGCTGGTTTTATCGCGACGTATTACGATTGGCTGCCAGCGGAACCAGTTGCGGCTTAGGAAAATCCTGGCGGCGCTGCATTTCAAGGGCAACCGACACCAGCAGGTCGCGCAGCATGATCGGCTGCTGCGAAGTATCAGAAATAAATCGATTGATGAATTTCAGCTTGACGCTCAATTCGGAATGGTTGCGCTCGATGAAATTCATCGAACATTCCATCGACCATTTGCTGAAATCACGCCCTTCGATTTCTGAGAACCAGATGATGCGCGCGCCTTTATGCCGCTCATCGTGCCGAATACGGCTGTAAATGTGCGTCACCGCCTCGAACTCACCTTCGAGGATCTGCACAAAACGGTTATCAAAGTAGAACAGAAACCCGGTGATGCCGTGTTCTTCGTTGCGCTGCGCCGCGACGTGGCGGATTTTTTCCATTTCGCGGTCGAACTGGAAGGCATCGCCGACAAGGCAACTCGTGCTGGAGTATATCAACGTCGATATCATCAGGGCCTCCGCAGTGAGCAGCTAATCACGCTTTTGGTGAATTCTCACTCAGGCATCGGAAACGAGTAACGCTCATTTCACTTCAGCGATCTTAGCTGATTGCGCCTATAATACAAGTTAATTCAATCTTCATGTTCTGGTATCCCAGTAATCTCCATATAAATACGTATGTAATTTATGCATGGAGGCTAGCAGGCATACATAATTCATTATTATTTTTTGTCCCGCATCAAATATTTCAGTGATTTTTCTAGTGTTTTTATCGTTTTTTTTCAATAAGTTATGCTGTTAATGTCATTCCTCGCCGGCGAGGAGAGGCAAGCCTCTGCGACGGATTGTCCCGGGCGCGGATTTACACCAGAATTCTTCGCACGCGTCGTCGTCCGAGTTCATTTGCGTCCTGAAAACAGGGTTGAAGTTGGCGGATTGACTGGCTTTCACGAATCGCTCTGGAGGCGCTGAAGATGGGCATGCTGGTTGAAGGACGCTGGCACGATGTGTGGTATGAAACGGCCACAAGCCACGGCGCGTTTGTTCGTAAAGCCTCGCAATTTCGTCATTGGGTGACGCGTGACGGGGCACCGGGAGGAAGCGGCGCGGGTGGCTTTAGGGCCGAAGCGGGGCGCTATCATCTTTATGTCAGCCTGGCCTGCCCGTGGGCGCATCGGGCGCTTATCTTCCGCGAGTTGAAGCGACTGGAGGGTATGATCTCGCTGTCGGTCGTCAACTGGCTCATGCGCGAGGAAGGATGGACGTTTGCGCCAGGGCCGGGGGTGATCGCCGATGACGTCAACAAAGCATCGCGGCTTTATGACGTTTATCTGCGGGCCGACGCCAGGTATTCAGGCCGGGTGACGGTACCGGTATTGTGGGACAAGAAGACTGCAACTATCGTCAGTAATGAATCATCTGAAATCATCCGCATGTTCGGCAGCGCCTTTGATGAGGTCGGGGCGGAGGCGGGAGATTATTACCCCGGGGCCCTCCGTCCGCTCATTGATGAGGTCAACCAGCGCATCTACGACACGGTCAATAACGGCGTCTACAAGGCTGGCTTTGCGACCACGCAGTCAGCCTATGACGCGGCAATCGGCCCGCTCTTTGACACGCTCGACTGGCTGGAAATACGCCTTGGGCGCCAGCGTTATGTCATGGGAGATCAGCTGACAGAGGTGGATTGGCGCCTCTTCACCACATTGATCCGTTTTGATCCCGTCTATGTCGGGCATTTCAAATGCAATCGCCGGCGCGTGGCCGATTACCGCCATCTCTCAGCCTATCTGCGCGATCTTTATCAACATCCCGGCATCGCTGAAACCTGCGATTTTGACCACATCAAGGGTCATTATTACCAAAGCCATCTGACCATCAATCCGACAGGCATTGTGCCGGCCGGGCCGGATCTGGATCTGCTGGCACCGCATGGGCGCGGGTGAGGCGATTGGGGGGCCGCTGATGATTGCGCGCGCGGGGTGGGTGCACACGCGCGTAGCTTCTATCAGGTGTAGGCTTCTGCCTCAGACCAGCTTTCCTGACACAATCCAAATTGTCCCCAGGACAAGAACGATCGCCGCGACGAGACAGCCAAGCGCGCGCCGGCCGGCGTTGGCGGCTTGCACGTTGGCGGATGCATCGACATAGGGCAGCGCCGGCTTGGTGCCGCTCACCATTGCCTGGATCAACGGTTCGCGCTTGATGACTGTGTAAAAGAGATTGACCAGGATGTGGGTGGCTATCAGCGGCAGAAGGAGCCACTTGAACAGGCGATGATGCCAGCCGGTGAGTAGATGGACGGTGTCTGGTGACACCAGCCCATGGAGCGGACCGGCGGCAAGGCCGGTGTCATCAGACGAGAAGAGGCCGAGAAAGGCCTGTACCGCCACCGCCAACAGAAGGGCAATGACCATCCAGGCGCCGAGCGGATTATGTCCAAGATAATGAGGCGCACGACCGCGCAGCAGTTGGCTGGCATAGGTGAGCGCCTTCCCGGGCCATCTGACAAAGCTCGAAAAGCGGGCCGTGGGCGCGCCTAGCACTCCCCACAGCGCGCGGAAGGTGAGAAGGACCAGAATGGCCAAACCGTTCAGGCGATGGATCAGAAGGAAATGATCGCCAATGGCTTCAGCATAGTTGCTTGTCATATAGGCGCACAGGATGAGGGCAACCAGCGACCAGTGAAACAGGCGCGTTGGCAGGTCCCAGACGGGGACCTGCTGCTGCGGGTGCTGATCGGGCGTGTCCGATGACGCCAGCACGATTTGCTTACTGCCCGCGATACGGGCGATGGCAGCCTCCGCAATTGCCAAGAACCTTCGGCAATTCCGTCTTGAAACTCGCTTCGTCCTTGATCGCAACCTCGGCTGCCTTGGCGTCAACCGCCAGCTTGTCGAAACGGGCGAAAAAATCGGCCTGGTTATCCCAGATGGCGGGAAGCGCCTTGGTCTCTCCGCCGCTCTTGCTGTCGGCGGGGAACAGAGCTTTCAGTTTCGGTGAACCGTCCTGCAAGACCTTCAGGAAATTCTGTACTTTGGCGAGGTCGAAAGCAGCTTCTCCCTTCAACATGGCGCCGGGGTCTCTGGCGGCAGCGCCGAACCCTTTGAGGATATCTTTGCGCTCGGCGATGGCCGTGCTCTGGGCGTAGACTAACGAGGCGCCGAGAAGAAGGGCGCAGACGATCGAAATCATACGAAGCATAGTTGTCTCCCTTGTGAAGCGGCCGTGGCGTAGCGGGTCCGCTTGCGGTTGAAACTTATTAAAATCGTGTGTCGTGATAAATGTCTATTTCATAATAACCGGGCAAAGCTGCGCACCAATGTCAGCGCGAGCAGCGAGCGGTTCAACTTAACGTGTTTGGAGAGGCCCGCCGCCTGGCAGAACAGCGGTGGTTCATCATCGCAAGGGGTGTGGCAGGAATTGTGGCGTCATTTCGCCAGCCTCGATGGCAACGGGCAAGCGGTTTACCAATGGGGCGAGCGGACAGACCCAGACATCGGAATAGGCGCAAGAGGGGTTATAGGCGAAGTTGAAATCAAGAATAACCCTACCATCCTTGCTTTGCCCGAGATCAGCGCCCTTGATGGTATCAAGGAGATAGCGCCCGCCATCATAGGTGGATGAACCGCTGGTGCGATCCAGAAAGGGCAGGAAGACACCGCCGCCATAGCCGTCGATCCAGTAGAGTGTCAGTTCGCTGCCCAGCCGGCCGGCCAGGTTGTCGGTCATGGCGAACGGAATCAGCGCCACACTGCCATCCTTGCCGGCCGGCAAGTGATGTCTGGGAGCATTGGCCGGTACTGCTTTCAGCCCCGCCTCAAAGCGCAATGTTGCATCATAGGCGAAGTAGCTTGGCAAAACACCGCTTTCGCTCAGAGGGCTTTGCGGATGGTTGCGGAAGAGTTCGGCGCGCTCATGGTGCCAGTGCGACCAGGCTTCAGCTGGATGTTCGTGAGTTCGCACGTCGGCGTAAAGACCGGCAACCCGCCGGCGCCATTCCCAAAGGGTGATGAACTGGTCGCGAAGTGCGTCCTGGGCCGTCCCGGCCAGGCGCTGATGGGTGTCCAAAAGGGTCGTTTCACTCAAGGATCATACTCCCTTGTCGTCTGCCGATCAGGCAGTCTCACGCTGTGAACCAGTTCTTCTAGAAATAGGATTGCAAAGTCCCGCGCCGACGCACATCCAGCGTGGCGCAGTGAAAGGCACCACCGAAAGGACCATAGGCAAGGAAGGGGATATCAATGGGATCAAAGCCCCAATCCCTGAATGCCTTGATCAGGGTCTTTTGCGAGGCATCGACAACCACTTTCTTGTGGTCAAGCATCAGGACGTTGATGCTCGTCCACGGGCTGCACATGGAAATCTTCGACATGAAGCCCGTGACCTCGTCCGGTTTCGGGGCAATCAGCACATCCCACTTCTTGAGAATGGGAGGCAGACGATCGACATCGATATATTCGGGATTGACCAGAACCTTGCCCGGCGCCAGCGGCATGAAGCTTGAATCGATATGCATCGGCTGGCGGCAACGGCTCTCGATGATGTGGATTTTGTAGGTTTCGCCGAGATGGCGTTGAAGCCATTTGATCCCGGCCATGTTCGTGACATTGCTCGGGGTGACAAACAGGTCACGACCGCAACGCACGAAGTCGGCTGCGTCAAATACCGGTTCGTGCTCATTGACCGTATAGCGCAGCTTCTCGCCATATTCGGGGATGGTGTAGTCGTAATTATAGAGTTCATCTTTCAGCATCGGGCGGGGAGCGGAACTCCAGCGGGCGCCAGCGTCGAAATATTCCATGAACAGGCGGCGATAGGCTTCGCCCTCGAAATAGCGCGAGCGCCAGCACATCGGCGTCTCGATGATGTCATCGCCGATCACCAGAAAACCATCGCGCGGACAAGCGATGCAGAAGCCGCGCGAGGACCACCACGGCGATTTGTATTTGCGCGACCAGTCGACGATATCGGGGCGCCGGACCTTGATACCCTCCACCTCAAGCACACGAATGAAGCCATCAAGCTCCTTCTGCGCGATTTTTTTCATGAAGCCGGGAAAACGCCAGCCGGCAGCGAAGCGGAAGAAGGGTTGCGCCGCACGCGGAATATTGAATGTCACGGTGATGTGGTTCGATGGGATGGTGGCGCCTTCAAGGCGACCGACGATAACCTCTTCGAGCGGGTCCCACTCATTGAACGAACTGACTGGTCCGATCGCCGTCCCCGGCACCATCTCGTTGATGGTCGTGCTGACCGCGCGCTCGGTCATGGTTTTGTCGCTCAGTGGCATCGTATTCATTGGCACCCTCATGCTGGCTGTCTCAGTGACAAGAACGTCCCGACGACGCTGCACCCCTCACTCGGCCGAGGGCGACCGAGGAAGGGGGTTGGTAATATGTTCAAGGCTCGATCGCAATCCCAAACTGCGGCGCGCGTGTTGCGATGCTTGACGGCGCCGCCATTAACGATCACAAGGCGCGCCGGCTTCCTTGCCGCAATTTTGCGCTCCTCGGCGCTGAAATGGCGCGCAAATTCAGACACGGGCAGGGTTCATGCGACTGATTGCTGTGGCAGGCGCGCTGGGTTTGGTGCTGCTTGTCGGTATCACGCTGCATTTCGGATGGCGCGACATCATCGAGGCCGTGCGGCAGGTGGGCTATGGTGTCGGCCTCGTAGTTGTTGCGCGCATCGTTGCAATCTCCATGGTCGGATGCGCTTGGTGGTGTCTGGTGCTCGGCCCCAATCAGGTGGCGCCGCAGATCTGCATGCTGCTGCGCTGGATGCGTGAATCGATCAATACCCTGCTGCCGGTAGCACAGGTCGGCGGCGAAATCGTCGGCGCGCGGCTTTTGACGTTCTGGGGTGTCAGCGGCGGGCGGGCAGGGGCCAGTCTGGTTGTCGACATGTTCGTCCAGGTGGCGACCCAGTTGGCATTTACCATAGCAGGTCTGGCGATCCTGATTGTCATCGATGGCGATCAGGAGATCGTACGCTATGTGGCCATCGGTTTGCTGATCCTGGTCCCGGGGGTCTTCGGTTTCTTCATTGCCCAGCGCTTTGGCGCCTTCGACTGGCTGGAGCGCCAGCTGATGCGTCTGGCAGAAAAGGAAAAATGGGCGGCACTCGGTCAGGTGGCAGACCTCCACGTCAATATTCAGGACATCTACAGGCGGCGGGCGCGGCTTGCGGCGTGCGTGGGGCTGCATATGGCCACGTGGTTTTTTGGTGCCATTGAAGTGTGGATCGTCCTTTATTTCCTGGGCTACCCGGTGTCGATCGGCGAAGCGCTGGTGATCGAAAGTCTTGGTCAGGCGGTCCGCGGGGCGGCCTTTGCGGTGCCGGGCGGGCTTGGCGTGCAGGAGGGCGGTTTCATCGCTCTGTGCGCCGTTTTTGGGCTGCCTCCCCACGTCGCGATCGCCATGTCGCTGGTCAAGCGGGTGCCGGAACTGCTTCTTGGCCTGCCCGGTCTGGCCGTCTGGCATCGGCTGGAGACCCGGGAATTGGCTCGTCGCGCCAAGGCGGCACAGGATCAAACTTTTCAAACCAATTCAAATTCGTAATCGAAATCGAGGTGTAAAATTTGCCACAAATTGTGGCAGGAATTCCTTGCCGCCGCCTTCTTTAACGGTTAGAGGAACCGCAACGTCGGTGATGACGAGACAAGCGACGAGGCCTCAGGGTCGTCGTCTGGTGGAGATTACATGACTTCGCAAAATTCCCGGCGCCAGTTCCTTTCTTTTGTTGCAAGCGCTGCAGGCGGCGCCCTTATTGCCGTGCGGCCAGCGGCAGCGTCGGATGGTGTTGACGCGGTCCGCAGCTATTATCGCGAGCTGGCAGGGTTGTTGAAGCAGATCTCGTCCGCATCCGTGAAGGAGCGCTATAATCGCCTGAGCCCCGTGGTATCGCGCGCCTTTGATCTTAATGGCATGGCGCGTTCAGCGGTTGGGCCTGGCTGGGCATCTCTGGGGGGGGAACAGGGTCGTGTGCAGGCAGCGTTCGCGCGGCTGCTGATCGCTAATTTCGCACGCCGTATCGGGGATTTTGCCGGCGAAGTTTTCGATGTCGATGACAAAGCTGAAGCACGAGGCAGTGTGTTTGTCGTCAAGACGCGCATTTCTCGCACTGGTTCGTCACCGGTACGTATCGATTATCTGATGCGGAGCGGCAAGATCATTGATCTCTATTTCAATGGCACGGTGAGCGAAGTAGCGACGCGGCGCGCGGAATTTGCGCCTATTCTTGAGTCAGGCGGACCCAAGGCCTTGGTGGCCGCCCTCGAACAGCGCGGCTCGTCACTGCTTGGCGAGGCAGCCTGAGCCGCCGCTTTCATCGGCCTGATCGCATACATCATTACGTAGCGAAAACTCGCAGCATACCCGTGAATAGTCTTGGGCTGCTGGCGATAAGCGTTGTTCAGCGGCGTTCAAACGCGCCAACGCGGCAAGCCGCTGCTTTTCGCCCAGTGGAGTGGGAACAGTCAGCGCTGCCGCTTTGCCTTGCTTTTTCCACGAGGCTTTTTGGCGGCAGGTGCAGGAGCAGGCTCGGCTTCCACCAGTTCAGGAACAATTCTTATACCGGCAGCCTGCGCCAGTTCGCCGGCGCGATTTTGCAAATAAGTGCTGCGGAAACGGGCATAAGGATTAATAGATCCTTGATGGAAATCATCGAGAAGCTCGACCTGTCCCAGTCCTGCGGCAACGCTGACGCCAGTCAGCGGCGTGTTTCCTACCCATTTCGGCAAGATCCACTGGATCGGATCGCCGGCGATATCAACGATGCGGCCGATACCATCACGCACATTCGCCGGCCCGAATACCGGCATGACCCAATAAGGTCCGCTTTCAAATCCCCAGACAAACAGGGTTTGACCAAAATCGCCGCTCTGGCGCTCAAGGCCGCCTAAACTGGCAACATCGAACAAACCGCCAAGGCCAAGGGTCGAATTGACTAGGAAACGCCCGAACGTCTTGTGCGCGGCGTCAAAGCGGCCCTGCAGGAGATTATTGGCAAAAATGCGCGGTTCATCGAGATTGTTGGACCCGGTATCGATACGATCACGCAGAGGCTGCGGAACGATGGTGCGATAGGTGCGGGCGACCGGGCTGATGACGATGTCGTTGGCGAGTTTATTGCGCTCGAACTGGGCGCGATTGGCTTCTTCCCACTGATCGCGGGTGTCAAGGGCACGCACTGCCAGAGCGTTCTGACGCGTTTGGGGATCCATTAACGGTACACACGCTCCGGTTGCCATAACGCAACCTAAAAGCACAAGCCGTAAAGCGAACTTCGTGCGACCGCTTCCCGCGCGCCAATTTCCAATCAAGCCCTTCAACAACCCAGTCCTTTCCCCGATATAATGCTGCACGTTCTAAAAAATTACCTGCTGGAACATCAGCTTGCTTATTCGATGAGGCCACCGGCTCCCACCCTGGGCTGGCAGCGTTTCAAAATTAGGCTACTGAGGACGAGTCGCTTGATCGCCCGCGTAAACCATAGGGGGTTGGTAGTGTCTTGGCTGTGGCTTTTTTGCACCATTACTGCAATAACGAGTTGCGTCTACACGCTCGGAGCAGGGGTGGCGGCGCGTCGTTTTGCCAACGGGCACGACAAAAAAACACATATAAAACAAAGTGTTACAATCTTGAAACCGCTTTACGGTGATGAGCCTGAGCTGTTTGAAAATCTGGTCAGTTTCTGCCGTCAGGACTATGCCGGATCAGTGCAGATCATCTTCGGCGTGCAGCGGCCCGATGACTCGGCGATTGCGATCGTCCGCCAGCTTACATCAGTGATGCCGGATCGTGACATCGTGCTTGTCATCGACGAGCGTCAGCATGGTGCCAATCGCAAGGTTTCAAATCTCATCAACATGGCCGCCCGCGCGCGCCACGAGATCATCGTGCTGGCTGACAGCGATATGCGGGTGGGGCCCGACTATCTCGACATCGTGGTCTCGACACTGGACCGGCCTGGTGTCGGTCTTGTCACCTGTCTCTACCGCGGCCAGGCCGTTGCCGGGTTCTGGTCGCAGGTGGCGGTGCAGGCGATTGATACGCATTTCCTGCCCAATGTTCTCGTTGGCCTGTCGCTTGGGCTGGCGCATCCCTGTTTCGGCTCGACGATTGCGCTCCGCCGCCAGACGCTTGATGCCATCGGCGGATTTGCGGCGGTCGCAAACCACCTTGCCGACGATTATGCGCTGGGCGAGGCGGTACGCCGGCAGGGATTGGCGATTGCCATTCCGCCGATGGCGATTGCCCATTGCTGCGGCGAGTCGGGTTTGCGGGCTATGATCGCCCACGAAATGCGCTGGGCGCGGACAATCGCCCTCGTCGACCCGGTCGGATTTACCGGATCGGCCATTACGCATACGCTTCCCTTGTCTGTTATTGCTTTTTTTATCAGCGGGTTAAGCATGATGGGTGCGGTGATCGTTGTGCTGGCACTTGCCTGCCGGCTCATTCTTCATATAAACATCGCCCGCTCTTTCTCCCTGCCAACGCCTCGTTACTGGCTTGGCCCCTTGCGCGACACGCTGTCCTTTGGTGTGTTTGTTACCTGCTTTTTTGCGCGGGCGGTGGATTGGCGGGGCCAGCGTTATGTCGTCATGTCGGACGGCACCATGAGACAAAGCGAGAAGACAGGTTTGTGATGCGCACATTGTTTTTACAGGCACCGTCCTTCGACGGCTTCGACGGTGGTGCGGGCTCGCGCTATCAGGCCAAGCGCGAAATCGCTTCCTTCTGGTACCCGACCTGGCTTGCCCAGCCAGCGGCGCTGGTGAAGGACAGCAAGCTCATCGATGCGCCCCCGCATCGCACCTCGCTTGCAGCGGTGACGTCGCAGGCGAAGAATTTTGATCTTGTGGTCATGCACACCTCGACGCCGTCCTTCAAATCGGATGTGGCAACCGCCAAGGCCCTCAAGGACGCCAATCCGGCGCTCAAGATCGGCTTCATTGGCGCCAAGGTGGCGGTCCAGGCGCAGGAAAGCCTTGAGGGCGCGCTGCCGGTTGATTTCGCCGCCCGCAATGAATTTGATTTCACCATCAAGGATGTCGCCGACGGTATGGACTGGTCGGCGATCAAGGGGCTCAGCTACCGCAATTCCTCAGGCGTGATCGTCCATAACCCGGATCGGGCGGTCCTCGAGAATATGGATCTCCTGCCCTTCGTCACGCCGGTCTACAAGCGCGACCTTGAAATCGAGAAGTATTTTATCGGCTACCTCAAGCACCCTTATATTTCCATGTACACGGGGCGGGGCTGCAAATCGCGCTGCACCTTCTGCCTGTGGCCGCAGACGGTGGGCGGGCACCGCTATCGCACACGCTCGGTCGAGCACGTGATCGAGGAAATCGTCTGGTCGAAAGCGAATTTCCCGCAGGTGAAGGAATTCTTCTTCGACGATGATACCTTCACCGATGATCTGCCGCGCGCTGAAGCGATTGCCAAGGAGCTTGGCAAGCTCGGCATCACATGGTCGTGCAATGCGAAGGCCAATGTGCCGCGCGAAACGCTGAAGGTGCTGCGCGACAATGGGCTGCGGCTGCTGCTGGTCGGCTATGAATCAGGCAATCAGCAGATCCTGCACAACATCAAGAAGGGCATGCTGATTGATGTGGCGCGCCGCTTCACCAAGGATTGCCACGAACTCGGCATCACCATCCACGGCACGTTCATCATGGGTCTGCCGGGCGAGACGAAGCAGACGATCGAAGAGACGATCAAGTTTGCCACCGAGATCAACCCGCACACCATCCAGGTATCGCTCGCCGCGCCCTATCCCGGCACGTTCCTGTTCGATCAGGCCCGCAAGAATGGCTGGCTTGACGATGCCAATGCGGAACTGGTCGACGAGCATGGGGTGCAGATCGCGCCGCTGCATTATCCGCATCTGAGCCACACGGAAATCTTCACCTCGGTTGAGGATTTCTACAAGCGCTTCTACTTCCGTGCCGGCAAGATCGCCTCCATCGTCGGCGAGATGGTGGCCAGCCCGACGATGATGAAGCGCCGTCTGCGCGAGGGTGTCGAATTCTTCCACTTCCTGCGTGAGCGTCGCGAGGCGGTGAACTGAAACGACTGGTCGTCACGGCCGATGATTTCGGCCTGTCGGGCGAGGTCAACGCGGCCGTCGAGATTGCTCATGGCGACGGGATCCTGTCTGCCGCAAGCTTGATGGTGGCGGGGCCGGCGGCGGCGGAGGCGGTTGCGATCGCCAAGCGCATACCGACGCTCCATGTCGGGCTGCATCTCACGCTCGTGGAAGCGCTGCCCTGCCTGCCGGCCACCCGCATTCCCGACCTGGTCGACGCGACAGGCGTGCTGCGCCGCGATATGGCGCGGTTTGGTGCTGAGATTTTTTTCAAACCCAGCGTGCGCCGGCAAATGCGTGCCGAGATCGAGGCGCAGTTCCTAGCCTTCGCCGCGACCGGGCTCAGGCTCGATCACGTCAATGCCCACAAGCATTTTCATCTTCATCCGACGATCTCCGAACTCGTTTTCGACGTCGGAAAAGCCTTCGGTATGACGGCGCTGCGCGTGCCGCTGGAGCCGTTCGACATCATCAACGCAATCGAGCCGGCGGCAGCGAGCCCGTTTCGCGTCGTGATGGAGCCATGGGCGCGCCTGCTGGCGGCGCGTGCCAGGAAACGCGGCATCTTGGTGCCAGATCAGGTCTTTGGCCTTGCCTTTACGGGGGCGATGACGGCAGAGCGCCTTGCAGCACTCCTGCGGCGGCTGCCGGAGGGTTTGAGCGAGATTTACTGCCATCCGGCCACGGCCGGTGATTTTCGCTTCGCAGTGCCAGGCGCGCGCTACGAAGACGAGTTCACTGCGCTCATCGCCCCACAGGCGCGGGCGGCGTTAAGCGCCAGCGGAGCTCTGCTCACGGGTTTTTCCGGTTAGGTTGCGCCCTTCACGCAAAGCCGTTTCCCTCCCATCAACCGTTGAAAACACCGTTCGATGGCGTCGGTTCGCGTCGCATTTGACAATTTACCTATATATGGAATATATTCCTATTATTCAATAGAAGCCATGCCATGCGCTTTGATATCCATGATCAGTGTGAACTTGCGAGCCTGCGCCGCGCCAATCAGGCGTTGCGCCGGGAATGGACCGGGCTCAGACGCGACCTGCTCATTGGTAAATATAGTCCCAGTCAGCCACGCCTGCCGGCTGGACAACCGGGCGGTGGCCGATGGGTAGGCAATGATCCATCGGGCTTCGTCGATACGTCCGTCAGCGCCGGCGATATCGGCATGGGCGAGGCGACACAGGCCCTCCGCGATGCCCTGTCAGCTGGCGTGAGCAGCTTGGGCGATGGGACGCAGACGGCGTTTCTGCAAACCTTGCCAGCCGGTGTCGCGGCGATGGGCGAGGCGCTTACCATGGGGCTTGCGCTCTTCGAATACATGTCGCGGCAGAACGGCCCCGACAGCCAGGCCATCTTGTCGTTCCATGCGCGGGAATATTATCCTGCAACACAGTTGGGGCTTGGTCTTGAATTTGTTCGTCAACTCGACCGAGAAGAAACCCAAGTTTACTGCCCACGCTTGCCGCAGGTGCAGGACATGACAGATTTTTTTGCCGTGGATGTCAAACGACGCCTGCCTGATCTGTCGCCTCAGCAATATGGTAACGAGGTTCATCTTCAGCTCAGGGATTGGATAAGGGCGCAAGATGACAACAAGTTCCACGCTGAAATTTCTGTCCTCAAAGGTGTGATGGACGATAAACTCTACGGTGCGGCAGGATCGATCCGGATCGATGCAATTGAGAATGTGGACACTGAAACTGTCTGCATTTACGATATAAAAACAGGCCGAGCAGGGCTGGCGCCGGGACGCGCATTCGAGCTGGCGCGGGAAGCGTATTCGGTTTCGAAGTCAGTCCGGCGCATCATCGTTACCGAAGTAAGGCCAAAAATTTGACTACAAAAGCGGAAGTAAGAAAGCTTGTTAAACCATTACTGGAAAAAAATTCTGATATAATTCTTATTGATCGTAGTATGCACATAATACCTATTCGGCATGTTGATCGCGGAATTACAATTGGTCGACTTTCTAGAAATTATCAGTTTCGTCCTTCCTGTTTTTTTTATCCAATGTTTGCGCCGAGGCAAATAGTGCCAATAAACTATTTTCAAGAAATAAAGCCTGTGCCAGCAGGCACCTGGGATATGAGAACCGATCATATTCAGGCTCATCTAAAAGAGCGCGTCGAAAAGGTGGGATTGTCGACGGTTCGCCGTGTCGAGACGATCGATGATTTCTGTAATCTTGATCTGCCGAAAACATTTATGTTTCAAGACTGGCGCGAAGACTTCAAGCTGAAACCGTTCATTGATGCCGCTCGGGGCGATTTCGATCAGTCGGCGGATTTGTGTGTCCGAATCATAGCTCACGAAAAAAGTTGGCGCGCGGCAGGCTCTGGCGACCTTTTTGATGTCCTCGCGAAAGTACTCTATCCTCTTGTGGCCGATCGTGATGTCAAGGGGCTTGCGGCGCAATTGCACACCTGGGAAGCTTGCTCAGCGCACGACAGCGGGGTCGACCAGTACTGGCAACCCACGCCGTTTCCTTTCGAGGAAGAGCAATAGCAGGCATTAGCACCCCACGTCGGGGGGTGGTCTCATCCCTCCCGCACCTGTCTCAGATCCGTGTAGTCCTGATGGTCGGCGGAACCGAGCTCCAGCACGACGATCTCGGGTGGCACGCCAAATCGGACGGGCGCGATTGAGCAGCCAAGCCCGCCTGAGACAAGAAGGTGGCGCCCGCCTTCGACGATATGGCCGTAGGCAAAGCGGCTACCGAAACGTGATGGCGTCACCGGCGAATAGCCGAAAAGACGTACCTGTCCGCCATGGGTATGGCCGCTTAGTGTGAGCGATACGCGCGACGGCATGTCGACGAACAGATCAGGCTCGTGGGCGAGGTGAATGATTGGCGCGTCATCTGTCACCAGCGCCAATGTTTCCGCGAGTTTTGCGCGGCCTTCATAGCGACCGGGACGCCGCTTGATCGCTAGAATCGATGACGTGCCGGTCAGCCAGAAAGGGTGGCCTAAGTGTTCGAGCCGCTTCGCTCGGTTTTCGAGCATGGGTATACCGGCGGCGGTAAAGACCGTCTCGGTATAAGTCGGCCCAACTCCGGATTTCTGTGCCGCTTTATCGTCCCACCAGTCATGGTTGCCACAGATGCCGTACGTGCCCAAGGGTGCCTCAAGTGCCATGGCGGCTTTCGCAATGTCGTCTACGTTCACAGTGCCCGTGCGCCAACGGTGCCCAGCGGCGAAATCTCCAAGTAAAAGATGAAGGTCGGGCTGTGTCTCATTGGCCGTGGCGATGATGCGTTGCCAGCGCGCCAGCGGCATATGTGGTTCGACGCAATGGGGATCGGCCAGGATGCAGATTTTTAGCGATAGGTTCGACGGCCAGCGCGGCGGCCTCATCTTGTAGCGCACAACAACGAGGCGGAAGCCAGGTTCAATCGCGAAGGCATAACTTCCCAGAGTAAAGCAGCCTGCCGCAATGCCACTCAACCATCTCAAGAACGAACGGCGCGAAATCATCCCGTCGTCGTCGTGCAGTTGGTCAAGCCCTGATCAACGAATTCATTGAACATCTATACGAATCCTGTCTTTTAACCCATCGCGAAAGAGTCAGCGAAATAACACGGTGTTTTCGAGCCAATGTCGACGGGTGAGGTGACATGAAACGAAAATTCGTCATGAATTTTTTGGTGATAGCATCAGATGACAACGTGCTGCATTAACTGCTTTTTTGCATAGTGAAGATCAAGATGTCGAGATCAGATATGCCGATCTCGCCACGGGCCAGCCGTCCGACCCGACACGAGATGGACATTCGGCGTTATGTCCGAATTGCCACATTGTTCGATGGTAGTGCTGCACCGCGTCTTGAGGAGATCATCCCTCCCGCACCTGCTTGATGACGCGGGGCGGGCCCATGAGGACGGGCTGGAAGAGCACGGCTGCGGCAAGGGTGGTCACCAGCGAGAGGGCCAGGAGCTGGCCCATGCTGGACGTGCCGGGATGGTTTGACAGCCACAGACTGCCGAAGGCCACGGCTGTTGTGAGGGCGCTGTAGAAGACGGCGCGGGTCAGGCTTGACTGCAACAGGTCGGTGACGCCGGCGCGCCACGCCATGACGAAATAGATCTTGAAGGCAACACCGACGCCCAGCAGCAGCGGCAGAGCGATGATGTTGGCAAAATTGAGCGGCAGGCCGAAGACAACGCAAAGTTCGAGGGTGACGACGCCGGCAAGAATGAGCGGGATCAGCGTCAACAGCACGTCGGAGAGCCGGCGCAGCACGACCCACAGCAAGATCAAAATCGTTATCAGCGCGAAGGCGCCGGCATGAAGAAAGGCGTTGACGACCGTCTTTCCTGATTCCTGGATCGAGACGGGTACGCCGGTGGCGTTTGGTGCGATTTGCCGTACCGCATCGGCAAAGCGCCGCAGCACGGCGTTGTCATTGCCGTCACCCTTGGGTGCGACTTCGAGGCGGGCGCTGCCGTCAGCCGCGATCCAGTCGGCGACAAGGTCGGGTGGCAGATCGGCACGGGTGACAGCGCTTGCCTGCAGCGCGGCCTGCAGCTGGTCGAGCGTCACCAGAAGCGGCGGCACAAAGGCTGTCTCGGCCCTGGCGCGCACAGCAGGTGCTGCCTGAGCGAGTTTCTCCAGCGCTTCGGCCAGCCTGGCGACGGTTTGATCCTTGCCTGGACTTGCCTTTGCCAAAGCCGACAGATCGGCGGCGGTCCGCTGCAGCGAGATGATCAGTTCGCCATCGCTCGGGGCTGGCCTGGTTTCCCCCGGCGCCAGTGTCGGGCCGACAAGTGCTGCTGCATCCTCGATCAGTTCGAGCTTTTCTTTCTGCCCGGAGGGCACGAAATCGCTCAATGTCAGGACGTGATCGACTTCCGGCAGTGTCTCGAGGCGAACCGACAGAGCGTTGGCGTCGTCAAGGGTGGGCGAGAGAATATCGATGACGTTGGGGCTGGTGAGAGGATCGCGAGACAGGTCGAGGAAGGTGGAGACGGATTCCACTTTCGGGCTGCGCAGATTGAGCGGGTTGAAATCAAAGCGCAGGAAAGCCAGCAGCGGCAGGCCACCGATGCTGATGATAGCGGTGGCGATGAGGACGGCACGGCGGTGGCGGGCAAGGAAATGATCAACCGGGGCGAGAATGGCGTACCCCATCGCCTCTGTCTCGCCACGCGGGCGCAGCAGGCTGATGAGGGCCGGCAGCAGGGTGATCGAGGTAGCGAAAGCCAGCAGCATGCCGACACCGGCAATGAGACCAAGCTCCGACAAGCCACGATATTCGGTTGGCAGAAACGAAAAGAACCCCATGGCGGTCGAGACAGCGGCCAGCAGCAGCGGGCGCCCCGATTCGCCGGCGGCATCGCAAAGCGCCTCGTTGATGTTGTCGTTGCGGTGTCGCTCATCGCGGTAGCGGACCGAAAACTGGATGCCGAAATCGACACCTAATCCAACAAACAAGACGGCAAAGGCGACTGAAATGAGATTGAGGCTGCCCACCATCATGAGCCCGAGCGCGGCGGTAGCGGCAAGGCCCACCACAAGCGAGGCGAAGACAGCAAACATGATCCGTGGCGATTTCAGCGCCAGCCACAGGATGAACACGACCGCCAGCACGGTGATGGCTGCGTTGAGCGCAGCGCCATCAGCGACGGTGGCAAATTCCTCGTCAGCCAGCGGCACCGGACCGGTCAAGCGCACGCGGATACCGTTTTGTTCGTCGAGTTTCAGGCTATGTGCTGCTTCGCGGATCGCGTCCGATGCGATCTGGCCAGGTTCAAGCGCGGTGTAGTCGAGGACCGGCTGGACGAGCAGGATGCGTCGTTTGTCGCGCTCCCTGGCATCTGTTCCGGTGAAGAGTTCGCGCCAAGAGAAGGCTGGAGGCTTGCCGGCAAGAGCGGCCTCGAAGCCCCCGGCAATCGATGACAGCGGCTTGTCGAGACTGTCGATGGTGGTTTCATTCTCGCGGACGCCGCGGGCGGCCAGCGACAGCGTATCCATGACGCCGCGCAGCGAAGGGTCGGCGGCCAAGGTGCCGAGGAAAGCCTGCGCGCGGAACAATTGCTCGGTTGTCGACTTCACTTCCGCCGTACTCAGAAACAGCAAGCCGTTACGCTTGAAGAAATCCCCGCCATCGGGGCGCCGAGAGGAGCGAATCACCTGCGGCAATTGCCCAAGGCGATCATTGAGCAGGGTGGCGGCGTTTTCGGCCGCTTCGGGCGTCAATGCGTCGATCACCACGACAGTCAGGCCGGTCCGGCTGGGAAAGGTGACATCGAAGGCAATTTCGAGTTGGCGCCATGGTACGGATTCGCTGATCAGCTTGCCCGAATCGGTATTGATGGCGAAGTGGTTGATGACGTGGCGAACGCCGAGTGCCATTAAGGCGACAGAGGCGATGACGACCACCCATCGATGCCGCAAGCACAGGCGGACCACGGCAACGATGAAAGAGGTCAACAAAACCAGCGCTCCCCGCCTTTTGCCGCAAATCAGCCTGTGAGCTAACGCAGGCTGCCCTTTTGATCAATCATTGATCACTGCCAGCGGCCCGATAATGAGAGCATGGATGGCGGCTGAGAGCGAGTGTGACGTGAAGAGCACATCGTCACTGAACCGTTAAGATTCCAACTGGTCAAGCGCTTTGGACTGTGCGAAAAGCCTCTCATCGAAAACGTGAACCTGACGTCGCGTTCGCTGCCAACGGACCAACCGACCGTCCTACCGCCGATGAGATTTACGTGTTTTGCGACACGCGTCCCGAGACAAAATTCAGGAGCCTGACCATGGCCAGTGCAACCCCGCTTCTCGATACCCTCTCGACGCCCGCTGATCTGCGTCTGCTGCCTGACACCAAGCTGGCGCAGGTTGCCGACGAGTTGCGGGCGGAATTGATCGATGCCGTCTCATTGACCGGAGGCCATCTGGGCTCGGGGCTTGGTGTTGTCGAACTGACGGTGGCGTTGCATCACGTGTTCAATACGCCGCGCGACAAGGTGATCTGGGATGTCGGCCACCAGGCCTATCCGCACAAGATTCTCACCGGCCGGCGTGATCGTATTCGCACCCTGCGCAAGGGTGGCGGATTGTCAGGGTTCACCAAACGCTCCGAAAGCATTTATGACCCGTTCGGCGCAGCGCATTCCTCGACGTCGATCTCATCGGCGCTTGGTTACGCGGTGGCGCGTGATCTCAAGGGTGACGATTTCAATGTGGTTGCCGTTATCGGTGATGGCTCGATGTCGGCTGGCATGGCCTATGAGGCGATGAACAATGCGGGTGCGCTTGGCTCGCGGCTCATCGTCATCCTCAATGACAACGACATGTCGATTGCCCCGCCGGTTGGCGCCATGTCGGCCTATCTGGCGCGCATCCTGTCAGGGCGCACCTATCTGTCGCTGCGCGATATCGGCAAGCAGCTGACGAAGCATTTCGGCGCCACCATCGATAATGCGATTACGCGAGCCGTCGAGCATGCACGCACCTTCGTCACCGGCGGGACGCTGTTTGAAGAGCTAGGCTTTTATTATATCGGCCCGGTGGACGGCCATAATCTCGACCATCTCCTGCCGGTCCTGCGCAATGTGCGCGACGCCAAGGATGGGCCGATTCTCGTTCACGTGGTGACGCAGAAGGGCAAGGGTTACGCGCCGGCCGAAGCCTCGGCGGACCGCTATCACGGCGTGGTGTCGTTTGACGTTGAAACGGGCGCCCAGAAAAAAGCCAAGGCCAATGCGCCAAACTATACCAAGGTGTTTGGCGAGAGCCTGATCAGGGAAGCCGAGCGCGACGAGCGGATCGTTGCGATCACCGCCGCCATGCCGTCGGGCACCGGCGTCGATCTCTTCGGCAAGGCGTTCCCGGCGCGCACCTTTGACGTAGGCATCGCCGAACAGCATGCGGTGACGTTTGCCGCCGGTCTCGCCTGCGAGGGGATGCGCCCGTTTGCCACCATCTATTCAACCTTCCTGCAGCGCGGCTATGATCAGGTGGTCCATGACGTGGCGCTGCAAAATCTGCCGGTGCGCTTTCCCATCGATCGTGCCGGTCTTGTGGGCGCTGATGGCGCCACCCATGCCGGCTCCTTCGATACCGCCTATCTCGGCTGCCTGCCCAATATGGTGCTGATGGCGCCGGGCGATGAGGCCGAGCTTGTTCATATGGTGGCAACAGCGGTTGCCTATGATGCGGGTCCGATCGCCTTCCGCTATCCGCGCGGCGAGGGGCTGGGTGTCGACATGCCGGAGCGTGGCCAGATCCTGGAGATCGGCAAGGGCCGCGTGATGCATGAAGGGACCAGGGTTGCCATTCTCAATTACGGCACGCGGCTTGGTGAAACCATGAAGGCGGTGGAGATGCTGGCCGAACTCGGTATCAGCACGACCCTTGCCGATGCGCGCTTTGCCAAGCCGATCGATGCGGCTCTGGTTGATCGCCTGGCGAAAAACCATGAAGCGCTGATCACCATCGAAGAGGGTTCCATCGGTGGCTTCGGTTCCTTCGTGCTCCATCATCTGGCGGCCAATGGGCTGCTCGATAACGGCCTCAAAGTCCGCACCCTGACATTGCCTGATCTCTTCCAGGATCATGATTCACCTGATGCCATGTATCGCGCCGCCGGGCTTGATGCGGCCGGCATCGTGTCGTCCATCGTCAGACTGGTCGAGCCCTCGCGTGCCGAGCGTGTGCTGCGTTCGGTCGGCGCCTGAGCGCATCGCCATGGAGACCACGCAGTCCCTCAAAGTGGTGCTGGCCGAGCCGCGTGGATTTTGCGCTGGCGTGGTGCGCGCGATCGACATCGTGGAGCGGGCGCTGGCCCTGCATGGCGCGCCTGTCTATGTCCGGCACGAAATCGTCCATAACCGCCATGTCGTTGAAAGTCT
>FSSH01002638.1_pt1 | contig 20033 bp, 19 predicted proteins | sample 1166101 | NCBI WGS metagenome assembly FSSH01 (sample SAMEA32972668, study PRJEB13176) | freshwater metagenome | biome: Drinking water system; feature: Biomass in drinking water that filtered by 0.45 um membrane; material: drinking water | place: USA | collected 2012-12-20 | depth 0 m | reverse complement strand
TGCTCGCCGCAGATGCCGAGCTTGATGTCGGGCCGGGTCGCCCTGCCCCGCTCCGCCGCCAGTTCGACCAACTGGCCGACACCTTCGATATCGAGGCTGACGAAGGGATCGCGCGGGAAGATGCCCTTGTCGACATAGACGCTGAGGAAGCGCGCAGCATCGTCGCGGCTGACCCCCAGCGTCGTCTGGGTGAGGTCATTGGTGCCGAAGGAGAAGAACGCGCCTTCCTCGGCGATCTCGCCCGCCATCAGCGCGGCGCGCGGCAGTTCGATCATCGTGCCGACGAGGTAGTCGAGTTTCACCTTGCGCTCGGCGAGCACCGCCGCGGCGACGGCGTCAATGCGCTCCTTCATCAGCGCCAGTTCCTTCTGGTCGGCGACCAGCGGGACCATGATTTCCGGCACGATGGTGTCGCCGGTTCCCTCGTTGACGTTGACCGCCGCTTCGATGATCGCGCGCGTCTGCATCTCGTAGATCTCGGGGTAGGAAACGCCGAGGCGGCAGCCGCGATGGCCGAGCATCGGATTGAATTCCGACAGCTTGTGCGCGCGGTCCTTCAGCTTCTCGGCGTTCATGCCCGAGGCCTTCGCGACCTCGTCGATCTCGGCGTCCGAATGCGGCAGGAATTCGTGGAGCGGCGGGTCGAGCAAGCGGATCGTCACCGGGAGCCCGCGCATCACGCGGAAAATGCCCTCGAAGTCCGATCGCTGCATCGGCAGGAGTTTGGCGAGCGCGGCTTCGCGGCCGCGCCTGTCTTCGGCGAGGATCATCTCGCGCACCGCAATGATGCGGCCTTCGTCGAAGAACATGTGCTCCGTTCGGCAGAGCCCGATGCCTTCAGCGCCGAAATTGCGTGCGACTTGCGCGTCATGGGGCGTGTCGGCGTTCGCGCGCACCTTCATGCGCCGCGACTTGTCGGCCCAGCCCATCAGCGTCGCGAAATCGCCAGTCAGTTCCGGTTCGATGGTCGCGACGCGGCCGAAGAAGACTTTCCCCGCCGCGCCGTCGACGGTGATGATGTCGCCCTTGTTGACGACGCGACCCGCCGCCTTGAACGCTTCGCCCTTAGCGTCGATGCGAAGATCGCCCGCGCCGCAGACGCACGGGCGCCCCATGCCGCGCGCGACGACCGCGGCATGGCTTGTCATGCCGCCGCGCGCGGTGACGATCGCGACCGCCGCGTGCATGCCGTGAATGTCCTCAGGGCTCGTCTCGACGCGGACAAGGATGACCTTGCGCCCGTCCTGCGCGAGACGCTCGGCTTCGTCGGCGGAGAAAACGACCTCGCCGGAGGCCGCTCCGGGCGAGGCGGGAAGCCCTGACAAGACGAGATCGCGCGGTGCTTTCGGATCAAGCGTCGGGTGGAGCAGTTGATCGAGCGAATGCGGATCGACGCGCATCGCCGCTTCGCTTTCGCTGATAAGGCCTTCGCGGCAAAGGTCGACGGCGATCTTCAGCGCCGCTTTCGCGGTGCGCTTGCCGTTGCGGGTCTGCAGCATCCAGAGTTTCCCGCGTTCGACGGTGAACTCGATGTCCTGCATGTCGCGATAGTGTTTTTCGAGCTTGGCGAAGATCGCCGACAGCTCGGCGAAGGCTTGCGGCATCGCCTCTTCCATCGACGGCGCGGCCTCGCCCATCTTTTCTCGCGCGCGTTTCGTCAGCGTCTGCGGCGTCCTGATGCCGGCGACGACATCCTCGCCTTGCGCGTTGATCAAGAACTCGCCGTAGCGATAGCTCTCGCCAGTCGAGGGATCGCGGGTGAAGGCGACGCCGGTCGCCGACGTCTCGCCCATATTGCCGAACACCATCGCCTGCACGTTGACCGCCGTGCCCCAGCTCTCCGGGATGTTATGGAGGCGCCGATAGACTTCCGCGCGGTCATTGCGCCACGAGCCGAAGACGGCGCCGATCGCGCCCCAGAGCTGCTCCTTCGGGTCTTGTGGAAATTCGCGACCGAGCCGGGTCCTGACCGCGCCCTTATAGCCGCCGATCACCGACTTCCAGTCGTCGGCTTTTAGGTCGGTGTCGAGGAAGTAGTCGCGTTCCTCCTTGTATGTCTCGAGAATTTCCTCGAAGGCGTGGTGATCGACTTCAAGGACGACGTTCGAATACATCTGGATGAAACGGCGATAGCTGTCATAGGCGAAGCGCGCGTCGCCGGAGAGCTTGGCAAGGCCTTCGACAGTCTCGTCGTTGAGGCCGAGATTGAGGACCGTATCCATCATCCCCGGCATTGACGCGCGCGCGCCCGAGCGCACCGAGACAAGCAGCGGATTGGCGCGATCGCCGAAGGTCTTGCCGACATGCTTGCCGATCGCGGCGAGCGCCTTTTCCACCTCGCCCGCCAGCGCTTCGGGGTATTTCCGGCCGTTTGCGTAGTAAGCGGTGCAAACCTCGGTCGTGATGGTGAAGCCCGGCGGCACCGGGAGCCCGAGATTGGACATCTCGGCGAGGTTGGCGCCCTTGCCGCCAAGCAGGGTGCGCATCGACGTGTCGCCATCCGCGGTTCCGGCGCCGAACGCATAAACGAGTTTCGCCATGATGGTTTCGCGCGCTCTCCCCCGGGGCCGGCTTTGCGCCCGGCCTATGGTTACCCGTGCAATCGCCGTGCCTCGTCCCGGCCGCTGCTCACGCTGGGCGCCGGCCGCAAGTCGAGCCGGCGCCTGACGATCTCGGGTGTCGCCCGCCGGTCTAGGGCGCCCAGGCCGCAAGGCCAAGGCCGAAATCGCCGCACCGCGTCAAAGCACACGGTCGGCGCCGGTCTCGGCCGCGTTGACTGTCCGGCGCGTTCGCCCTGCGGGCGCCCCGGGGCGACGCTGCGCCGTGAACTCACCGGCGCCCGCCCGGACGGCCGGCGGGCGGGCGACGCGCAAAGGCCGTCCCGGTACGGATGATCTGGCGCCGTCGGCGGCAAGGGCTCGCGGCGCGGCGGGACCGCCGGGGACCGGACCTGGCGCACCGCCCCAAGACCGCTGCATGGTCGTGTGGTAAAGGCCGGGAAGCAGGGGCGCGCCAAATTGAGCCCAAATGTGGAATGGCCGAAAATGACCAGGCCGTCTTGCAGGAGCCGCCCATGAGTGAAGTCATCGTCGAACTGACGGGCGGCGTGCTCGCGCTGACCATGAACCGGCCCGAAGCGCTGAACGCGTTCAACCCGCCGCTGCTGACGAAACTGACCGCGGCGATTCGCAAAGCCTCGACCGACAGCGAAGTCGGCGTCATCGTCCTTTCGGGGGCGGGGCGCGCGTTCTCTGCGGGCGTCGATCTGAAACTTCTACAGTCGATGACGTTTGAAGCGGGGCGCCTCGGCGGCGCGTTCGACGGCGAGGCGGCCGAAGCCGCAAGCGCCATCCGGCGCTGTTTAAAGCCGGTCGTCGCCAAGGTGCACGGCGCCTGTTTCACCGGCGCGCTCGAACTTGCGCTGCATTGCGATTTCATCTTCACGACGGCCGACGCGAAATTCGGCGACACGCATGCCAAGTGGGGCCTTCGTCCGACCTGGGGCATGAGCCAGAATCTCGCCCGCGCGATCGGGGTCCGGCGCGCGCGCGAGCTGTCCTTCACGGCGCGGGCCTTCACCGGCGCCGACGCCGCGCGCTGGGGCCTCGCCAATGAAGCGCTCGCCGGCGAGGCGGCGCTCGATGCGCATGTCGCGGCGCGGGCTGCGGAAATCGCGGCGGGAAGCCGCGGCGCGGTCAGCGCCTATAAGAAGCTTTACATGCTGCACGAGGAGAACCGCCCGCTCGAGGAAGCGCTGGCGGCGGAAGTTGACCTCGAATTCCCGGAGATCGACGATACGCAAAAGCGCCTGAAAGGATTTGGACGGTGAAGCCGCTGCTTGTCGATGTCGTCGCCGATATTGTTTGCCCGTGGTGCTATGTCGGCGTGCGGTCATTTCTCGCGGCGCGCGAGGCGCTCGCGGACGAATTCAAGGTCACGGTCCGTTACAGGCCCTATCAGCTCAGTCCGGACATGCCCGCCGGCGGCGTCGACCGGCGCGCTTATTACGCGCGCAAATTTCCGGACAAGGCGCGTCTGGCCGCCGCCCGCGAGGCGATCCGCGCGAACGCGCGCGAAAGCGGCTTTGATTTCGATCCGTCAGCGCCGCCGCATTTGCCGAACACGCTGAAGGCGCATCAGCTGATCGCCGCCGCACAGGAATTTAACTTGCAAGAACGCGCGGCGCTTGCGCTTTATCAGGCCTACTGGGACGGGCTTGAGGATATCGGCGACGATGAAACGCTGGTCGCGATCGGCGCGAGGATCGGAATGAGCCGGGCGAGCGTCCTCTCCGCGCTGTCGAGTGCGGGCCCCGCCGTCGCGGCCGAAGCCGACGCCTTTCGCCGTGCGGGGGTCTCTGGCGTGCCGACGTTTATCGTCGGCGAACGCACCGGTTTTTCCGGCGGCATGGCCCCTGCATCCATGATCGCCGCGCTGAAGGAAGCCGCACGCCGCAGCGAAGGAGCTTAGGCATGAGAATGTTTGCCCTGACGATTGCAGCGGCGGCCTTCGCCAGTTCCGGTGCGCGCGCCGGCGACAGCGCCTGGCTCGCCGACGCGATCTCTTCAGCCCGGTCGGGCGCCGTCATCGACATTCCGGCCGGGGACTACGATCTTACGGATCAGAAAATCTATAAGTCGATCACGCTGAAAGGATCGGCCGACGGCAAGACCGTCTTTCGTTCCGCCGCCGTGACGGAGAAAGGCATTCTCGTCCCGCTGACCGGCGTCGATCTGCGCGTTGAGAACATCACGTTCTCCGGCGCGAAGTCATGGGACCGGAACGGCGCCGGCGTCCGGCATGAGGGGCGCAATCTCACCCTCGTCAATTGCCGCTTTATCGGCAATGAAGACGGCGTCTTGTCGACCGGCGACAAGAACGGGAACATCGTCATCGAGCGCTCTCTCTTCCGCGAGAGCGGTTTTGGCGACGGCCAGAGCCACGGCGTCTATGTCGACGGGGCCGCGCTCGTTGACGTGCGCGACAGCAAGTTCGTCAGCACAAGGATCGGCCACCACCTGAAAAGCCTGTCGAAGCGAACCATCGTGCGCGGCACGACGTTCGACGACGGCCACGGGCGCGGCAGTTACGCGATCGACGCCTCGCGCGGCGGCGCGCTGATCGCCGAGAACAACGTCTTCATCCAGGCGAGCGACGCCGAGAACTGGGCGATCATCAATTATGACCTGACGCGCGGCGGCGCCGCTGACGGCGTCACCATCGCCGAAAACCGCGTCATCAATCGATTTCAGGGCGGGGTGTTCCTGCGGAACGACACCAAGCTGCAGCCGGTCATGCGCGCCAACACGATTGAAAATCTCGGAAAAAAACCGCTGGCGCTCACCAACCCCGGCTCGCCCGCCCCGCGTGATAATTGATGTTCTTTCATAACGCTTGACGCGCGCGCCGCTGCTCCTTCTATTATCGCTCGCGACTTTGCCTGGCCTTTCGAACGCTTTTCTCGCCGTCTCAAACGCCTGCCAAGTTGCTGCGCTGCGGCGCTCGATCCTGCGCCGCCCCCACGACGCCTGACAGGAGACAAGGATGGCGACCGGAAAGGTGAAATGGTTCAACGAGACCAAAGGCTACGGGTTCATCACGCCCGACGCCGGCGGCAAAGATGTTTTCGTGCATATCTCCGCCGTGCAGAAGGCGGGCCTCACTGGCCTTAAGGACAATCAGAAGGTGAGTTTCGATCTCGCCGACGAGCGCGGCAAGACGTCCGCGTCGAATCTAAAGCTGCTCTAGCCAGCGAAAGAAAGTCTTCAGGGAGTAAGCGCGCCGGCCTCCGAAAGAGAGGCCGGCGCTTTTTTTCGTCAGAAATTTCCGGTCAGCGAGACCTTGATGTTGCGCCCCGGCAGCGGAACGACATCTTTCAAAAAGGAAGTATGGAGACGCACTTCCTCGTTTGACAGGTTGAGCGCCGACACGCGCAACGCGAGCGGGCTGTCGCCGCCCATTGGTCGCAGCGTCAGATAGAGATTGTACTGCGTGTAACTGTCCGTCGGCAGTTCGTCGAATCCGGTTCGCTCCTGTTTCGCCGCGTAGTCGACCTCGCCGCGCAGGTCGGCGAGCGGCGAGCGCGCCTCAATCGCAAACAGACCCGAGAACGGGGGAATACGCGGGAGATCGCCGGTCGAAGAAGCGTCCGCCGTCGCGCGCACATAATCGGCGGCGAGATGAGTGTGGAAGTGGACAGCGCCGGCGTGAAACAGTTCCGCCTCCAACTCGGCCTCGAAACCTTTGAACGTCGCGTCCGTGGCGACGTATTCAAAGATCGGAAACAGCTCCCCGTCCACGTCGGCGTCGAGGCCGGTCGCGTTTTCGAAGATGAAATCCTTATACGACGTATAAAATCCGTTGACCGTCAGCGAAACCGCTTCATCGCCGATTCTGGCCGTCGCTTCGACGCCGCGGGCGGTCTCGATCCCGAGCGCGGCGTCGCCGACCTCGAACGAGCTGGTCGCGAGGTGGAGGCCGTCGGAGAAAAGCTCCTCCGGCGACGGCGCGCGTTCAGTTCTAAGGCCGGTGACGCCGAAGAAAAGCCAGTCCGCCGGTTTGACGCTCGCGCCGGCGCTCAGCGAGACCGCGTTGAAACTAAGATCGGCGCCGATGTCGTCCGCGCGATGGTTCGTGCGCTCGTAGCGCCCGCCGACTTCGATGCGGAACGGGCCAGTTTGATATTCCTTGAGCGCGAAGACGCCGTATTGGCTCGTGTCATTCGGCGGCAGAAACGCTTCATCGCCGATGGCGGCGAAATCGCGGACGCGCCACTGAAATCCCACCGCGCCGTTGAGCGCGCCGGCCCCTAAATTGACGGTCTTGTCGACGAGTTCCAGGCGTCCTTCGACCCCTTCATTGGCGAACACCGTGCCGGGCGCGCCGTCGGGCTCAAATTCCGTATGCGTATAATCGCCGTAACCGACGCGCAGCGTCGCTTTCTTGAACAGAACGAGGTCGGCTTCGAGCGCGCTGTTGAAGTCGATCCGGCGCTGGCGAAGATCGATGCTGGGGCCGGTTCCGTCGGGAAGCGCCTCTTCGCTGCCCGGGATGAAATAGAGCGAATCGATCGCTGTTCCGGAAACGCCGGCAAAGCCGCCCGCGAACACATAAGAGACGCCCGCAGAGCCGGTTTTCGACGTCGCGCTGGAGCTCGGCAACACGTCTCTCGTCGTGTCGGCGCCAGGCCCCATCGCGTCGACGGCGCGCCGCCGCGCGGAATGCGCAAAGCCGGGAATTTCGTAATTCTCGTTGTTCCGATATCCGCCCTCGCCATGAAAGACGAGGCCGCCCTCGCCGATCTTGGCGAGCGTCACGTCAAATCCGCCCGCCGCCTCGACGCCGTCATCGACGCTTGAAAGCCCGACGCGGATCGCGCCGCCCACGCCATTCTCGGGAAGCGCGTCCGGGATGCGGCCCGAAAACACGTTGACGACGCCGCCTGCAGCGGACGACCCGTATAGCAGCGTGCCGGCGCCGCGCACGATTTCGATGCGTTCGGCCGTCGCCGGTTCGATTGCGACGGCATGATCGACGCTGGTCGCTGAGGCGTCGTTCGAGCCGATGCCATTGTCGAGAATACTGATGCGGTCGCCGCCGAGACCGCGAATGACGGGGCGCGACGCGCCTGGCCCGAAAAAGGTCGATGAAATGCCGGGCTGGCGCCGAAGCGTCTCGCCGATCGAACCTTCGAGATCGCGGGCGAGTTCATCGCCTGACAGCACGGTGACGCCGCCGACTGTTTCCGCCACGCGCCGCTCCAGCGGCGAGGCGGTGACGATGATTTCGTCGCGCGCAGCGTCTTCCTGAGCGAGCGCTGACGAGACAGAAAAAAGAGAAAGGACCGACGCGGACGCCGACAGGCAAAGCGGGATTTTCATGGAACAGGCCTAAAACTGATCGATTGAAACTGACGCCCGCGGCTGGCGTCCCCCAAGCGGGATCGCCGGCCGGCAGGCGCGACGGCTTTCAAGGGATCAAACGATCGGTGGGGCCCGCGGGCTCGCGGCGCGAACCGCGATCTCGGTCAGAAGCGCCGCCGGAATGGCAGTCTTGCCCGCCTCAAGGCGGGAAGCGGGAATAGCGATTTTCAGCGCGCCGGCGGCGGGATCGTCGGCGGCGGCGCCCGCCAGACAGAAGGCGCATTCGGCGGCCGAGTGGCCCTGAAGATCATCGACCGGCGAGGCGGCATGGGCCGCGAACAGCGCCTGCGCGACAAGGAAAAAGAATGCAGCCGCGACGGCGAAAAACGGTCTCATCGACCGCCCGCCCGAGCGCTTGGCGAATATGCTTGTCGCCCCATTCATGGCGCGAAGATTAGCACGCACGATATTTTGTCACAATCGGCGCCCTAGCGCCCGCTCCACCCCCTGAGGCAGGACCCCAGCGCGACGCTGACCCTTCCTCGCCATTCATCGAGGAGGTCAGCGTTCGTCCGCCGCCGGACGCCGAAGCGGCGCAACAGCTCCGTCCGCGGCGAGGTCGCCCCCCCGAAGGTCGCGGCGACTTTCGGGAACCAGTAATCGACGCTGGCGCTGATCTCGGCCTGGGCGGCGCTCCCGCGCGCGCCGATCGCATCAAGGCCTTCAACGCCAAGCTCGGCGTGGCGCTGTTCGCGCGGCAGGATCGCGCGGAATGTTTCGGCGAGCGGCTGATACGACATCACTGCGTAATCGCCGAGTTGGATGACCGTCGCCGTTCCCATCAGCACGTTCAAGACGACAGAGTCCGTCCAGCCGGCGATCGGATAGTGAAAGACGTTGAGCCGCATGTCGCCTGCCTGACGCGTCAAACCGATGTCGTCATGGCGCCCGACGCGCGCGGCCCAGGGATGGACGTTTTGGTAGCGTGCGACATTGGCCCCGAAGGCGCCCATGAGTTTCAAGATGCGTTCGGCATGATCGAGTTTTTCGAGCACGATGCGCGAAGCGGCGATGCGTTCCTTCACGCCGGGCGCAAGATTGATGCAGTCGGCGAAACCCGCAGCGCCCGCAAGTTCTGAATCGACGAAACTCGCCATCAGGCGCAAGAGCTCTGCGCGGTACCGCGGCGGCGCGTTGCCGGGCGCCGAGAGTTTCCCGCCGCGCGCAAGGTAGTCGAAGATATCGCTGTCGTCGCTCATCTACTGATCGTAATCGACGGTGATCGCCGCTGTAAGCGAGCGGCTCTGACAAGTGAGGATATAGCCGCGTTCGACCTCATAGTCTTCAAGCGCGTAATTCGCATCCATCTCGACGTCGCCCTCGATGAGTTTCGCCCGGCAGGTCGAGCAGACGCCCGCTTTGCAAGCGAAGGGCGCGTCGATTGCGGCGGCGAGCGCGGCGTCGAGGACGGTCCGCCCCTCGGGGATCGCGATCGTTCGCGCGGCGCCGTCAAGGATGATCGTCGCGGTCGCGGCGCCTTCATGCGCGCGCGGGGCGCTCGCCGTTTTCGGCTTGGCGCGGCCCGTGCGGGGACTTGAGAACAACTCGAACTTGATCGCAGTTTCGGGAAGCCCGTGCGCCTTCAAGGCGTCAGCGACCGCCAGCATCATCGGCTCGGGCCCGCAGATGAAAGCAAGATCGGCGGACTTGACGTCCACCCAGCGCGAGAACAGCGCCTCGCACTTCTCGCGGTCGAGGCGGCCCGAAAAAAGCTCGATCTCGCCCGCTTCGCTCTCGAGGATATGGACGATGTTGAGCCGGCCGAGATGGAGGTTTTTCAAATCCTCCAGCTCCTCGCGGAACATGATCGCCGACGTCGAGCGGTTGCCGTAAATAAGCGTGAAGGACGATTTCGGCTCGCGCGCCATCACGGTGCGGATGAGGCTGATCATCGGCGTGACGCCCGATCCGCCGGCGAAGCCGAGATAGCGGCGCGCGCGCTCCGGCTCGAGGCCGCAGTGAAAATTCCCCATCGGCGCCATCGCTTCAAGCGTGTCGCCGACTTTCACCTCGTCGTTGACGAAACTGGAGAACCACCCCGCCTCGACGCGCTTGACGCCGACGCGCAAGATCCCGTCATCGATTCCGGCGCAGATCGAATAGGACCGGCGCACCTCCTCGCCGTCGAAGACGCGGCGGAAGGTGAGGTATTGGCCTTGTACGAAGCGAAAGGCGTCGCACGCATCGTCCGGCGGCGCCAGCGTCAGCACCACGGCGTCACGCGTATCGCGGCGCACGTCGGTGACGGTGAGCGGGTAAAATTGCGCCACGTCAGAACCGCTTGAAATAGTCAAAAGGCTCCAGGCATTCGGCGCACCGATACGCCGCCTTGCACGGGGTCGAGCCGAAGCGGCTCACCTCTTCAATGCTGCCTGAGCCGCAGCGCGGGCAGGCTTTCGGCGCATTGCGGACCGCAGCGCCGGCGCACGCCGCGCCCTCCGGCGGCGCGACGCCGAACGCGCGCAGTTTCTCGCGGCCCGCCGGCGAAATCCAGTCTGTCGTCCAGGCCGGCGAAATCTGCGTTTTGATCCGTACCCGTGCTATTCCCTTCCGCCGCAGCGCCTCTTCTATCGACATCGCGATGACCGACGTCGCAGGACATCCCGAATAGGTTGGCGTCACGGTGACGACGACGCCGTCCGGTTCGACATCGACCGCCCGCACGATGCCAAGGTCGTTGACCGTCAGCACGGGGATTTCCGGATCGGGAACGTCATCGAGCCAGCGCCAGATTTCCGCCGCGCCGGGTTTTTCGTCGATCACCGTCACCATGCCGCCCCCGGATAGGCGCGCTGGAGCCACTGCATCTCCGCGAGGAGGCGGCCGAACGCTTCGGTATGGCGGCCGGCTTTCCCGCCGGTGCGCGCTGGCGCGGCGGGAAGCGCCAGCGTCGCATCGGCGGTTACGGCGGCGACCGTAGAGTTGAAATTTCTGGCGACGTCGCTGAGCGCGGGGCCGAACCCGGCGGCGGCGATCGCCTCATCGATTTCGTCGGCCGCAGTCATCTCGCCGGCGAAAGGAAAGAGAAAATCAAGCGCGGCCTGCATCCGCGCCCGGCTTTGCGCCGTGCCGTCGCCAAGGCGGAGAACAAGCCCGGTTGAGCGGTCGACGTGGTAGTCGACTTCCTTCAGGCATTTCTCCGCGATCGCGGCGACGCGAGGCTCCACCGAGGCGCAAAGCGCCTTCAGCATCGGCCGGTGCCAGACGTCGAACAGGAACTGGCGCATCAGCGTCTGGCCGTAATCGCCGTTCGGCTGTTCGACGAGGAGGACGTTGCGGAATTCCCGGTTGTCGCGAAGGAAGGCAAGATCGTCGGCGCTGCGGCCCTTGCCTTCAACCTCGCCCGCGAGCGTGAGCCACAGCTTCGCCTGGCCGATGAGATCAAGCCCGACATTCGCCATCGCGATGTCTTCTTCAAGAACGGGCGCATGCCCGCACCAGGCCGACACCCGCTGGCCGAGAATGAGCGCATTGTCACCCATCCGTAGCGCAAGTTCGAAAAGCGCTGGCGTCGTCACATGTGCCCCACGTCATCCGGGATGTCGTAGAAAGTCGGGTGGCGATAGATTTTCGCGTTCGACGGTTCGAACAGCGCTTCCTTGTCGCCGGGCGCCGAGGCGACGATGTCCGCGGCCTTCGCCACCCAGATTGAGACGCCTTCATTGCGGCGGGTGTAAACATCACGCGCGTTCTTGATCGCCATTTCAGCGTCCGGCGCATGAAGGCTGCCGACATGGCGGTGCGCCTGCCCATGCTGGCCGCGGATAAAGACTTCAAAGAGGGGCCATTCGGCTGACATCGCGCCCTACTCCGCCGCCATCTTGCGGGCCGCCTGCTTTTTCGCGTGCGCCATCAGGCCTTCGCGGAACCAGGCCCCGTCGTCCCAGGCCTTCCGCCGCGCCGCCATGCGCTCGGCGTTGCACGGACCGTTGCCCTTGAGGACCTCGTAGAATTCCGTCCAGTCGATCGCGCCGAAATCATAGCCGCGCTTCACCGGGTTCCATTTGAGCGCGGGGTCTGGAACCTTGAGGCCGATAAACTCCGCCTGCGGCACGGTCTGATCAACGAATTTCTGGCGCAATTCATCGTTCGAGTTCTGCTTGATTTTCCACGCCATCGATTGCGCGGAATGAACACTGTCGCCGTCAGAAGGACCGAACATCATGAGGGATGGCCACCACCACCGGCCCAGCGCATCCTGCGCCATTTCGCGTTGCGCGTCGTTCCCGCGCGCGAGCGCCATCATAATCGCATAGCCCTGGCGCTGGTGGAAACTTTCTTCCTTGCAGATGCGGATCATCGCGCGGCTGTATGGGCCGTAGGAACAGCGCTGCAGAGGCACCTGGTTCATGATCGCCGCGCCGTCGACGAGCCAGCCGATGGCGCCGATGTCAGCCCAGGTGAGCGTCGGATAGTTGAAGATCGAGGAGTACTTCGCCTTCCCCGCCAGCAATTGCTCCGTCATCTGGTCGCGGCTGATCCCGAGCGTTTCCGCCGCGCAATATAGATAGAGACCGTGGCCCGCTTCGTCCTGCACTTTTGCAAGGAGGATCATCTTGCGGTCGAGCGTCGGCGCGCGGCCGATCCAGTTGCCTTCCGGCAATTGGCCGACAATCTCTGAATGCGCATGCTGCGAGATCTGGCGGATGAGGGTCTTGCGATAGCCCTCCGGCATGAAGTCCTTCGCCTCGATTTTGATATCGGCGTCGACTTTTTCCTGAAAGGCGCGCTCTTCAGGCGCCATTTCATCGAGCGATTTCACCCGCTCGCCCGTCGATTTCACTTCCTGCGCGTACATCAACGCACTCCCGTTCCAGACCTCTTGTATAATTCCCTGACCGATCGGTCAATGAATTATTGCGGCGCACCGACCGTGATTTTTCAGCGCTCACCGCGCTCTTCTGGGACTTGAATTGGTCCATAGGTGACAACGCCTGAGCCGCGGCTGACGGTCACGGACTGATAATTGCCGTTCGAATAAGTATAATTGTAAACGATAATGTTGGCGTCAGAGTAAATCAAGGTGACAGTCGTCGGCTGGTCGAACGACGACGCTTCTGCTCTGGCCTGCAAAAGATCTTCCAGACTGACTTGATCAAGCGGCGTGACCCGAAAATCAACGATGACGCCATCGACAACCGAAACGCGGGCCAGTCCCATGTCGCGGCCGGTCTTTTCGTCCTTGACAATGCGCCGCTCAATACTGACCTGCGGCGTCGCGGCGTTGGCTGGCGATCCGGCCAAAACAGGACGCGGCGCGCTTTCGGCGCCAGACGCCGAAAGAAAACACAAAACGCAGACCGTACTTGTTACAATCGCAGGGCCCGAGCGTCGGTACTTTGCCGATCGTCTTAAAATCATCGCAGCCTACAGCTTTCGAATGAAATATAGGCTGCGTTCCCCCCCAATTTGTCAAATCACGATCTCCTTCTTGCGTCTCAACGCCGGTTTTCGGTCGGCCGCCTTCTGACGCCGGATCGTTTTCTTTTTGCGGCCTACACCCGCTCAATCACGCATGCGATCCCCTGCCCGACGCCAATGCACATTGCGGCCAGCGCATAGCGGCCTTTTCGGCGATGAAGTTCCTCGGTCGCCGTCAGAATGAGCCGCGCGCCCGACATGCCGAGCGGGTGGCCGAGAGCGATGGCGCCGCCGTTGGGGTTCACGAGTTCCGCATCGTCCGCGAGGCCGAGTTCGCGCATTGACGCGAGCGCCTGTGAGGCGAACGCCTCATTAAGCTCGATGACGGACATGTCGGCGACGGATAGTTTCGCCTTGGCGAGCGCGGCCTTCGACGCCGGCGCCGGGCCAAAGCCCATGATGCGAGGGCTGACGCCGGCGACCGCGCCGGTGACGACGCGCGCGCGCGGCGTGAGGCCGTAGCGTCTCGCAGCGGCTTCCGACGCGACGATCATCGCCGCCGCGCCGTCATTGACGCCTGAGGCGTTGCCCGCAGTGACGACGCCGTCCTTCCTCACAAAGGGCTTGAGCGCGGCGAGCGCCTCGATCGTCGTCTCGCGCGGATGCTCGTCCTTCGCGACGATGACAGGGTCGCCCTTGCGCTGCGGGATCGTGACGGGGACGATCTCGGCGGCGAGGCGCCCGGATTTCTGCGCCGCGCTCGCTCGCATCTGCGAGCGGAACGCGAAGGCGTCCTGATCGGCGCGCGAGACGTTAAAGTCCACAGCGACGTTCTCCGCCGTTTCCGGCATCGAATCGATTCCGTATTGCGCCTTCATCAACGGATTGACGAAACGCCAGCCGATCGTCGTGTCAAACACTTCGGCGCTGCGCGAGAACGCCTCTGTCGCCTTGCCCATCACGAAGGGCGCGCGCGACATCGATTCAACGCCGCCCGCGATCATCAAGTCGGCGTCGCCAGCCTTGATCGCGCGCGCGGCGATCATCACCGCGTCCATGCCCGAACCGCACAGGCGGTTGACGGTCGTCCCTGGCACCGTCTCGCCAAGCCCCGCCAGCAGCGCCGCCATGCGCGCGACATTGCGGTTATCCTCGCCCGCCTGATTGGCGCATCCGAAGACAATGTCTTCGAGCGCGGTCCAGTCGACGTTAGGATTGCGCTCTGTCAGCGCGCGAAGCGGAACCGCCGCGAGATCGTCCGCCCTGACGGACGACAACGCGCCGGCATAGCGGCCGATCGGCGTGCGGGCGGCGTCGCAGATAAAGGCGTCAGTCATTGTTCGTCTCCACCACAGCCCCGCCCGACGTGCGCGAGAGGCCTTGAAACACCGCGACGACGCGGCCGTCTTCGCCGGTGACGCGCACCGTGTAAACGCCGGTGCGCCCTTGCGCCGATTCCTCGCGCGCCTCGGCGGTCAGTTCTTCTCCCAATCGGCCGGGCGACAGGAAGCTGATCGAGGCGTGTTGCGCGAAGGTCTTCACATTGCGCGAATTGCAGGCCCAGGCGAAAGCGGTGTCCGCGAGCGAGAAGATGATCCCGCCATGACAGGTTTCCAGCCCATTCAGCATGTCGGCGCGCACAACCATCGAGCAGCGCGCCCACCCCTCGCCGGCGCCGTCGAGCGCCAGCCCCAATAAATCGGACGACGCCTCCGTCGCTCGCAAGGCCTTCGCGACCGCAAGGCCCAATTCCTCTTTCATCGGATCGCGCATCTCGTCCCTCGGTTCATTGACCGACCGCTTGTTCAATTATATGAACCGCCAAGCCAAGGCAACGCGAGGCGGCGATGGCGTTCGAGACGATCATATTCTCGATGGACGGCGGCGCGGCGCGCCTCACCCTCAATCGCCCGGACCGCCTCAATTCCTTCACCGTCAAGATGCATGAGGAAATCGCCGCGGCGCTAGACGCGATCGACGCGGACAAGACTGTCCGTACACTGTTCATCACCGGCGCCGGCCGGGGCTTTTGCGCCGGGCAGGATCTGTCGGACCGCGCCGTTTCGCCGGGCGGGGCGAGCGTCGATCTCGGCGAGTCGGTCGAGAAGCGCTACAATCCCCTGATCCGGCGCCTCACATCCCTGCCGATGCCGGTCGTCGCCGTCGTCAATGGCGTCGCGGCCGGCGCCGGCGCCTCGCTCGCTTTCGCGGCGGATATCGTCATCGCCGCGCGCTCGGCGAAATTTATCATGTCGTTCGCGAATATCGGCCTCGTGCCTGACTCCGGAAGCTCCTGGGCGCTGCCGCGATTGGCGGGACAGGCGCGCGCGCTTGGCCTTGCGCTGACGGGCGAGCCCCTTCCCGCGGAAACGGCGGCCGATTGGGGCCTCATCTGGAAATGCGTCGATGACGACAGGCTTGTCGAGGAGACGGACGCGCTCGCCCAGAGATTCGCCAGCGCGCCGACGCGCGGCCTTGCGGAAACGAAGAAGCTCATGCGCGGCGCGTTCTCGCGCCCGCTCGATGCGCAGCTCGACCTCGAACGCGACAGAATGCGCGAGCTTGGCCGGTCTGAGGATTACAGCGAAGGCGTCGATGCTTTTTTGAACAAGCGCAAGCCGGTTTTCAAAGGCAGGTAATGAAACCGCTCACCCCCGCGAAAGCGGGGATCCCCGTTTTCATGGTGATGAGCGGGTGGATAAGGCAAGGAGTTAAGACCGTGTCCGTGATTTCGCTCCAAAGCTACGCGCTCGGAAAATGGGCCAGCGGGGCCGGCGCTGAGACGCGCATCGCTTCCGCGGTGACGGGCGAGCCGGTCGCAGCGTTCGCCGCCGCGCCGCTCGATTTTCACGCGATGGCGGGTCATGCCCGCGCGGTCGGCGGTCCGGCTCTCCGCAGACTGACGTTTCTGGAACGCGCGGCGATTGTGAAGGCCCTTGGTCAGGCGATCATGGACCGGAAGGAAGAGCTATACGCCCTCAACTTCATGACCGGCGCGACGCGCAAGGACGGCTGGATCGACATTGAAGGCGGAGCCGGAACGCTCTTCTCGATGGCGTCAAAGGCCAAGCGCGAGCTTCCCGACGACGTTATCCTCATCGACGGCGCGGTCGAGCAGATCTCGCGCGAGGGAAGCTTTGTCGCACAGCATGTGATGACGTCGCTGAAGGGCGTCGCGGTCCACATCAACGCCTTCAACTTCCCCGTCTGGGGCATGCTTGAAAAGCTCGCCGTTTCGCTGATCGCGGGCGTTCCCGCCATCGTGAAGCCCGCAACCGCCACCGCCTATCTCGCCGAGGCGGCGTTCCGTATCCTGATCGACACCGGCAAGGTCCCGGCGGGCGCGCTGCAGCTCGTCATCGGTTCGACTGGCGATTTGTTCGATCACCTCACCGGTCAGGACGTCGTTTCTTTCACCGGCTCGGCGACGACGGCCGCCAAGCTGAAAAGCCACCCCGTCATCATTCGCGAGAGCGTGCGGTTCATTTCCGAGCAGGACAGCCTCAACGCCGCGATGCTGGCGCCTGACGCAGACGCCGGCGCGCCGGAATTCCAGCTCTTCGTCAAGGAAGTCGTGCGCGAGATGACGGTGAAGGCCGGGCAGAAATGCACCGCCATCCGCCGCGCGCTCGTTCCCGCCGCCCTCATTGACGCCGCCGAGAAAGCGATTTCGGAAGGGCTCGCAAAAACGACGGTCGGCGATCCGGCGCGCGAGGAGGTGCGCATGGGCGCGCTCGTCAGCCTCGGCCAGCGCGCCGATGTCGAGGCGCGGCTCGCCGACTTGTCGCGCGAGACGCGCGTCGCCTACGCTGCAAAACCGGCGCTGATCGGCGCCGACGAGCGCGGCGCTTTCGCCTGTCCGACGCTGCTGAGATGTGACGATCCCGACCGCGCCAAGGCCGTGCATGAAGTCGAAGCCTTCGGCCCGGTCGCGACGCTGATGCCTTACAAATCGCTCGATAACGCGATCGCGCTTCTCAATCGGGGCGGCGGATCGCTCGTGATGTCGCTGTTCACCCATGACGCGGAGATCGCGCGCGAGGTCATCCTTGGGGCAGGCTCGTTCCACGGCCGCGTCATCGTCATCGACCGCGACTGCGCGAGGGAGCAGACCGGGCACGGGTCGCCCTTGCCGGTTCTCGTGCATGGCGGGCCGGGACGCGCGGGCGGCGGCGAGGAAATGGGCGGCATGCGCGGGCTCGCCCACTACATGCAGCGCACCGCCGTTCAAGGATCGCCCGCCGTCTTGCGCGCCGTGACGGGCCGCTGGGTCAAGGGCGCGGGCGTCGAGAAAGAGAAGCCGCACCCTTTCCGCTACCGTTTCGGCGAGCTTGCGATCGGCAAGACGATCGAGACGGCGGCTCGAACGATCTCGCTCGATGATATCGAGCATTTCGCGCATTTCACCGGCGACACGTTCTACGCCCACATGGACGAGGCGGCGGCGAAGGCGAACCCGTTCTTTCCGGGCCGCGTCGCGCATGGTTATCTCATCCTTTCCTTCGCTGCAGGCCTCTTCGTCGATCCCGCGCCCGGCCCCGTGCTCGCCAATTACGGCCTCGACGAATTGAGGTTCCTGACGCCCGCCTCGCCCGGCGATTCGATCCGTGTACGTCTGACCGCGAAGGCGAAGAAGAAGCGCAATGACGACTATGGCGAGGTGAAATGGGACGTGATGGTGCTCAATCAGAAAGACGAGACCGTCGCGACCTATGAACTGCTGACGATGAACGCGATTTAGCCATGACGTTGCAGGGATACGCCCCCCTCCTCGACGACGGCGAGAAGCTGTCTCGCGCTGAATTGCAGTCGCTGCAATTGCAACGACTCAAGGCGATGCTTGCGCACGCCTACGAGAACTCGCCGCATTACCGGCGGGCGTTCGACAAGGCGGGCGTCGCGCCGGGCGATCTCGGTGCGCTCGCCGATCTTGCGCGTTTCCCCTTCACGACGAAAGCGGACCTGCGCGACAATTACCCGTTCGGCTTTTTCGCCGTGCCGCAGTCGGCGGTCGTGCGCGTTCACGCCTCGTCCGGCACCACCGGCAAGCCGACGGTCGTCGGCTATTCGAAGCGCGATATCGAGACGTGGGCGGGGCTTGTCGCCCGCTCAATCCGCGCCGCCGGCGGGCGGCCCGGCATGAAGGTCCATATTTCCTACGGGTACGGACTATTCACCGGCGGTCTCGGCGCCCATTACGGCGCGGAGGCGCTCGGCTGCACGGTCATCCCGATGTCGGGCGGGCAGACGGAAAGACAGGTGCAGCTCATCTGCGATTTCGCGCCCGACATCATCATGGTGACGCCGAGCTACATGCTGGCGATCCTCGACGAGTTCAGGCGGCAGGGAATCGACCCGCGAAAATCTTCGCTGAAGATCGGTATTTTCGGCGCCGAACCCTGGACCGAAGCGATGCGGCGCGAAATCGAGGACGCGTTTGCGATCGACGCCGTCGATATCTACGGCCTTTCTGAAGTGATGGGCCCCGGCGTCGCCAATGAATGCATCGAGACGAAGGACGGCCTCACCGTGTGGGAGGATCATTTCTATCCGGAGATCGTCGATCCCGAGACGGGCGCGGCGCTCCCGGATGGGGAACGCGGCGAGCTTGTCTTCACCTCACTGACGAAGGAGGCGATGCCGGTCATCCGCTATCGCACGCGCGACCTGACGCGCCTCCTGCCCGGTTCGGCGCGCGCCATGCGGCGCATCGAGAAAATTTCCGGGCGCGCCGACGACATGCTCATCATTCGCGGCGTCAACGTGTTCCCGTCGCAAGTCGAGGAACTCATTTTGAAGGAGCAGGCGCTCGCCCCGCACTACGTTCTCGAAGTCACGCGTCCGGGCCGCATGGACGAACTCAAAGTCATCGTCGAGGCGCGCGGGGGCGCGGACGATACGGCGCGCACGGCTGCGGCGGCGGCGCTGAAGCATCGCATCAAGACGATGATCGGGGTCTCGGCTGCAATTGAGATTGTCGATCCGAACGGCGTCGAGCGCTCGTTGGGCAAGGCCAGGCGCATTCGCGATTTTCGTCCGAAGGACGCCTGATGGCCCGCACGCAAGCCGAAGACTACGGCGAAAAACGCGCCGCGATCGTCGAGGAAGCGGCGAGGCTCTTCGCGGCCAAGGGCTTCGACGGCGCCTCGCTTGCGGACCTTGCGGACGCGTGCGGCATGTCGAAGTCGCTCTTCTATCATTATTATCCGTCTAAGGAGCAAATTCTCTACGCAGTGATGGACGGGCATATGGCGGCGCTGCTGACCGCGATCGAACCGGCGCCGGGGAGCGATCCGGCGCTCGCTTTGCAGCGTTTTGCGCGCGCGCTCCTTCGGCTCTACGCCGGCGCCGCCGACCGGCAAAAAGTCCTGCTCTATGAACTTGCGCGCCTGCCTGTCGCGGAGCGGCGCCAGATCGTCGCCAAGGAGCGAAAGCTCGTCGCCCATGTCGAAGACATCCTCACGCGCGCCGCGCCGCGGACGGAGAAGGCCGCGCTCCGCGCAAGGGCGATGCTGTTTTTCGGCATGCTGAACTGGACGCATACCTGGTTGAAGCCCGGCGCCGGCCTCTCCCGCGACGAGGTCGCCGATCTTTCAGCGCGAACGATTTTGGCGACGTCCGCTTGATGACGGCGCCGGAAATTCTGGACAGGGCGCGCCGGACGCGCCAGTTTCAGCGCCGTCAGGGAACGGCGGCGGGCATGAAGACGAGGGTTCAACTTGCAATCATCGCGGGCTTGTCGCTCGCGCT
>FSSH01002450.1_pt1 | contig 20038 bp, 24 predicted proteins | sample 1166101 | NCBI WGS metagenome assembly FSSH01 (sample SAMEA32972668, study PRJEB13176) | freshwater metagenome | biome: Drinking water system; feature: Biomass in drinking water that filtered by 0.45 um membrane; material: drinking water | place: USA | collected 2012-12-20 | depth 0 m | reverse complement strand
GCAGAAGCTCAAGCGCTCGCTCGACGCGGCCTTGGGCAAGCTGGCCGACAAGCGCCGCATCCAGGCCCCGCCTCTGCCCGCCGATGCCGCCCTGCCCGGGGACGACCCGGCCTGAGCTTCAGTCCTGTTCCTGCGCCGCTTCCCGGCCCTGCTGGCGGATGATGTTTTCCTGGCGCGCGTCCTCGATGGACATCAGCACCGCGTCGAGGTCGGCCGTGGCGTCGTCGAAGGTGAACTCACCCGTCAGCACGGTGTCGGGACGCAGTTCGCCGCGTTCGTAGAGCGCCCACATTTCCTCGCCGAAGTGCGTGGCCATCAGCTCGGGTGCGAAGCGCGCCAGGCTGGCGCGAAGGTTGTGCACGTCGCGCAGCAGCATCGCGCGCGCGGCGTTGTTGCCCGCCGCGCTCACCACCTGCGGGAAGTCGATGATCACCGGGCCTTCCGGCGCCACCAGCACGTTGTATTCGGACAGGTCGCCGTGGATCAGGCCGATGCACAGCATGCGCACCACGTCGCGCATCAGCTCGTCGTGGAAGCGCAGTGCCTGCGCGTGCTCCAGGTCCACCTCGCCCAGGCGCGGCGCGCTGTGGCCGTCCTCGTCGGTCACCAGCGACATCAGCAGCACGCCGTGGTGGTAGCCGTGCGGCCTGGGAACGCGCACGCCGGCGTCCACCAGCTGGTACAGCGCGTCCACTTCGGTGTTCTTCCAGGCCGTTTCCTGCTCGCGCTTGCCGAACTTGCTGGCCTTGCCGATGGCGCGCGCCTGCCGGCTGCCGCGCACCTTGCGGCCTTCCTGGTACTGCACGCGCGCCTGGAAGCTGCGCTGCGCCATGTCCTTGTAGACCTTGGCGCAGATCACTTCGCCGCCCGCGCGCACCACGTACACGGCGGCTTCCTTGCCGCTCTTGAGCGGACGCAGCACGTCGTCCACCAGGCCATCGTCGACCAGCGGCTGCAGGCCAGGGGGAATCTTCATCGGTTCAGGTTTGCGCAGCGAAGGAGCCGCATTATGGGGCATCGGCGGCCCGCGCCCACGGCAAGGGGTGTATCCTGCCCGGGTCGGCGTTCCCGCCGGCGCGTCCCGCCGACCCGTGCCACGGGCCTCCGCTTCGCCCCCTTTCCTGCGCCAACGCCCGCCACGCGGGTCTCCGGCCCCCTCGAAGCGACCCCATGAGCATCGTGTTCCGTGACGACGACCAGCTCGTCGACCCCAGCGTTTCCTGCGGCGGCTGCGCCGCGGTGTGTTGCCGCCTCACCGTCGTGCTGATGCCCGACGAAACCCAGCCCGCGCACCTGATGGACGTGGACGCGCGCGGCCTGGACGTGATGCGCCGCAGCGCCGACGGCTGGTGCGCCGGCCTCGACCGCGCCACCATGAGCTGCGGCATCTACGAAACGCGGCCCAGCATCTGCCGCAAGTTCCACATGGGCGGCGCCTACTGCCGCGACGAGCGCAAGAGCTACGCGGCCAAGTCGCGCAAGCCGATCCCGATCGTCGCGGTCGGCTGAGCCGCGCGCCGCCTCAGGTGGCGGCCGCCAGCCTGCGGCGCGGCGGCAGCGCGTAGCGGAAGATGCGCGCCAGCACGCCGCCATACTGCTTCCAGAACCCGCCGCTGTTGTAGTGCACGCCGTAGCGCGCGCAGATCTCGCGCACGCGCGGCGCCATCTGCGCGTAGCGCGGCGCCGGCAGGTCCGGGAACAGGTGGTGTTCGATCTGGTGGCTCAGCTGGCCCGTCAGCAGGTGGAACAGACGGCTGCCCTCGAGGTTGCTCGAGCCCTGGATCTGGCGCAGGTACCACTGCCCGCGCGTTTCCTCGGCCACTTCGCGCGGCGTGTAGGTCTGCACCTGTTCGGTGAAGTGGCCGCAGAAGATGATGGCGTTGGTCCACAGGTTGCGGATCAGGTTGGCGGCCAGATTGCCCAGCAGCACCCGCGGCCACTGCCAGAATGCCAGCGCCGGGAACAGCACGTAGTCCTTGAACAGCTGGCGCCCGGCCTTGCGCAGGAACGGCCGCATGCGCTCGCGGAACTCGGCCCGGGGCATGCGCCCCTTGAGGAAGCGGCCGATCTTGATGTCGTGCACCGCCACGCCCCACTGGAAGTTCATCGCCAGCAGCGCGTACCACAGCGGCTGCAGCAGCGTGGCCTTCTTCCAGCGCTGCTGGTCGCTCAGGCGCAGCATGCCGTAGCCGAAGTCGTGGTCCTTGCCGATCACGTTGGTATGGTCGTGGTGCTCGACGTTGTGCGAGTGCCGCCAGTGGTCGCCGTCGCAGACGATGTCCCACTCGTAGGTGGCCGAATGCAGGGACGGGTCGTTCATCCAGTCGTACTGGCCGTGCATCACGTTGTGGCCGATTTCCATGTTCTCGACGATCTTGGCCGTGGCCAGGCTCAGCACGCCCGCGATCCAGCTCAGCGGGCCCCAGCCGAACATCAGCAGGCCGCGGCCGGCGATCGCGCTGCCCTGCACCACGCCGCGCATGCGGCGGATGTGGCGGGCGTCGGATTCACCGACCTGCGCCAGGGTTTCCACGCGCAGGGCGTCGAGCTCGGATTCGAAGGCGGCCAGTTCGTCGCCGTACAAGCGTGTCTTGGTGGTCATGGGTGGCTCCCTGGGGGTCACGGCGCCAGTTCCAGCGCGCTTTGGGGGGTGCTGATGCAAAGTTGGATGAGTTCTTCGCCCGGGCCGGACACTTGGCCGGTGAGCTGGTTGAGCACCGTGCCGCTGAGCTTGCGGCACTGGCAGGTGCGGCAGATNNGCGGCGGCAGCCGAATCGCGGCTGCAGACCCGCGGCTTCGGCGCCGTCGAGCAGGTTCTGGCCGCTGGCCACGTCGAACGCCGCGCCGGCGAACTGCACCGCATGCGACGCGGCGCCGGGCAGCACCGGCGCGGCGCGCCGGCCAAAGCTCTCGCTCACCAGGCGGCCGGCCAGGCCCGCCCCGGCATGCATCGCCTCGACCATCGCCATGAAACCATCCGGGCCGCACAGCAGCGTTTCCCGCGACGCCCAGTCGGGCACCCGCGCGGCGATCGAAGCGGCGTCGAGCCGGCCGTCATCGCCCGAGACGTGCGCGTGGCGCCTCAGGCCGGGCAGCCGCGCGGCGATGCCGTCGAGCTGCCAGGCGAACAGCAGGTCCCCGGGCGTGGACGCCGACTGCACCAGCACCACGTCGCGCGCGCTGCCGTCGTTGGCCATGGCCATCAACAGCGACATCATCGGCGTCATGCCGCTGCCGGCGGCCAGCAGCAGCAGCGGCTGGTCGGGCGTGCGCGGCGCGAAATCGCCCTGCGCCTGGCCCAGGCGGACCACCTGGCCGGGCCGCAGCGCGTGGGCCGCGGCCGAGACGATGCCGTTTTCCTTGCGCTTGATCGTGACCCGCACCAGCCCGTCGGGTCCCGGCGCGGACGAGAAACTGAAGCAGCGGCCGTGCCGCGCCCCGTTGATGTCCAGCTCCAGCAGCGCGTGCTGCCCGGGCCGGAAGCCGCCGAACCGGCGGTTGGGCTTGAGCCACAGGCTGCGCACGCCGGGCGCCTCGTCAACCACCCGCACCACCCGCGCCCTCGACTCCACCAGCGACCAGGCCGGATTCACCGCGCTGGCCAGCCGGCTCCACGCCTCGACCTGGTTCAGCGGCGCCAGCAGCGGGCTGCGCAGCACACGGCGAACAGTCGAAATGCGCTCTTTTGGCTGGATTGAAGGCATGGGAGGAGGAGGATCCGGTCATTGCGTGAACATATGTTTACCGGAATGCGGCCGAGTATCAACTCCAAACCCGTAAGCCCTTGTTGCGCCTATACTTCCCGGGTCATTCCGGGTCATCACCCGTTGGAGCCAGGCTTGGTCGTCCGCAGAACCGCCCCGGCGCGCCCCGAACCGGACGCCCCCGTCAGCCGCAGCGAGCTCAAGGAGCGCACCCGCCTGCGCCTGGTCGAGGCGGCGCTGTCGCTGATTGGCCAGGGTCGTCCCTTCCCCGCGCTGAGCCTGCGCGAAGTCACCCGCGAGGCCGGCGTGGTGCCCGCCGCGTTCTACCGCCACTTCCGCGACCTGGACGAACTGGGCCTGGCGCTGGTGGAAATGGGCGGCGTCACCCTGCGCCGCCTGCTGCGCGAGGCGCGCCGCGACGGCATCCCGCCCACCGACATGCTTCGCGGCTCGGTGCTGATCTACAAGCGCTTCGTCGAGGACCGCCCGCTGGTGTTCCGCTTCATCGCCGGCGAGCGCGGCGGCGGCTCGCGCGTGATCCGCGAGGCCATCCGCACCGAGGAAAGCCACTTCGCCTCGGAAATGGCCCAGGACCTGCGCGCCCTCGGCACCCTGCCCGACCTGTCCAGCGCCAGCCTGCAGATGATCTGCGGCCTGGTGGTCACCACCATGCTCAACGCCGCGTCCGACATCCTCGACCTGCCCCCCGGCCAGCCCAAGCGCGAGCAGGAGCTGGTGGACAACTTCGTGCGCCAGCTGCGCGTGATCTTCCTGGGCGCGGCGCGCTGGCGCGACCGCTGACCGCGCGGCAGGCATTCACGCCGGCATGTTGGCCGGCGTGGGACCTTGGCGCCTCTTTCCGAGGTACCCGCCATGCCCCAGCTCCTGCGATTGACCTACGTCAGCCGCGCCACCTTCGCAGTGGACCGCTTCACGGGCGGCATCCAGCGGGAGGTGGCGCGCATCCTGGTGCAGTCGCGCCGCAACAACCCGCGGCACCAGCTGGTGGGCGCGCTGTATTTCGGCGACGGCTGCTTCTTCCAGTGCCTGGAAGGTCCGCAGGAAGCGGTGGAGGCGCTGTACCAGCGCCTGCACGGCGACCCGCGCCACGGTGAGCTGCGGGTGCTGTCGCGCGAGTTCGTCACCAGCCCCGGTTTTTCCAGCTGGTCCATGAAGCTGGTGCCCAACTCCCAGGAGGTACAGGCGCTGATGACGCGCCACGGACGCACCACCTTCGACCCCTACAGCTTCGACGAATCGCTGCGGCTGGCGATGGTGCAGCTGCTGCTGCGCGGCGCCGATGCGGCCCTGCCGACCTTGCCCGACGAGCCGGCGATCGACGCGCGGATGTCGCCGGCCCTGAGGGGCGCGCTGGCCCTGGGGCTCATCGGTACCGCACTGGGCGCAGCGTCATTGGCCCTGCACTTCCTGCCCTGATCCAGCGTCGTCGGCGACGGCGTCGCCGCTGCGCAGGAAGCCCAGCACCGGCGCCACGGACGCCAGCGGATCCTCCTGGTGCGGCACGTGGCCCAGCTCGGGAAACACCACCAGCCGGCTGCCGGGGATATCGGCCAGGAAGCGGTCGGCGGTGGCCACCGGAATCAGCTGGTCGCGGCCACCCCACAGCAGCAGCACGGGCAGCCGAAGCCGCTTCACCCGGAGCGCGTACGCTTCGTCGGGCAGGTCGCCGAAGCGATTGCGCAGCGCGGCGCGGTTGCCCTCGCGCAGCGCCAGTTCGTAGTAGCGGTCCACCAGCGCCGGCGTCACCCGCGACGGGTCGCCGTAGACGCTGCGAACGCTGCCCTCCACCAGCGCCCGCGGCAGCACGTAGTCCATCACGCGGTTCAGGCCCGGGACCGACGCCACCACGAAGCCGATCGGCACGCGCTGGGCGCTGCGTGGATAGGCCAGGGCGTCCACCAGCACCAGCCGCTCCACGCGCGCGGGCTCGGCCAGCGCCAGCTCCAGCGCCACCTGGCCGCCGAAGGAGTTGCCCGCCACCACCACCCGGTCCACCGCCAGTGCGTCAAGCAGGTGGGACAGGAAACGGGGATACGCCGCGATGCCGTGGTCGCCGTCCGGGAACGGTCCGGTCAGGCCGAAGCCCGGCAGGTCCACCCGGATGACGCGCCGCCCCGACTGCACCAGCGGCGGCACCCAGCCGTCCCAGGTGTGCAGGCTGTCGGAGGTGCCGTGCAGCAGCAGGAGGGGCGCGGGGTCGTCGCGCGGACCTTCGTCGCGCAGGTGCACCTGCATGCCGTCCACGGCCAGGAACGTGGACGGCGGCGGCGCCCAGCGCGCGGTGAGTTCGCCCACCGGACGCGACGGCGCCCAGTAGACGGCCAGCAGCACGGCCAGGCCCAGCCCGATCGCCGCCGCAAGCCAGGCCAGCCAGCGCAGCGCGCGACGGTTCGTGCGATGCGTGGCCACGGCGCGTCTGTCCTTCCTGGCGTACAGGGTCAGTCGCGCTTGAGCAGCGACTTGAGGTTGGCGAACGGGTTGCCGGTGGCGGGCGCCACCTTGTCTTCGGCGTCCAGGGCACTCACGCCGGTGTGGTCGACGTAGCGGGAGTGTTCGTTGTCGTGGCAGTACACGCACAGCAACTCCCAGTTGCTGCCGTCGGCCGGATTGAAGTCATGGTCGTGGTTGCGGTGGTGCACCGTGAGTTCCTGCAGGTTGGCGCGGGTGAACTCGCGGGCACAGCGGCCGCAGATCCACGGGTACATCTTCAGCGCCCGCTCGCGGTAGCCCAGGTCGCGCTGGGCGGCGTCGCGCCGGGACTGCGCAATGATCCGGTCCACCTCGGCGCTGGTCTTGCTGCTGGACATGGAGCGGCTTCCCTCGGTTTCCGACCGCCAGCATGCCTCGCCGCGCCGGCGCAGGACAATGCCGGCCCGCCGCGGCGGGCTGGCGCCGGTGCCGCCCGCGTGCCCCCTTGTTATGCTGGACCGCGATGAATGCCCACGCGCCAGCGCCGGAATCGAGCACGGCCAACCGCCGCCTGCGGTCGCTGCCGCGCCGCGCGTATCGCTTCCGGGTGCTGGGCATGGGGCTGGCGGCACTGCCCGTGATGGCGGTACTGCGCGAACTCGAGGCCGGCTGGCCGGCGTGGGCCTGGATGGCCTTGGTGTGCTTCGCCTGGCCGCACCTGGCCTACGGGCTGGCGCGGCGCAGCGACGACCCGTTCAAGGCCGAACTGCGCAACTTCATGATCGACTCGGCCGTGGCCGGCAGCCTGGTGCCGCTGCTGCAGTTCAACCTGCTGCCGACGGCGGTACTGCTGTCGGTGTCCATCGCCGACAAGATCAATACGGGCGTGCGCTGGCTGTGGCTGCGGTCGCTGCCGGGCATGTTCGGCGCCGTGCTGGCCGCGGGCCTGCTGACCGGCTTCGAGATCGCCTACCCCACCAGCACCACCGTGCTGCTGGCCTGCCTTCCCATCATGGTGATCCACACGCTGGCGGTGAGCCAGAGCAGCTACCAGCTGGTGCGCAAGGTGCAGACCCAGAACCTGCAGTTGGCTGAACTCACCCGCCGCGACCAGCTCACCGGCCTGGCCAGCCGCGGCCACTGGCAGCTGCAGGCGCAGGCGCTGCTCGGCAAGCACCAGGCTGACGGCAGCGCCGCCACCCTTCTCCTGCTGGACCTGGACCACTTCAAGGCCATCAACGACCGCTACGGCCACGGCATGGGCGACGACGTGCTGCTTGCCGTGGCCGGCATCATGCGCCACACCCTGCCCCTGGGCAGCCACGCCGGAAGGTTGGGCGGCGACGAGTTCGCCGCCGCGCTGCCGGTCGGGCTGCGCGAGGCCGAAGCGATGGCCGAGCGCCTGCGCACGACGGTGGAGGCAATGGAGTTCCCGCACCACCCGGGGCTGCGCTGTTCGATCAGCCTGGGCCTGGCCGCGCCGCCGGACGCCGGGCTGGCGCTGCGCGAGTGGATGGAAGCGGCCGATCGCGCGCTTTACCGCGCCAAGAACGCCGGCCGCAACCAGACCGTGTCGCGCGACCCGGTGCAGCCGCCCTCGTCCTGAGTCGCGGCCGCGGCGCCGGCACCGGTCGTCTCTCCCCTGCCCGAGGCGTCTGTGCGCGTTAGCGCACCGACTTCGACATCGCCCAGGCGCAACGTGCGCTCTGCCCGATGCAGTGCTGATGGCCTGCCTCCCGGCGACGCAGGCCCGACACGCCTGCGCCGAATCCCCATCCACTCAAGGAAAACCCCCATGAATCGCACCGTCCTGATGCTCTCCCTGCTTGCCACCCTCGGCCTGACCGCCTGCGAGCCGCAGCCGCCGACCGTGGTGACCGTTCCGGCGACCACGACCCCCGGCCCGGCCGGCCCGACCGGCGCCACGGGCGCCACCGGCAACACCGGCAGCACGGGCAGCACCGGCGAGCAGGGCAACACCGGCAACACCGGTGACACCGGCGCCACGGGTGACCAGGGCTACACCGGCGACACCGGCGCGACCGGCGAACAGGGTGAGCAGGGCAACCAGGGCAACCAGGGCGAAGACGGCGACGAAGGCTGAGGCAAGGGTTCCCGTGGGCCCCTGCTCGCCGGGACCTGGCCACGCCGATTCGCAACACGCGTGATGCGTCGCGGCCCCCGGGCCGCGACGCTTTTTTGGCGGGCCCGCCGCGGCGCACCCGTCCTGCCTACCCCACCGGACTCTCCGATGTGCACCTTGTGCCTGAGCGACATGGGCGAACTGCGCGATGAATGGCTGCGCGAACCGCTGCCGTCCGGGCCAGCGGCGGTCATCACGCGCGACCCCGAGCCCCCCGCGTTCACGGTGCGAACCGCTACGGCCCTGATGCCCGACGACCAGGCGGTGGCCGCATGAGCCCGTCCGGTCCCCCGGCCCAACGCCGCCTCGCGGCGATCCTGCGCGCGCCGATGGCGTGGATCGCCCTGGTCCTGCTGATCCTGGTGGTGGCCGCCACCGTAGCCGTGGCGGTGGAGTTGTTCTCCAGCACGTCCGAACCGATGGTGGTCAATTCGCGCTGAACCGGCTCAACGCAGCTGGCTGTCCTTGCTGCCGCGGCGGTTGTAGCCGCTGGCGACCCCGGCCCCGGCATCGTGGGCTTCCTGGCAGGACACGCACAGCCTCACGCCGGGCAGCGCCTTGCGCCGGCCCTCGGGAATCTTCGCATCGCACTCTTCGCAGCGCTGCAGGCTCTTGCCCTTCGGCAACTGGTCGCGCACGCGCTGGATGCCGTCCTTGATGGTGGCATCGATCTGGTCCTGTACCGCGCCGTCGCCGGCCCATCCGGTGGCCATGGTCCACCTCGCTCCGCTGACTGATGAACCTCACTATGGTGGCTGGCGCGGCCCGTTCCAAGCGCCCGGGGCCCGGGGGCCCGAACCTGTCCTTTGGTGCAATACCGCCGCCCGCGCCACGGGCCCAGCATCGGCCTGACCCCGCATCCCCGGGGCCGGGCTCGACCCTTGGGAGGCCACGCATGTCCACGTCATTGCTGCGATTTGTTCCGGCGTCATCACTTGCCTGCGTCGCGCTGCTGGCGCTGGGCGCCACCGCGGCGCTGGCGCCGTCCAGCGCCCGCGCGCTCGACTGCGGCGCCAACAACGGCTTTGCCTGCCAGGGCAGCGCCAGCCAGTATGCGGGCGGCTTCAGCCCGGGCGTGGGCAGCGGCGGCTTCGGCGGCGGCGCCTGCACGGCCACGCGCACGCCGGTGGTGTTCGTGCACGGCAACGGCGACAGCGCCATCAGCTTCGACCTGCCGCCCGGGGCGGTGGCCGGCTACGCCACGCCCGCGCGCTCGATCTACGACGAGCTCAAGGCCCAGGGCTACAACGACTGCGAACTGTTCGGCGTCAGCTACCTCGACGCCACCGAGCGCGGCTCGCCGCAGTACAACTACCACTCGCCGGCGAAGTACGCCGTGCTCAAGGCCTTCATCGACAAGGTGAAGGCCTACACCGGCAAGGCGCAGGTGGACATCGTGGCCCACTCGCTGGGGTCGTCCATGGCGCTGGCGTCGATGAAGTACTACGGCAACGCCGCCAGCGTGCGCCGCTTCGTCAACATCGGCGGCGGCATCCGCGGCCTGCGCACCTGCCTGGCCACGGGCTACATCTCGCCCTACGCGCCCACGTGCAACGCCGAGGGCACCTACCCGTTCACCTACTACACGTTCGGCCTGTACCCCAGCAGCGGCGTGGCCTACTACGGCTACAACCGCTGGACCGGCAGCGGCGCCGGCAGCCTGCGCACGCTGCCGGCCACGTTCACGGCGGTGTCGTTCTACACCATCACCGCTGGCCTGAAGGACCAGGTGCACTGCTTCACCACCAGCTACTCCAGCACCTGCAGCAGCGGCGCGCTGTTCAACGCGGCCGCGAACGTCAAGGCCCAGGTGGACATCGGTGCGGGCAGCAGCGCCTACGCCTACGACTGGGACTGGTCCGACGGCAGCCCGCTCAACTTCGGCGGCGGCGACCTGAGCAACGGCATAGGCCACGTGCGCTCCCGCGCCAACGCCGGTCGCATCGTCTACAACATGCTGGGCACCCCCTGCACCACCGGCTGCGCCAACGGCTACGCGGGCGTGAACGGGCCCGCGGTGAACCTCTGAGCGCCTTTGGTGGCGGCCCAAGCCACTGATTTGGCGATAAAACCGGGCGCGGAGCCGGATAATGTGGGACACTGCGCGCCCGATTCCCCAACCAGGCCCGAGCCATGAAGAAGAAAGCCCGCAACNNNNCCGCCGCCGCGCCGCCCGCCTCAAGGGCCGCTGAGCCGCCGCAGCTTCGCTGCAAGCCTCAGGGCCAGTGCCCGTCCGCGAAATCCTCGCGGATCGGCACTGGCCCTTTGTTTTGGCGCGTGACGCCGCCGTGGCCCCGGGTCACTTCGATTCGACCGTCGGTTCGCCTTCGCGCTTCACCGGCGACGCGCCGGCCGCATCCTGCGCCGCGACGGCGCCGTAGTAGTCCACCAGCAGCTGCGGCGCCATCGTGCGGTAGATGTTGTCGTGGCGCAGGTCCGGCCGCGGCGTCACCGTCCAGTACAGGCCCTCGGGCGCGTCGGTGCCAAGCACGGCGGCCAGCGCCGCCACCTGCGGCACGATGTTGTCCTCGTCGGCCGACGCCAGGAACAGCCGCCCGCTCGGCGCCGGCCCGGCGGCCAGGCGGGCCGGGGCGTCCTTCACCAGTTGGCTGTCGTTCCACCACAGGCTGGGGCTCAGCGCGATGTGGGTGTCGAACAGGCCAGGCTGCACGAACAGCGTTTCGACGATGAACAGGCCCGCCGCCGACTCACCGATGATGCCGCGCGACGCGTCCACGCGGTAACGCGCCTCCACGGCGGGCACCAGCTCGTCGGCGATGAAGGCGCGGAACGCGGCGGAGCCGCCCACGCGCGGCGCGATCTCGCGGTCGCTGGCGACGGTGGTGGGGCCGGTCATGTCGCGGCGGCGCTCGGTGTTCTCGATGCCCACCAGCAGCATCGGCCGCACCTTGCCGGCGCGGATGCCGGCGTCGAGCGCGTTGGCCAGGTGCGGGAAATCTTCCTTGACGCCGCCGTCGGGCATGTACAGCGTCGGGTAGCGGGCGCCCTGCGCGTTCGTTGCGTAGTCCGGCGGCAGGTACACGTTGATCACGCGCTTCTCGCCGGTGTGGCGCGAGTCGAGGGTGAAGGTCTGGTGTGGCGGCGGCGTTTCGGCCGGCGCCGCGTCGGTCGCCGGGGCCGCCACGTCGGCCGGCACCTTCGGAGGCAAGGGCGGCTGTGCGCAGGCGCCGAGCGCCGGCAGCATCATCAGGGCAAGCATCGGGTTCCAGGGATTCATCGCCGGCCTCGCCTCGGTGGGGGTGAAGCGAAAAGAGTAACCCGGAACCCGCTGCACCGGCCGCAAGGGCCTAGGGCTTCGCGGCGGCCATCGCCGCCAGTTTGGCCACGGTGTTGACGTTGCGCGCGGTGCCCGATTTCGCGCCGGGAATCACCAGTTTGGACGACGCCATGCCTTCGCCGTAGCACACCCACAGCTCGCGACCGATCAGCGCCAGCTGCTCATCCTGGTGCCCGCGCAGCCCCTTCAGGCAGGAAGGATCGGGCGCCTGGTCGAAGAAGATCGCCACTACGCGGTTTGGCGCGTCGTTCGGGAACGGGTTGGCCTGCAGCGTCGCCGCCATCTCCGCCGGAGTCCGCATGACGACGCCCACCGGCTTGCCGGCAAACTCGGCCAGCCGCGCCTCCAGCGCCGCCTTGGCCTTGGCCGGCGACACGCGCGCGTCGAACACCACGTTGCCGCTGGCGATATAGGTGCGCACGCGCGTGAAACCCAGCGCCTCGCACATCGCCACCAGCGTGGCCATGGGCAGCTTGCCGGTGCCGCCCACGTTCACCGCGCGCAGCAGGGCGACGCAGGTGTGCAGCTGGCTCACTCGGGCTCGACGCGCGGCGCGTCGTTCATCTCGTGGCGCAGGCGGCTGATGCGTTCGTACACCACGCGGCGGATGCGGTTGGTGACGCCCAGCGGCCGGTGTTCTGGCAGCGAATGCCACGGGGTGAACGACAGGTTCTCGCAAAAGGCGTGCCGCGCCGGCGTGTCGAAGGCCTGCTTCGGGATGTGGATCGTCGCCACCGGGATGAATGGCGCCTGCACCGGGTCCCATTCGGTCATCGAGTCCTCCACCGACATGTCGTCGGACGTGCGCGGCTGCACCAGCAGTTCCATGCAGAAGTCGCCGGCCTTGAGCGTGCGGCGCATCGCGGCGCGCAGGAAGTCCGGCCCCGGATTCTTGGGCAGGCGCACCGGCTTGGCCACGCAGGGCCGGATCGAGTACTTCACCGCCTGTCGCTTGGGGCCCTTGCCCAGCGCGTACGGCACCATCGTGAAGTACTGCCCGTGCAGCGGGTTGGACATCGGGTTACGCGTGGTCTGGAACGCGATCAGCGCGCCGCGCACGCCCAGCGCCAGCGGAATGCCCAGCTTGCCCAGCAGGCCCTCGCCGCTGGCGGCCTTCACCAGCGCCAGGTAGCGCTGCGGGTCGTTGGCGAAGAACACGGGGTGGTTGATGAAGATGAAGTCCTGCGTCCCGGCATCGGCCTCGCCGGCCAGCAGCTTCTTGCCCGGCACGCCCATCACCTTCAGCGCCAGGCCGCGCGCATCGGGCGCGGTGTCGGGCTGGTCGGGGTCGCTGGCGCCGTTGGAAAAGCGCATCCACGCGGCGTAGCGCTTGCCCGGCACGAAGATGCCGTGGGCCAGCGCCGGCGGCAGGTCGTCGAGCACCCGCAGCTCGGCCCGCACGCAGCCGTGGGCCTTGGGATGGGCATCGCGGCGGGCGCTGCCGGGCGCATAGCGAAGACGGATCCCGGCGTCGAGCGCGGCGGCGATGGCGTCGGCGGCGGCCACCTCCCCGGGGTGCAGGGCTTCGCCCAGCAGGCGGTCGATGGCCGGGGCCTTGGCGCGGGGTTTGGACATGTCGACCTCGTGGATGGCGGGGGCGTGCACGCAGGACGTTACAGGCAGCAGCAGCGCCGCGGCTACCGTGGTGCAGGACAGATGACGCCACATGGCGACCTCGCGTGCGGAGGCCCACGGTAGGCGCAGCGCCGGCGGCCGTATGTTCGGCGCGACACATTGCCGTTGGCCGCGCCCTCAGCGGATCGGCGCGTGCAGGCCGCGCCCGTGCGCGCTCAGTAGCAGTCCCAGGTGTACATCACGCGGCTGAAGTCGGCGCGGGCCAGGTCGGCCGGCGAGATGAAGAAATTGCCCACGCCCGCGTCGCCCCACATCAGGCCCAGGGTCTGGTCGGTGTCGAGCTGGAAGAGCAGCTCCCAGTCGCCGCCGGTGCGCGGGTCGGTCTGAGCGAAGCCGGGGTAACCGCCCACCTTGTGGCCGTGGCCCGACAGCCGGGAATGCACCTCGTTGAAGAAATCGTCAGCCGGCAGCTGGTGGCGTTCGGCGAACGCCTCCACCGTGGCGTAGGCGTTGCCGCCCAGCATGCGCTCGAAGCGGTAGTCGCCCGAACTCAGCGCTTCGTCCGCGCGCACGAAGCGCATGCGCAGCGGCCGCTCGGGCGAGTGCGGCAGGTAGTCCTGGTCCGTCGCGGCCATCGGCAGCACCTGCGAAGGCACCGAGGTGTCGGGCCAGTAGACGATGCGGAAGTTGCGCTGGGTGGCGCGCTCGGCGTCGTCGTAGTTGCCCTCCATGCTGGCGCCATAGAGGTCGTCGGTGGAAATGAAGAACTGCAGCAGGCCCGTGGTCGGATAGCCCGGCAGCGGCGGCATGCCGGCGAAATCAATCTGCGCCAGCAGCACCAGCGGCTTGCCCTCGGCGTTCACCGGGGCCGGTTCACCCGCGGGCCACCAGGCGCCGCCGCCGACCTTGCTGGCCGTGGGCATGTCGTCGGGGAACTCTTCCAGCACCACACGCAGCGTCGGCCGTGCGTAGGCCTGAAGCTGGGCCTGGTACGGCGCGAGGAACGCGTCCACCTGCGACGGCGTGATCGCCGCCACCTCCGGCGCCGGGCGGGCGCCCACCGCGGGCACCGACCACCGGCTCACCAGCCACGCGCCCGCGGCGAAACACACGATCACCACCAAGGCCAGGGTCATATGGCGCATGCGTCCTCTCGCAAGGTGTCAGGGGCGCGATCGCCCGCGGCCAGCATAGCCGCAGGCCGCGGTTTTGTCGGCCCACGGGGCTGCGGTGACGCGCCCCGGCCGCCGACGGTCAGCCCGCCTGGGCGTGCCAGGCCTTGAGCAGTTCGGCTTCCTTGTCGCGGGCAATGCCGGCGCGCACTTCGGCCTGGCGCGCGGCGGGCAGCCCGCGGTACCACGCCAGCAGGTCGGCCACGGTGGTGGCCAGCGGACGGAACGTCAGGCCGGCGGCGATGGCGCGGGTGTTGTCCACCGCGCCATAGCCCGAGTACGGCGTGCCCTCGCGCGGCACCCAGATCGGCAGCGCCACCTGGTTCTTTTCGATGAACCCGGGCGTGACGTGGGTGAAGCGCACGGGACCGCCGGTGACCGCGTGGCAGCCGTGCACCATCGCGTCGGTGCTGAGCGCGTAGTCGGGGCCGCAGGCGTTGAAGGTGCCGGTGGTGCCGGCCTCGGCCAGGCGGATCATCCACTCGCCCAGGTCGCGGCCGTCGATGATCTGCACCGGGTCCTGGCCGTCGCCCGGCACCAGCACTTCGCCGCCCTCGGCGATGCGCCGCGGCCAATAGGTGAAGCGGTCGGTTTCATCGCGCGGGCCGACGATGTAGCCGGGCCGCACGATGGTCACCTTGTCGCCGAACTGCGTGCGGGCTTCGGCTTCGCTCAGCGCCTTGAGCGGGCCGTAGAGGTTCTCGACGTCCGCGCGCAGCGTGAGCATGGTCTCGGCCATGGCGTCGGCGCCCTTGTACGGCGCCAGCGGTGCGTCCTCGTTGATGCCCGGCTTGGCGCCGTCGGCATACACCGAAATGGTGGAGATGAAGAGGTAGTGCCCCACCCTGCCCATGAGCGCCTTGCCGGCGTCGCGCACCCAGAACGGCAGGCTGGTCGGGTTGTCGATGCACACGTCCCACTCGCGGCCTTCGAGCGACTTGAGGTCGCCCGTGTCGCGGTCGCCGAGCAGTTGTTCCACCGCGCCGGACCACTCGGGCGACGGGCGCTTGCCGCGGTTGAAGAGCGTCACCTGGTGGCCGCGCGCCAGCGCGTAGTTCACCTGGAACGGACCGGTGAAGCCGGTGCCTCCCAGGATCAGGATGCGCAGCGGCTTGTCCGCCCTGGGGATCGCCGCGGCCGCCTGCGCGAAGGCCAGCGATGGCAGCACGGACCCGGCCGCCGCAAGGGCGCCCAGCTTGAGAAGGTCGCGACGGGTGGTGGACATGCGGGTTCCCCCAGGGTGTTGGAACCAGCACAGTGCCACCGCCGGGCGCAGCGGCGCGTATGGCAGAAGTCGGGGGCCGCGTCAGGGCTTCGCCACCAGGGTGAACTCCAGCAGCAGGTAGTGGCGGTTGTCGGGCTGCAGGCGCGACTGCTTCACCTCGATGTCCATCACGTCGGGGCGTCCCTGCAGCAGCGGCGTGAACGGGTCGGGCGCGCCCGGCGGCCAGTGGCCGGCGATTTCGATGCGGGACTGGCCCAGCGGCAGCCGCATCGCCTCGGGGTCCATCTGCCGCTCGCGGAACACGGTGATGGTGGCGTCGGGCGGCAGCTGGTCGCGCACCCAGGCCTGGAACCGGCCCCACAGCGCGCTGCGCTCGTAGTCCAGGGCCATGCGCCGGCGGCGGTCGGGCATCTCTGGCAGGTCGCGGGCCGTGAGCGCCGCGGGCGCGCTGCCGGCGGGCGCGGCCGGAATGCGGTGCCAGTCCGAATAGGCGTAGCCGTACCAGCGCATCTCCTGGCCGCGGAAGCTCATGCCGGTATCTCGGCGGCTGCGCACGTGGTGCTGCACCAGCAGCGCCCCGCCCTCGCCGCGCGCCAGCGACACGAAGGCCAGGTGCTCGGTGGGCGCGCTGCCCGGGCGCGGCGTGATCTCCACGCCCGCGGAGCTGCCGCGCCAGCCGCCGTCGCAGTCACGGGCAAAGATGTCCCAGCGGTGCGACACGCGGGGTCCGGCGCTGGCGCCCTGGATGTTCCAGAGCTGCGGATCGGCCGGTTCACCCAGCACCCACGCCCGCCAGGCTCGGTACTGGTCGGGGTCGGTGAGCCGCAGCGTGGTGGCTTCGGCCAGCACGTCCGACGCTCGCCGGCGCAGCACCATCGTCAGCGTGCCGTTGCCCGGGTCTTCGATGCTCAGGAACGGGAAGCGGATGCCTTCCGGCAGCGTTTGCCGCGGCGCCAGCCAGCGCAGGTCGGCCTCGTCCACCACGTAGTCGCCGGCCAGCGACCCGCAGCCGCGGCTTTCGGGCCGGTAATCGCGCGGCGGCCGGTCGTAGCCGCAGGCCGACAGCAGCAACAGCAACAGCAACAGCAGGCACAGCCCATACCCGCGTCTCATCCTTCGCCCCCGGCCGTGCGCGGCGTCACGGGGCCGGCGTCCCGGTCGCCAAATTCCAGGCCTGCAGGGATCCATCGGCCAGCTCGACCGACACCAGGTGCATGGCCTGCGTCTGCACCCCGTCATCGGTGGTTTGCAGCGTGCCAAACACGGCCACGCGCCCAGGGAGCTGCCAATAGGTGACCGGCGTGGCCGTGCTGTTCTCCACCAGCGGCAGCGGCGTGGACCACACCGTCGCCAGCCGGCTGTCGAGCCGCGTCAGGGCCAGCCGGCCGTCGCTGTCGATGCGCGTGCTGTGCCAGACCAGCACGCCGTCGGGCGACGTCATGGCCATCGGCTTGCCGGTGGCCAGGTCCACGAAGAAGCGGCCCTTGAGGAAGCTGGGCGCGTCCGGGATGGGATCGAGCGACTGGATGCGGTCGAACACGTCGTCGAAGCGCTGCGCCGACACGATGCGCGGGCGCCACAGCGTGCGCCGCACCTGCGCGCCCTCGTTGAGCACCTTCCAGGGGAAAAGCAGGTTGTCGCCCCAGTCGTCCTTCGCGGCGTCGGCAGCCTCCTTCTCCGAATACAGGGCCAGCCACTGCCCGTCCATCTGCACCAGGCGCGCCGGTTCCTCGCCAATGCCAATGCGCAGCGGCACGAGGCGCTCGCGGCCGTTGGACATGAGGATCGGCGGCGGTGCGGGCGGCGGCGGCGTGGGCACGTACGGCTCGGCCCGCAGCGCCGGCCCCCGGATCACCAGCCGCCGCGCGTCGGCCGCCAGCAGCACCAGGCCGCGGTCGAAGCCGTAGAGCCGGCCATCGCTGGGCAACAGGCCGGCCAGGTCGGGATTGCGCTGTTCCAGGCCCGCCGCGTCGGCGATCAGGCTGCCGTCGCCGACCCGCACGGCGTAAGGCCGCTGGTCCAGCAGCAGCCACACCACGTCGCCCTCCTGGCCCAGCACGCGCCCGTCGGCCGACGACCCGATCACGCGGGACGGACCGACGCCCGTGGCTTCGCTGTCGCCCAGGGTGAGCAGCCGCTTCGACCACAGCGGCCGCGCGCTGGCCGGATCGAAGGCCTGCACGTCGAAGTGGAAAAAGGTGTCGTCGCGCCAGCGCATGCTGCTGTTCCTGCCCCCGGAGCCGACGCCCACGGTGCGCACTTCCTCCAAACGGGTCAGCACCCACAGCCGGGGCTGGCCGGCGTCGGCCATCATCACCGGCGTGCCCTGCACCCGCGGCTCATCGAAATGGCTGGTGCTGCAGCCCGCCAGCAGCAAAAGCGCCCATGCAGCCCACCCTTTCAGCTTGGCCATGCGCAGCTCCCGTGCGATCGATCAGTGGTGGGTGGCGTCCAGCGCGAAGTCCAGCGCCGCGCGCACCGCGGCCACCTGTGCGTCGTTGCACTGTTGGGGCGTGGCGCGCGGGCTGTCCGGGTAGACCTCGGTGGTGGTGCGGAAACGCGCGGTGGTGACGCCGGCGCACAGCCCGAGCGCGCGCACCGGATAGTTGATGACGCCGGGCTGCTGAACGGCCTCGCCGATGATCTGGCCCTGCGCGTCGGGCGGCGCGATGTGCGTCACCTTGGCCACGGCGGCGATGACGGCGGCCTGGAACGCCGGCTGCGGGTCTTCGGTGTCGCCCACCGTGTAGAAGCCGTCGGGAATTTCGCCGGGCACGAAGGCGTCGCCGTCGCGGGCGGCCTTGGCGGGCCGGAACTCGGACTCGTCGCTGTCGGTGGTTTCGTGCAGGTCGATGTGCACCACGAAGCGTTCGCGCAGCGGCGCCACCAGCGCGGCCAGGGCGGCCGATTCGGCGGCGAAGCCATCGTCGCGGAACTGGCGGTTGGGATCCACGGCGTTGGCATTCCAGCGCTGCACGCGTTCGTAGGCCCAGGGGCTCACGCACGGCGCCACCAGCACGTTCAGCCGCCCGGCGTAGTCGGACGCGTGGCGCTGGGCGAACTGCAGCGCGCCGTGCACGCCGCTGGTTTCGTAGCCGTGCACGCCGCCCGTGACCAGGGCGCAGGGCAGCGCGTCGTCCCAGCCGCGGGACTTGAGCGCGAAGAGCGGATAGGTGTCGGCGCCGTAGGCCAACTGGCCGTACTCGACCACGTCCCAGGCCTCGCGCAGCGCGTCCACCTGCGCCGCTACGTCGTCCCGATACTGGCGCTGCACTTGCTGCCGGGCGCGCCAGGCGGCCACGTGTTCGACGCCCCAGGGTTCGCCGGGGATGCCGATGGGGTACGGGTGTGCGGGGGTCATCGTGGCGGCTTTCCGTGGTTTGTCGGTGGTGGGCTTTAGGTTATCACCGGCCCGGTGGCGGTCCGCCCCGTGGCGTTTCTGCCGGCCCCGCCGCGATCAGCGGGCCATGCACCGCTGGTAGCGGTCGTTCACGCGGTTGGCGAACCAGGCGGTGGTGAGTTCACGGGTGATCTTCGGGCTGTCGAGGGTGATGCCGGGGACCATCGCGCGCGGCAGCGGCCGGCCGCCGCGCTGTTCGGCCAGCGCGAACACGCGCTTGAACAGGTCGGTGTCGTTGAAGTCCAGGTGATCGGCCTGCTGCAGCGCGCGCCGGATGGCGCGCTCGTCCAGGGTCAGCGCGCCGGACAGCGTGCGCACCGCGCTTTCGGTTTCGCCAGGCTCCGACAGCGAAGCGCCGGGCGTCAGCAGGTCGCCATCCAGCGCCAGCCGGCGGCCGCTGGCCACCGCCACGGCGTTCTGGAAGGCGGCGTTGCGGCTGGCGTACCAGCCGGCGTTGAAATCGGCGAAGCGGTGCACCTTGCGCTCATAGGGCGTGTCGTAGCCCAGCAGGTGCAGGATGCCGAAGTACAGGCCGCCGCGGCGGGTGAACACTTCGCGGCGGATACTGGTTTCCACCGGATAGGGATACTTCGCCGCGTTCGCCTGCGCGAACGGGATGGACACNNACCTGCATGGGCCCGCCGGTCTGCACCGGGTTGCGGTTGGCCAGCAGGCGCTGGCCGAGGGGCACGCGGCCGGCCATGTCTTCGTAGAGTTCGCTCAGTTCACGCTCGGTGCGCACGCGCGACAGGCGCTCGGCGTAGCTGCGGCCGTCGCCGGACTTGAGCTTGAGCGCGGTGTCGAGGATGAGCTTGGGAACGTGCAGCGCGGCGGCGCGCCGATCGATCTCGCGGCGGGCGATCACCGGCAGGTTGGCCACCGGCGGATCGGCCTGGTAGCCCGACTCCTGCTCGGTGACGGCCAGCACGGCGCAGAGGTTTTCCGGCGTGGGCGCGATGGCCTGCACGCTCAGGGCCGTCTCGATGTCGGCGGCCCAGCCGGCGCGATCGTCCAGGGTGACGGGCAATCGCCGCACGATGTCATCGCGCACCTGCGCCGGCGTGGGGCCCGGCGGCACGGTGGCGCAGCCG